>JACCDW010451586.1_pt1 | contig 11168 bp, 7 predicted proteins | sample 7449781 | NCBI WGS metagenome assembly JACCDW01 (sample SAMN15323449, study PRJNA562643) | freshwater metagenome | isolation source: river surface water | place: USA:Blue River Watershed | collected 2017-08-18
CGTCCATGCGCAACTCCGACTTGTTGTCGGCACGCCAAAGCCCAAAAGTCACAAACCAGGTGTGCAGTAAACCGGGGTGGTAGGGGTCTTTGATGTTCTCTTGCATGAGCTTCCAGTTGCCCGGAATGCGCTGGCGGTTGTAGCCCAAAATCTTCAGTTGGCGGCCATTGAACAAGCGGTCAAAGTATTTCAGGATCGTCGGGCCCATGTAGTCTTCGAGCGACTCCACCTCGGGGTCGAAAGAGGCAAACACCACGCCGCCGCGGGCGGCCACTTTGAGTTGCTTGAGGCCGTGGTCTTTGGGGTCAAAGTCGGTGGGCATGCCACCGTTGACCTTGCCATCTTGGCGCACACCACGGCGAAACGGCACGCCCTGCAGCTTGCCGTCGAGCGCATAGCTCCACTGGTGGTAGGGGCAGACCAGTTCTTTTTTGTTGCCGTGTCGCTCGCGGCAAAACGCCATGCCACGGTGCGCACAAACGTTTTCGACCACATGAATCTGGCCGTCTTGACCGCGCGTCATGATGACCGAGCGCTCACCCACCACGGTGCGCTTGAAGTCGCCTGCGTTGGGAATTTCGGCCTCCAGGCCAACATAACTCCAGTGGTTTTTGTAAAAAAAACGCTCCAACTCTTTCTTGTGGGTGTCGTCTTGGGTGTAAACGGCAAACGGAATTCGGCTGGTGCCGGCCGTCTCCCAATGGATGGGCTGTTCTTGCATGCGCACTCCTCATGAAAACTTGACCGGCATCATGCGGAACATCAATAATTAAGTAAATCGGATTTTTTGTATAAGTAATATTCGTTAATTAAATAATATGGACCTGTCCAAACTCGATCTGAACTTGTTGGTGGTGTTTCACCAACTGCTGTTGCGCAAGCGGGTTTCGGCTGTGGCCGAAGTGTTGGGCATGAGCCAGCCGGCGGTGAGCAGTGCTTTGGGGCGTTTGCGCAGCAGCTTGGGCGACGAGCTTTTTTTGCGCACCCAAGGGGGCATGACGCCCACGCCCTATGCCTTGCAATTGGCCGAGCCGGTGGCGGTGGCGCTGGAGGGTTTGCAGCAAGCCCTGAACGTGCGTGCCGCCTTTGACCCCGCCAGCAGCCAACGCAGCTTTACTTTGGCCATGACCGATGTGGGCGAGATGTATTTCTTGCCCATCTTGGTGGATGCCTTGACCCGGTCTGCCCCCGCCGTGACTTTGCAGGTGGTGAGCGTGACACATCCGGCGCTGAAAGACGACATGGCGAGCGGGCGCATTGATTTGGCCTTGGGCCTGCTGCCGCAATTGCAAGCGGGGTATTACCAACAAGCGCTGTTTCAGCAGCCCTATATTTGTTTGATGCGTCAGGGCCATCCGCTGGCCGCCCCCAAGGCGCTGACTTTGGCGGCCTTTACGGCGGCCGAGCACGTGCGCGTGTTGGCTGCGGGCACCGGCCATGGCCGTGTCGATGTGGCCTTGGAGCAGCAAAAATTGCAACGCCGTTTTCGCCTGACGGTGCCCCATTACGTGGCCTTGGGCGATGTGCTGAGCCATTCCAACTTGATTGCCACCGTGCCCGGGCGGTTTGCCGATCGGGTGCTGTCACCCTTCGGTTTGGTCAAGCGCGAGTTGCCCATGGCCTTGGACAAAAGCCCGATTCACCAGTTCTGGCATGGCCGCTTGCACCGTGACCCTGGGCACCAATGGCTGCGCCTCACGGTTCAAAAACTCTTTGGAGACGGCGAAACGCCCGACCGCGAACAAGCCGTTTGACACGGCCGGCACGCGAGACGGGCGTTAGCCTCGAAAGGGTCTCGAAGTGACTTGAGGGGGCAGGCTTACATGCGGCAGCCAGCACCTGAGTCGGCCAAGGCTTTGGCGGCAATGCCAATGACCTTGTTTTCTTTTTCAGACACTTCGCGCAGATACATGTCTTGCACCGGGTTGTGCGACTTGCTCATGGTCCACTTGCCGCGTGGGCTGTCGATCACGGCCACTTCCATGGCCTTGATCATGGCCGCCTTTTGGCTCACATCACCCTTGACCGCGTTGGCGCCTTGCACCAACAGCAAGCCGGTGTCGTAGCCTTGCACCGCGTACACGTCGGGCTGCATCTTGAAGGTCTTGGCGTAGTTCAGGCGGAACTCTTTGTTGCGCTTGGTCTCGATGCCGTCACCGTAGTGCAGCGTGGTCAGCACGCCATCGGCGGCAGGGCCTGCAGCGTCCAACACGCCCTCGGTCAAGAAGCCCGAGCCATACAACGGAATCTTGCCTTTGAGGCCCGCAGCCGCGTAGTCCTTCAAGAACTTGGCGGCGCCGCCACCGGCAAAGAAGCAAGCCACTGCGTCGGGCTTCAGAGCCGCAATTTCGGTCAACAGCGCTTGGAACTCGACGTTGGGGAAGGGCAGGCCCAGCTCTTTGACGATGGTGCCGCCGGCCTTGGTGTAGCTCTCTTTGAAGCCCTCAAAGGCTTCGTCGCCCGCGGCGTATTTCCAGGTGATCCAGACCGCCTTTTTGTGGCCACGCTTGACCATGGCTTCACCCAGCGCCATGGTGGGCTGGCTGTTCGAGAAGCTGGTGCGGAACACGTTGGGCGCGCACTGGGCGCGGGTGGCGATGTGCACGCCCGCGTTGGGGATCAGGTTGAGGACGCCGCTTTCGCGGGCCACACGGTGAATGCCCATTTGCACGCCGGAGTGCACGGTGCCAATCAGCACATCGACCTTGTCGCGCTGCACGAGTTTGTTGGCGTTTTCAATCGCTTTGGCAGGCTCAGATTCGTCATCGACCTTGAACCACTCAATCTCACGGCCGCCGAGCTTGCCGCCTTGTTCGTTGATGGCCATGCGCACACCGTTTTCAATGGCCACGCCCAGTTGGGCAAAGGTGCCGGTGTAGGGCAGCATGAAGCCGACGCGGATCTTGCCGCTTTGGGCCAAGGCGCTTTGGGGCAGCAGCAAACCTGAGGAGCTGGCGCCAATCAGGGCGGCGCCTTGGGTTAGGAGGTGGCGTCTGGATGTCATGTGAAGTCTCCGGTCTTGGTGTTGTTGCAAAGATGGGTGCTGATCGCAAACCCTCGTTCAATTATGGGACAGTCCTGCGCTTGATTTCCTAGGGGAAATCATGGGGTTTGTTGGCGCAAGCCCAAAAAAAAGCCCACAACGAGGTGGGCTTTTGTGAGAGCGGGAAAAACGCGGTCAATTGACTTCGAACTTGCCCACTTCTTGGCGAGTGGAGTCGGCAATTTTGGAGAGTTCCATCACGGTGGCTGTGATCTCTTCAGAGGCTGAGGCATTGCTGCGGGCAATCGCGTCCAAGCTGGTCAGGTTGGCATTGATTTGTTCCACGGCAGCGCTTTGTTCTTCCAGCGCGGCAGAGATGCGCTGCAACATGCTGTCGGTTTCGCGCGAGCCTTGCTCGATCTGGTGCATGCCGTTGTTGACGTGCTTGACGGTTTCGACGGCACGTTGGGTTTCGGCCACCGCTTGTTGCACCAAGCGGGCAATTTCTTGTGAGCTTTCGGCACTGTTGGCAGCCAACTTGCCCACTTCTTCGGCCACCACCGAGAAGCCTTTGCCGTGCTCACCGGCGCGCGCCGCTTCAATGGCCGCATTGAGAGAGAGCAGGTTGGTCTTGTTGGCGATGTTTTCGATCACCTCGGTGATCTTGTTGATCTTTTCAGAGTTGGCGGCGATCGAGCTGACCACTTCCACCATTTGCTCCATCTGCTTCATGCCGTCGCGCATGATGCTCATGGACTCTTGCGATTTCTGGCTTGCCACATTGGTGTTGCGCGACACATCGCCGACCGCGTCGGTGGTTTGGCGCACGGCAGCAGCCAGTTGCGTGATGGCGTGGGTTTGGTTTTGCGCGCCGTCCGAGATTTGACCAATCGCTTGGCTGGTCTCGTTGGCCGCAGTGGCCACTTGGCGGGTGTTGTTGTTGATGGCCAGCATGGCGCGTGACAACGACGACAGCGAGGTGTTGATGTTGTCTTTGAGCTGGGCCAACTCGCCTTCGCCATGTGCTTCTACGCGCTGGGTCAGGTTACCTTGTGCCACATGCTGCATCACTTGGCCAACGTCGCCCAACATGTTTTTCAACGAGTGCATGGCGTTGGACGCTTGCGTCATGGCCGCTTGGTACTCGCCTTGCGCATTGCTGTCGATGTTGGCCGAGAAATTCCCCGCTTGCATGGCGGCCATCAAATCGGTCAAGCTGCGGGTCGTGCTTTGAATCGCGTCCACCGAATTGTTCACCGCCATCTTCATGCTGGCCAAATCACCGTTGAGGTTGGCATGCACACGCGTGCTGAAATTGCCGGCAGCCAATGCGGTCACGACTTGGTTGACCTCGTTCACAGCGGATTGTTGCGACTCGATCATGCGGTTCAGCGCTTGCGCGGTCTTGCCCACTTCGTCGGATTGTTCGACTTGAATGCGCAGCGACAAGTCACCTTGCGACTGGATGTTGCCGGCCACTTTTTGCATTTCAGCCAAGGGGCGGGTGATCGACTGAATGATGGAATAGGCCAACATGAAGCCGCCCAACAAACCTGCCAACACCAAGCCCATGCTCAAGTTGCGGTTGAACTCGTAGGTCTCTTGCGCCGAATCAAACTCGCTGCTGGCTTCGGTCAATTGGGCTTCAATGAAGAGTGACAACTGGCTCACCACCACGTCAATCTCGGGGTAAAGGCTCTTTTCTGCGAAGTCTTCCAGGGCCTTGGGGTCTTGCTTTTGCAGCAGGACTTCCAGTTCAGTGAAGGCCGCTTCAAGCTTGGCGAAAGCGGTCTCGATGCCGGTGACCAGTTTCTTTTCTTCACCGACAAAATCATCGGTGGGGTGTGCAGCCCACTTTTCTTTGATGGTTTGACGCGCTTTGGCTAGTTCCTTTTGCGCGTCTGCCTAAGACATCTTGCCCGAGCGCACCTTGTGCGTTGAATCGGCAATGTGCAGGGTGTATTGGTCTGAAATGATCTTCAGGTCACGCAGGTGCACCAAGTGGTCGGTGTTGACAAACTGAAAGCTGCCGATGGCCTGGTGCATGCCACGCAGCCCCATCAAACCGATCACGATCGACACAAAGCTGATGCACAGCACCAGCAGATACAACCTGGTGGAGACCTTGAGATTCTTCAGCATGAAAAAGACTTTCAGAATAGTTTGTCCTCATTCTAGGGGCATTTGTTGACCGTTCGATGATATTGAAGCATTTAGTGTTTTGCTGGGAAGTTTTATAACTTTTAGAGTTTTCAAACCATCACAGAAGGCGAACCGATGGCGTTTGCTTGATGTACGTCAACGGTTCATTTTCAAATTTATTGAAAAATTTGATCAAACTGAACACGGCGAGCCATGAACAACAGCAAAATTTCCCCGTCGGGCATCGAGCGGGTGTTGTAAGACGAGGACTTCATCGTCTCTAAAACAGATTTGAAGGGCCGCATCACCTACGGCAACCGCGCTTTTGCCGACTATGCCGGTTACACCGAGGCCGAATTTTTGGGTCAACCCCACAGTTTGGTCAGGCACCCTGACATGCCCCGCTCGGTTTTCAAGCTGCTGTGGGATCGCATCAGCCAGCACCAAGAGGTCTTCGCCTATGTGAAAAACATGGCCAAAGACTGCAGCCACTACTGGGTCATGGCCAATGTGACGCCTTCTTTTGATGTGGCAGGGCAGTTGGTGGGCTACTTTTCAGTGCGCCGCCGCCCCAATGCCAAGGCCTTGCCGGCGGTCACGGCGCTTTACAAAAAGATGCTCGAAATTGAAAACGTGCCCGATGCGCGCGAGGGCATGCGCCTGTCGGCCGAATTTTTGACCGCCCAACTGGCCCAAAACAACACCGACTACGACCATTTCATCTTGGCGCTGGAGGCGCTTTGAGGGCTGGCTGCCCGCACCGGTGGATATTGATTTTGGCGGTAAGCATCATCAAAAAAGGCAATTCACATTTTTAGTGCTTGTAATGCCATAATGCCAGCGAAAGACAGTACTTGAGTGTTCGACTTCGGGTCTGATTCAAGTGGGTTCTGGACCTTGGGGGCTCATGATTTGGCCGCTGGGGTCGATCAATGGTGGATATGACAGCCTCTCCGTCTCTTTTGCCCTCTGGCAACACACCCCGTGTGGATGCCGCCGAACGCTTCATGCACAGCGCCAACCGCTCGCCTGTGGGCTTTGTGCTGTCAGAGGTGGCGCGGCAACTCGAGCGTGAGTTGGCCATGGCCATGGATGTGGCCTACGGCAAAGCCAGCTTGCAAGATTTAGAAGCCATGCAACAAGGCGTGCCCGTCAAGGCCGCTCCGCGCCAAGCGGCGCCAAAGCCCGCCTTCAGGGCTGTGCCCCGGCCGGCCGCTGCCGAGTCTGCACCCGCCAACAACGACGAGGGCGCAGTCGCTCCTCGCCCTCGCCAAAAAGTCAGTGCCGAAGGCGCAGGCGAGAAAAACGTGTACGAGCCCGGTCAGGTGCTCTTCAACAAAGGCGACAAAGCCGACCATTTGGCGATCATTTTGGAAGGCAAGGTCGAAATCTTTGACCCATCCGATGGCAAAACCATTGCCACCTTGGGCGCGGGCGCTTCGTTTGGCGAGCAAGCCATTTTGGAAGGCGGTGTGCGCGGGGCCTCGGCGCGTGCTTTCGACCGCGTGGTGTGCCTAGAGATCAGCACCGCGCCATTGCGCGCCATTTTGAAGTCAGACCCCGGCATCTTGACCCCGATTGTGGAGAGCATGCTGCTGCAGCTGAACATGGCCAACAAATTGGCCAAGATCGAAAAAAGCGAAGACCAAATCATCTCGTACGAAGTGCTCAGCCAAAGCCGCATGTCGACCACGCAGTTGCAAAACCTGTTGCTCGAGATTTACAACACCGGCGACACCAAAGGCTTGAGCAGCGAAGGCCTGATGTTCTTGAAACTGCAAGCCTCCGACAAGCTCAGAACCACCGTTCAACCCACGGGCGATCAGTTGGGGCACATTCACGAAGACAACTTTGCCTCGGCTTTTATTGTGGTTGAAGGCCACGTGGACGCCGAGAGCGAGCGCTACAAATACAGCCTGGGCCCGGGCAGCGTGTTGGGCTTGGCGGAAGGCGTGACCGACTCTCCACTGGGTTGGACCTTGACCGCCTTGGACCATGTCACCTTGATGAACTTGCCCATTGACAAGGTGCTGCGTGGCTTGGATCATGCCAACCCCGAAATTCGCGGCATTGTGCGTTACATCGCCGACCGAGTTCTTGAGTTAAAGAAAACCATGTGATGGACAACAAGCAGCCTCAAATCATCTCGAGCGGCGCCCGCCATTCGGTGCAGGTCGGGCTTGACAACAAGAACGCCCAGACCAAGCGCAACATCGTGAGCTCTAACGAGCCGGATGCCGAAGACGCGGTCATTGGCCAAGAAACCACTACCGAGCGCGGTCACGCGCAACTCAAACAATCGGTCGAGGCCGAGGAAAAAGCCCGCTCGGCGCAAGCCGAAGCCGACATCACTGAAGACCAAAAAGAAGGCCGTAACGCGTGTGTGGGCGAGGGCGCTGCAGCCCGCGACCGCGCGCAAGGCCATGTGCCGACAGAGCCCGGCAAAGCCGCTGGGCAAACGGGTTCGGTCATGCGCGAAAGCCAAGCCGAGGACACCGGGGGCCTGGCCAAAGAAGGCGTCAACGCTGAACGGTTTTTGGGTGCCGAGGGGGGTGTTTCGGCAGACGAAGAACTCAAAGGCAGCCGCGAAGGCGTGTTGGCCGAGCGTGATGGCCGTGCAGCCCGTGCCGAGCATGAAAAAGACCGCATGCTCTCGGGCAACGAAGACAGCGCTGCCGAACGCGACCTGAAGATCAAAAAAGAAGGCGTCGCCACCGACGAGGTGTTGTCGGGCGAAGAAGAGGGCTTGCCCGATCGCGACGGCCGCGCTGCCAAAGAAGCCGTCAAGACCGACGAAGAGTTGTCTGCAAAGCTGGAAGCGCCTGAAAAAGATAACCGCCAAAAAATCAACGAACTCGCCGATGCCGCGCAGCGCATCAAGCTGCAGGCGCAAACGCTCAGTGGTGGTCCTGCCCGTGCCGACAACCCCTTGGACATCCAGCGCGCTTTGGCCGAGCTGGAAGGCGAAGACGAACCCGCCGCGCCTGTCGCCGAGCCCGAGCCCGAGGTGCAGGCCCCGGTGGAGACACCTGCCGCAGCCGAGGTTTTGCCCGAGCCTGCGCCCGTGGCAGCGCCCAAGCCCATGACGCTGGAGGAGATTGCTGAATCTGAGTTTCAGGCGCGCATGCGCGCCCTGAAAACCAACATGACAGTGACCGACGGCATCTTGACCCAACTGCAAAAAACCCCGCCGCGGGTTTGACTCATGAGCGCGGCTGCAGCACTCGAAGCGACCCATTGGCGCTCGGTTTTTGACGGCTGCGATGCCGGCTTGTTGGTGGTCGACTCGGCTGGCTTGGTGCAAGAGGCCAACCCCGCTGCATTGGCGTTGTTCAGGTTCGACCGCGCCGACATGCAGGGCGTGTGCATTGGCCACCTGATCCCCCATTTTTCTGACGATTGGGCCGCGCATTTGGCGGCGGCCGATGTGTGCCGCGACAGTGGTCAAGACGTGCCCGCTGTGCGGGCGCTCGTGCACACCTCGGGCGCACAGCGTTTGCCGGCTTCACTGCGCTTGCATGCACTCGCCCCGCGGGCGGATCAAGCGCGTCAATACGCGCTCTGGGTTTCGCAGGTTCAGCCCGAGGCCACCCGGTCCGCCGAGCGCTTGGCTGAGCCGTCAGCAGCGGCTGTCTCGGCCCATCCCCAAGCGCTGCAATGGCTCTCGCGGCCAGAGCTGCGTGAGCGCTTTTTGGCCCTGCGAGAGCAACCGCACGAGGTGCACCAGCACCTGGCCTTGGTGCTGTTGAATGTCGACCGCTTCAAGCGCGTCAACGACTTGTTGGGCTTTGAGGCCGGCGACTGGACCATTGCCCAAATTGGCGAGCGCTTGTTGCAAGGGCTGAACACCTTGTCGGCCTGGCCGCAGCAGGTGGTGGCCGCGGCCCGCTTGAGTGGCGACGAATTTGCCCTCATGCTGCACATGCCCAGCCCCGCTTTGGGCATGCCCCACTGGCTGGGCACGGTGTTGCATGGCTTGTCGCAGCCGCTTGAAACCCAGTCGCAACGCTTTGTGTTTTCGATGAGCGTGGGCATGGCGCAATCGGCTGCTTTGCAAGCCGAGTTTGATGCCTTGTTGTCGTCCGCGGACATGGCTATGCGGCGTGTCAAAAAGCGCGGTGGCAATGGCTTTGAGATGGCCAGCCACTTGTTTGATTTGCCTTCGGCCAGCCACAAGGGCACCGAGCACAACGTGATTTTGGGCTTGGAGCGGCACCAGTTTCATCCGTTTTTTCAGCCCAAGGTGAACGCCGAAACCGGCCAAATTGTGGGCTTTGAGGCGCTGATGCGATGGCTGCACCCCGAGCAAGGCTTGATTCCCCTGAACGAGTTTTTGCCCATGCTCGAAAGCTCGAGTTTGATGATCGAGGTGGGGCTGCAAATCTTTCAGCAAATTGTCGACACCCAGCGCCAATGGCAATTGGCGGGCTGCCATCTGCCCATTTCGTTCAACGTGTCCAACGGCGAGTTGCTGTCTAAATCTTTCCGCGAAGGCATGATCCGCATGGTTCGCCAAGCGGGTTTGTCACCCCAAGACATGGGCCTCGAAATCACCGAAAGCGTGTTGGCCGATTTGGGCGAAGCGGGTCACGAAATTGTGGAAGAACTGCGCCAAGAGGGGTTTCAGTTGAGCATGGACGACTTTGGGGTCGGCACCTCGTCGTTGTCGCGCCTGCGAAACATTCCACTGAACGAAATCAAGGTGGACCGTTCATTTATTGTGGGAATAGTAGATTCCGATAGAAATCTCGATCTACTTCGTGGTATTGTCAATCTTGGACATAGTTTGGGGCTAAAAGTAGTTCTGGAGGGGGTAGAAACCCTCAAAGAGTACGAATTAGCATGCACATTGGGTGATTTGGTCATTCAGGGTTTTTACTACTCCAAAGCCGTCGATTCTCAAGCGGCCTTGGTTTTGGCGCAGCAGCAACCCTTCACCGTGCATTGAACAACCAAAGGCATTGATCGCCTATTTGAAGGAAATAAGAAGTGCTCAACAACACCAGTGTGAACACACGACTGATTGGTCTGGTTCTGTTTTTGTCCCTCATCTCCATCGTGGTGGGTGTCATGGGTTTGCGCGGCATGGCTTCTACCGTTGCAGGTTTGCAAACGGTGTATGACGACCGTGTGGTGCCTTTGCGCGACCTGAAGGTGATTGCCGACATGTACGCCGTCAACATCGTGGATGCCTCGCACAAAGTGCGCAACGGCAACTTCACATGGGAAGAGGGCCGTAAAAACGTTTCCGAAGCCCAAAAGGTGATCGACGAAAAATGGAAAGCCTACAAAGGCACTGTCCTGGTCGAAGCCGAGACCAAGCTGGTGGGTGAGATCGAGCCCATGATGGAAACGACCAACAAGCAGATCGACGATCTGATGGCCATCATGACGAAAGAAGACGCGGAAGCCATTGCGGCCTACACCCGTGGTCCTCTGTACCCCGCCATCGACCCGATCAGCGGCAAGTTTTCTGAGCTGATCGAAGTGCAACTCACGGTGGCCAAAGAAGAGTACGTGACGAGCAAAGGTGATTACAACTTAGCACGCACCGTCAGCATTATTTTGTTGGTGGGCGGCATTGCCTTGGGCTTGTTGGCGGCGCTGTGGATTGTGCGCTCGGTGGTCGGCCCCTTGAAAGAAGTGCAGGCTGTGGTGACCGATGTGGCCCGCAATTTTGATTACTCGCGCCGTGTCACGGTGAGCCAGAACGACGAAGTGGGTCAAACCGCCAAAGCCTTCAACCAACTGTTGGTGGCTCAGCAAGAGGCCATCAACCAAGTGAACCAAGTGGTGACCAGCTTGTCGCAGGGCGACTTGTCGCGCCGCGTCAACATGGAGCTGAGCGGTGATTTGGCGATCATGAAAACCGCCGTCAACGAGTCGATGGACAGCGTGCAGGCCACCATGTCCGGCATCAATGGCTTGACCCATGCCATGTACAACGGCGACTTCAGCTTCCGCACCGCCACCACCCAAATGCGTGGCGAGTTTAAGAAGAGCATTGAACAAGCCATGTCGGCCCTGCGCAGCATGGAAGCCA
>JACCDW011510228.1_pt1 | contig 11168 bp, 5 predicted proteins | sample 7449781 | NCBI WGS metagenome assembly JACCDW01 (sample SAMN15323449, study PRJNA562643) | freshwater metagenome | isolation source: river surface water | place: USA:Blue River Watershed | collected 2017-08-18
GCGCGGGTCAGGCGCTCGCGGGCGCGCTCGGCCACCGCCGGCAGGTCGAACAGCATCAACTCCAGGTGCGGCGCATGCGCCGCCGCCTGTTGCAGGAAACGCCCTTCCCCACCCCCCACATCCAACAGGCAGCGGTGCCCCCGCAGGTCAATGGCCTGCAGCACCTCCTCGGCAATCATGGGCTGGGTGGCCGACATCAGGGCCGAATACGAAGCGACTTCCTCATCGCTGAGGTCACCGGGTTGAGCGGTGTTGGCGTAGGCCCAGTAGGCAGCCATGCGGCCCCCGGGCACATCGGCCTTGAGCAAGGCCACCGGGTCTTGCAGGTCGGCGTACAAGAGCGCGTGGTGCTCGACCATCGCGGCGATGCCCGGGTCGCCCACCAGTGGCGCGCCCAGCACGCCAAGGCCATAGGCGCCGGTGTCGCGTCGCTGCAGCAGTTCAAGGGAGCACGCCGCGGCCAGCAGGCGCTCCAGGCCAGCTTCGGGCACGCCGGTCAGTGCGCTCAAGCGTGACAGCGTCTGCGGTCCCGTGGCCACGTGCTCGATCAGGCGAAGGCGAACACAGGCCAGCAGGGTTTGGCTGTAGACGAAACCGGCCATCAGGTCGAACAGCGAGCGGGCGCGTCGACGCACCAGGGCGCGTGGAAGGCGCCAGGCCATGGCCCAACGCCGGAACACAGGGTTGACCAACCGTGCGTCGCGCCAGTCCAGCCAGCGATCTCGCCAGGTGGACGAGGCGGGTGCCGCTGACCCGTCCGGGCACGCGGTGGTGCTCAGGGGAGGCATGTCGAGTGGCCTCAAGCCACAGCCCGCACGATGTCGGGCACGAGTTCCTGCGGAACCAAGCGCAAGGACTCCTGACGCACCAGGTGGCGCAGCATGCCGGCGCCTTCGCAATTGGGAACGGCCGCCTGTGCGCGCCTGACCAGGTCCTCGAAGTAGCGCACCGCGCCATCCAGGCCGAGTTCGGCTGCGCGGCTGGGGCGGTGGTGCTCGGCATCCTGCCCCACCGGCTTGCCCAAGAGCGCCGGGTCGCCCACCACATCACGGATGTCGTCGGCCACCTGATAGGCCTCGCCCAACCAATCGCCAAACTCGCGCCACGGCTCAGCCGGTGCGCCGCAGGAGAGCGCACCGCACACCGTGGCCGAGGTGAACAAGGCGCCCGTCTTGGCCCGCTGGTAATCGCGCAAGTCGGCGCGCGGTTCACATTCCCAGGCCTGCCCGGCCACGATGCCCGAGGGCATGCCCACGCCGGCGGCCACCGCCGCCAGAACCTGCGCCATGCGGCGCGGGTGGGCAGCACCCGCACGGCCAATGACCTCAAAGGCCATCACGATCAGCGCATCGCCACCCAGCACCGCCAGACGTTCGCCCCAGGCCTTGTGCACCGTGGGCTGTCCGCGCCGCAGGTCGGCGTCGTCAAAGCAGGGCAGGTCGTCGTGCACCAGCGAGGCGCAGTGCAGCAGTTCGATGGCCACGGCCGCAGCATTGGCCAGTTCAGGGTCATCATCCCCGCATGCCTTGGCCACGGCCAGGCACAGCTGCGGCCTGATGCGTGCACCGCCGGGGAACACCGCATGCCGAACGGCCGAGGCCAAGCGAGGCGGACAGGCCGGCCCACACGCGCGGAGCACAGCGTTCTCCAACGCGGATTCGATGCGCATCAACAGGCTCATGGGGCCTCCTTGGGGGTGGGGGACGCCGACGGTGAATCGCTCGGCATCGGGACATGGGGACACCGGTGGCCAACTGCAGGCGTGACCGCTGCCGATGAAGAGGACGCACGCGACACCGACGGCACCGCCGGCAATCCGAACAGACGGGCCATCGTGTCGGCGGTGGCCCGCCGCTGCGCCTCGTCGCTGGCGTGAATCTCATGCAAGGCACCGTGCATCAACTTGCCGGTCAGTCCGCGCGTCAGGGCCTGCAGCACGGCTTCCACGTCTTGCCCGCGCGCCAGGCGCCGACGCGCGCGGCTCATCTCGATTTCAGCCCAGTGCTCGGCCCGGTTCTGCAGGGCCTGGATCAGGGGAACGCTGCGGCGCTGGCGCATCCAGTGCTCGAAGCTGCGCACGCCGTCGTCGACGATGCTTTCGGCTTGTTCGATCGCCGCCTGACGGCTCGACGCGCCTTCGCGCACGATGCCGGCCAAGTCATCGACGGTGTAGAGGTAGACATCCGACAGCCGAGCCACCTCGGGTTCGATGTCCCGCGGAACCGCCAGGTCAACCATGAGCATCGGCCGACGGCGGCGCTGCACCAGGGCGCGCTCCACCGCGCCCAGTCCGATCAATGGCAGGGCACTGGCGGTGCACGACACCACCACATCGAACTCGCCCAAGCGCGCGGGCATGGCCGCCAGCGGAATGGGCGTGGCGCCGGTCCGCGCAAGCAGCCGCGCGGCGCGGTCGGCGCTGCGGTTGGCCACCACCATGGCCGCGGGCTGACGCGCGGCCACATGGGTGGCCACGAGTTCGATCATCTCGCCTGCTCCCACGAACAGCACCTTGAGTTCGCGGAAATCTTCGAACAGCTGCTCACCGAGCTTCACGACAGCTGCGGCCATGCTCACCGAGTGAGCGCCGATCTCGGTGCGCGTGCGAACGGCCTTGGCCACCGAGAAGCTGCGCTGGAACAGCTGGTGCAGCGTGCTGCCCAGGGTGCCCACCTCGCCGGCCTGGCGCACCGCAGCCTTCATCTGTCCGAGGATCTGCGGCTCGCCGATGACCATCGAGTCCAGCCCACTGGCCACGCGGAAGGCGTGCCGGGCGGACTCTCCGCCCTCGCGCACATACAGATGGTCGTTCAGGGCGGGCCCCTGCAAGCCGCCCTGCCCGGCCAGCCAACTCATGCCGGCGTGGCACACATCCCTCATCGTGCCGCCATGGGTAGCCACGTACAGCTCGGTGCGGTTGCAGGTGGACAGGATGGCCGCCTCCCCCGCCTGGGATTCCAGGTGGCCTCTCAGGGCGCGAAGGTGTTCGCCCAGAGAGTCCTGGGCCACGGCGAATCGGCTGCGAATGTCCAGAGGCGCCGAGTGGTGGTTCAAACCGATGGAGACGACGTTCATGGGAGCGGGAAAACCTGAATCCCGGGTTGTCCAGGGATTCGGACGATTCCAAGTGTCAATTTATAGTGATAGTATGACTGTCACACGAAGTTGACAACCCGGTTTGTCCTGGTCAGGCTCAATTCGGGAGGCAGGCAGCACCATGAAGCAACCCTTTCCCTTCTCGGCCATCGTCGGACAGGACGAGATGAAGCGGGCCATCCTGGTCACGGCCGTCGATCCCTCCGTGGGCGGCGTCCTGATCCTGGGAGACCGAGGCACGGGCAAGTCCACCGCGGTTCGGGCCCTGGCGGCGCTCCTGCCGCCCATCCGCGCCACGCGCGGCTGCCCCTACCACTGCGATCCGGCGCGCCCGAGCATGAGCTGCAACGCCTGCCGTGAGGCCGGCTGGAGCCGAAACGCCCCCGGCGAATCGAAGGCCTGCGAGGTCGACCTGATTCCTGTGCCTGTTGTGGATATGCCACTGGGCGCCACCGAAGACCGCGTGGTCGGGGCACTCGACCTTGAAAAAGCGCTGTCGCAGGGTCAGAAGTCGTTCGAGCCCGGCCTACTGGCGCGTGCCAACCGAGGCTTCCTGTACATCGACGAGGTCAACCTCTTGGAAGACCACCTGGTGGACCTGCTGATCGATGTGGCCGCCTCCGGCGAGAACGTGGTGGAACGCGAAGGCCTGAGCGTTCGCCATCCCGCGCGCTTCGTGCTGGTGGGCAGTGGCAACCCCGAAGAAGGCGAGCTGCGGCCACAGCTGCTGGATCGCTTCGGGCTATCGGTAGAGGTGCGAACCCCCACCGACATCGCCACGCGGGTCGAGGTGATCAAGCGGCGCGATGCCTACGAACGCCAGCCCGAGGCCTTCTGCACGCATTGGAAGCGCGAGGACCAGAAGATCCGTCAACAGATCGAAGCCGCACGCAAGCGCGTGGCCGAGCTCAGCGTGCCGGATTCGGTGCTTGAGCAGGCCGCCACCTTGTGCCTGCACCTGGGCACCGACGGTCTGCGCGGCGAACTCACGCTGTTGCGCGCGGCTCGCGCCTGGGCCGCGCTGGAAGGGCATGCCGAGGTGACCTTGCAAGACCTGCGGGCCGTGGCGCCCAGTGCCTTGCGCCACCGCCTGCGGCGCAATCCGCTGGACGACACCGGCGCTGGCGTTCGCATTGAACGCGCCCTGGCCCAAACGATGGGCCAGCCAAGCGACGCGCCTCCGATGGCCGCCTGAGCGGCCAGCGCCACGGCAGCTGCGCCATGGGCCCCACACCCGCTTCCACCGTGCGGCACATCCGCCAGGTTCCTGGTGGCCACCCGGCGAGCTTGCCCGGCCAGCGCATGAGCCCGGCCGACCCGACCGACACGGAAACCGACATCGACGCCGAAGCGGCGCAGGCGCTGGCACGCTGGGCGGATGCCCGACTGGTCGCCGCGCTGCTGGCGATCAACCCGCTGGGCTTGGGCGGCGTCCATGTGCACGCTGCGCCCAGCGCGGTGCGCGACGAATGGTTGCGTCTGTTGCAACACGCTTGCCCTGAGCAGGTCAAGGTGCGTCGCCTGCCGTCACATGCCGACGAATCGCGCCTGCTGGGCGGCATGGACTTGAGCGCCACCCTGCGCAGCGGCCGGCCGGTGTTGCAGGCTGGTCTCCTGAGTGAGCTGGACGGCGGCCTGCTGGTGTGCCCGATGGCCGAGCGTTTGCCGCGTCGCGTGGTGGCCTTCCTTTCCCAGGCCCTGGACCGGGGCGAGCTGCGCGTGGAGCGTGAAGGCATGGGTGTGGACGTGCCCACGCGCATGGCGGTGGTGGCCCTCGATGAATCCTCGCCCGACCACGACGAACACCAACTGGAGCCGGCTCTGCGCGAACGCTTGGCCTTCATCCTGAGCCTGCAGCCGCAGGACTGGCGCGGCAGCGGCCTGTCGCCCCTCGAGCCGCCCTGTGATTCACCCTGGGACGATGAGGATCTGCAAGCGCTGCAGGCCGCTCGCTGCGGCCTGGACCAGGTCATGGTGCCCGATGAGGTCGTCGCGGCACTGGTGCAGGCTGCCGATGCCCTGGGGGTGGATTCGGTGCGCGCGCCCTGGTGGGCCTTGCAGGCCGTCCGTACCTTGGCCGCGCTGCGCGGCCTGAACTGTCCGGGCGCCGACGAGGTGCGCGATGCGGCACGCCTGGTGCTGGGCCCACGCGCCACGCGCTTGCCCGCAGCCCCACCGGCCGACGCACCCGAGGACGAGCCCTTCGCCGAATCGGACATCCAACCGCCCGAACAGGCACTGACACAAGGCCCGCAAGCCCCGCAAGCCCCGCAAGCCCCGCAAGCCGACGAGCAGTCGCCAACACAGCGGCCCGACACTGCGGCCCCATCGCCGTCCACCCCGGAAACCGTCGACGACCTGCACATCGAGGCCATACAGGCCGCACTGCCCGCGGGCCTGCTGGCACTGATGGCGCAGCAAAACGGCCTGTCGCCCCGCGGCCGAAAAAGCGGTGAGGCCTCATCACGCGCCGGGCAACGCCAAGCCCGCGGTGCGCAGGGCCGGCCCAGCGGCACCTTTGCAGGTCTGCCACAAGCCGGGCAGAGGCTGAGCCTCATCGACACGCTGCGCCAAGCAGCGCCGTGGCAAAGATTACGCCGTGCGCAAGTCACCCGCAGAACCGCAGCGGTGATCGTGCACCGAGAAGACCTTCGCATCATCCGGCGCGAACCGCGCCGTCCCACCACCACCGTCTTCGTCGTCGATGCCTCCGGCTCGAATGCCCTGAACCGCTTGGCCGAAGCCAAGGGAGCCGTGGAAACGCTGCTGGCCGACTGCTATGTGCGGCGCGACCGCGTGGCCGTGATCGGCTTTCGGGGCCAGGCCGCCGAGACCCTCTTGCCCCCGACCCGTTCGCTGGTGCGGGCCAAGCGCAGCTTGGCAGGCCTGCCGGGCGGTGGGGGCACACCGATGGCGCGTGCGCTCACCGAGTCACGCCTGATGTGCGAATCGCTGCAGCGGCGTGGCGACACGGTGTCGCTCGTGCTGCTGACCGACGGCAAGGCCAACATCAACCTCGAAGGCAAACCGGGCCGCGAAGGCGCGCATGCCGACGCGGTCAGCGCCGCACGGCAGCTCTTTGTGACCGGTGTGGCCTGCCTGCTCATCGACACTTCGCCCAAACCACAGGCCCAGGCGCGAGAACTCGCCCTGGCCATGGGCGCGCGCTACATCCCCTTGCCACAAGCGCAGGCCGGCGAGATCGGCCGCATCGTGCGCAACAGCCGCGCGGCCTAGGCGCGCCACGGCTACCCGATGGCACAGGCCAGTTTCCACTTGCCCCAGCACCCATGAGCGAAGACCTGAGCTGGAACCGTGATGGCGCGGACTGGCCCTTGCGCACGTACAGCCGGTTCATTTCGCAGGGGCATCTGCAGTGGCATGTGCAGCGGCTCGGAGGGGCCAAACCGCACCGCATCTGGCTGCTGCACGGTACTGGCGCCTCCACACACACCTGGCGCGACGTGGCCCCCATCCTGGCCCAGCACCACCAGGTGATCGCCGTCGACCTGCCCGGCCATGCCTTCACGCGGGGCGCGGTCGATGAAGACCTGTCGTTGACGGGCATGGCCAGGGCGTTGATCGACCTGCACGCCGCGCTCACACCCGAGTCCCCTGCAGGCATGGCCCCCGTGGCAGACACCTGGATCGGCCACTCAGCCGGCGCTGCCGTGGCGCTGCAGGTGATGCTGATGCAGCCTTCCATCGTGCGCGATGCGGTCAGCCTGAACGGCGCCTTGCTTCCCTGGGGCGGCAAGGCCGCCAGCCTGTTCATGCCGCTGGCGCGCGCGCTGGCCACCAACGCCTGGACCACCCGTTTCTTCGTGTGGAACGCGCGCCGTCCCGGCACGGTGGAAGCCCTGTTGCGCGACACCGGCTCGTTCATCGACCAACGCGGCCATCAACTCTATGAACGCTTGGCACACAACGAGGTGCACCTGCGCAACGTGATGCGCATGATGGCCCAATGGGAACTCGAACCCTTTGCGCGCAGCCTGCCGCTGCTCCAGGGCCGGGTCACCCTCGTCAGCAGCGCGCAGGACAGCACCGTGCCGCCCTCGGTCAGCCAAAGGGCCGCTGCGCTCATTCCCCAATCGCGGCTGATCGCCCTGCCCCGCTGGGGTCACCTGGGCCATGAAGAAGCGCCGGCCGAATGGGCCAGCCTCATGCTCCAAGCAGTCGCCACACCGGCCTGAACCGCGTGCCTTGTCGGCGCGCGAGCGGCACTGGCCCAAGCGCTCACGCCACCAAGGTCATCAGGCTCGCATTGCCACCCGCTGCCGCCGTATTGGTGCTGATGCTGCGTTCGGTCACCAGCCTGGCCAGGGGCATGGACACCTCACCCGGCGGGAATGCGCTCAGGCTCACGATGGGCCCGCGCCACGACGCCAATCGATGGGCCATCGCCAGCACGGCGGGTGCGTCACCGTGAAACCAGACGGCGTCCACGGCACCGCCACCCATCGTGTTTTCCCCGCCATCCACGGCATCCCGACCATCGGGCCAGCGAAGCTCGATCTGCTCCTGCACGCGCAAGGGCAGGCTCGAGTGGAGCGCAGCGAATGCTGGCGCGATGCACACCGCACCGCCCACGGCCAGCACCGCCGCCACCTGGCTCAAGAGGTCGTCATGCGCACCGGCATGATCGCCCACATGGCACCACACCCGTGCGCGTGGCCGAACCCGGTAGACATTGCGCTCACCGGTGGGACCTGCCAGCACGGCTTCCAAGCCGGCCGGATTGCAGGCAGCCAGCCGAGCGCACTGGTGCGCCAGCGACAATCGGCCCTGGTCCACCGCCCAATCGTGTAGGGCCTGCAGGGGCGGCATGATGCGGGGCATGGCTGCAGCACCAGCGGCCTGCACGCTGCGCAGCGCCGCGTCATCTGGGCATTTCGCCAGCAGCCGCAGCAGATACAGCGGCCCGCCGGCCTTCGGGCCAGTACCCGACAGGCCTTCACCACCAAAGGGCTGAACCCCCACCACCGCGCCCACCATATTGCGGTTGACATAGGTGTTGCCGCAGTGCGTGGCCTCCAGCACCTGCGCGATGGTTTCATCGATGCGAGAGTGCACGCCCAGCGTCAATGCATAGCCCGTGGCCGTGATCGCTTGGCACAGGGCCGGCAGTTCACCCCGGCGCCAACGCGCCAGGTGCAGCACCGGGCCAAACACCTCACGGCCAAGCTCGCTGAGGCTGTCGATTTCAATCAAGGTCGGTGGCACGAAGGTGCCCGTGGCCGGTGCATCGCTGTCAGGATGATGGAGGCGGTGCACCGCGCGGCCAGCGGCCTTCATCTGCCGTACATGGGCTTCAATGCCGTCACGCGCGCGCGCATCGATCACCGGCCCCATGTCGGTGTGCAACTGCGCCGGTGCGCCCATGCGGACTTCCGCCATCGCACCTTTGAGCATTTCCAACAGCCGGTCGGCCACATCGTCTTGCACGCACAACACGCGCAGGGCCGAACAGCGCTGGCCCGCCGCCTCGAATGCCGAGGTCACCGCGTCCTGCACCACCTGCTCAAGCAAGGCCGACGAGTCGACCACCATCGCGTTCTGCCCACCCGTTTCAGCAATCAGGGGCACCAACCCACCGTGCGCGTTCAAGCGCTGGGCCAGGGCGGCCTGCAGCCGTTTGGCGGTTTCGGTGGAGCCGGTGAACATCACACCCTGCACGCGGGCATCTTCCACCAGGGCCTGGCCCACCTCGCGGCCGGAACCGGGCAACAGCTGCACCGCCGCACGCGGCACACCAGACGCCCACAGGATCTCCACCGCCAGCGCGGCCACTGCCGGCGTCTGCTCGGCGGGCTTGGCCAAGACCGGGTTACCCGCGGCCAGCGCAGCGGCCACCTGCCCCACGAAAATGGCCAGTGGGAAGTTCCACGGGCTGATGCACACCACCGGGCCCAGCGGCACGTGGGTGTCGTTGTGGAAGTCGCGTCGTACCTGTGCGGCGTAGTAGCGAAGGAAGTCCACGGCCTCGCGCAGTTCGGCCACCGCATGGGACCAGGTCTTGCCCGCCTCACGCACCAGCAGGGCCATGCACCGCGGGCCCTGCGCCTGCAACCGATCGGCCGCCTGTTCCAGCAGCGCCGCGCGGTCGGCCGCCGGCGTGCGCGCCCACTGTGGCGCCATGTCGTGTGCGGCCTGAAGTGCTGCCTGCAGTTCCTGCGGATGGGTCTCGCGCACGGTGCCCAACACATCATCGGCATCGGCGGGGTTGCGCATGGGCAGCCGCTTCGCGCCTTGCACCAGCGCATCCAGGGCGGGCAGCGCCACCCCCAGCATCGGCTCCACCGTCAGCACCTGGGCCGAGCACTCGGCCATGTCCCGCACCAGCGCGCGAAGCGTCGGCTCGTCCGACAGGTCGATGCCCGCAGAATTGCGCCGCACCGCGCCGTACAGCTGTTCCGGCCGTGCGATCTGCGGGTGCGGCTGTCCGGGCGGGGTATCGCCCTGCGCCGCTTCGGCCAAGGTGCGTTGCACGGGGTCACGCACCAGATCGTCAAGCGACACCGCCGGGTCGGCCATGCGGTTCACGAAGGAGCTGTTCGCCCCGTTTTCCAGCAAGCGACGCACCAGATAGGCCAGCAGGGTCTCATGGGTGCCCACCGGCGCATAGATGCGGCAAGGCCGATGCCCATCGGCGCTGCCCACCACCTGCCGATACAGGGGCTCCCCCATGCCGTGCAGGCACTGGAATTCGTACTGGCCGGCTTGATAGGAACCGCCAATTTCTTGGCCCATCTGCACGATGGCCGCCACCGTGTGCGCGTTGTGGGTGGCGAACTGCGGATACACCGCGTCGGGTGCGGCCAGCAGCTGGCGGGCACAGGCCAGGTAGGCCACATCCGTGTGGTGCTTGCGGGTGTAGACCGGGTAGTCGATCTGGCCATCGACTTGTGCGCGCTTGATCTCGCTGTCCCAGTAGGCACCCTTGACCAGGCGCACCATCACACGGCGAGCGCTGCGGCGCGCCAGGTCCACGATGAAGTCGATCACGAAGGGGCAGCGCTTGCCGTAGGCCTGCACCACGAAGCCCACGCCCTGCCAGCCGCTCAGGCTGGGCGCGGTGCACAGCGCTTGCAGGATGTCCAGCGACAGGTCTAAGCGATCGGCTTCTTCGGCATCGATGTTCAGGCCGATGCGGTGGTGGCACGCCAGTTCGGCCAAGCCCAGTACGCGCGGGAACAGCTCACGCATCACACGGCCATGCTGTGCGCGGCTGTAGCGCGGATGCAAGGCCGACAGCTTGATCGAGATGCCCGGGCCCGCGATCACGCCTTTGCCGGCCGAGGCCGTTCCGATCGCTCTGATCGCATGCTCATAGGCGGCCAGGTAGCGCCGCGCATCGCCGTCCGTGAGTGCGGCCTCGCCCAGCATGTCGTAGGAATAGGAAAAGCCCAAGGCCTCCATCTCACGCGCACGCTCCAAGGCTTGCTCGATGGTCTCGCCGGTGACGAACTGTTCGCCCAGCATCTGCATGGCCAACTGCACCCCTTGGCGGATCAGGGGCTCGCTGCCCTTGCCCACCAACCGGGTCAAGGCCCCCATCAGCTGACCTTCATGGTGGGTGGCCACCAGCTTGCCGGTCAGCAGCAGCCCCCACGATGCGGCATTCACGAACAGCGACGTGCTGTGGCCCACATGCTGCTGCCAGTCACCGCGGCCGATCTTGTCGCGGATCAGGGCGTCACGCGTGGCGGCGTCTGGGATGCGCAGCAACGCCTCGGCCAAGCACATCAGGGCCACGCCTTCCTCGCTCGACAGCGCGAACTCCTGCATCAGGCTTTGCACCCGACCGGCGCGCCCGCCCTGTGCCGGGCCTTCGCGCAGGCCGCGCACCAACTGCCGGGCCATGGCATCGGTACCGGCCGCCGCCTCGGGGCTTTGCCGGGCCTTTGCCAGCATAGGGGCCATGGCCTGCTGCTCGGGCAGTCGCGTGGCGCCTGCGATGGCTTCTCGGCCTGCGCTCCACTCCCGTGAGATCACTCCGTGGCTGAAGCGGCGGCCCTGGGGCGCGGACTGGGCGGTGTCCACCGCCGTGGAGGGGGGGATTCGGGCAC
>JACCDW010298541.1_pt1 | contig 11166 bp, 5 predicted proteins | sample 7449781 | NCBI WGS metagenome assembly JACCDW01 (sample SAMN15323449, study PRJNA562643) | freshwater metagenome | isolation source: river surface water | place: USA:Blue River Watershed | collected 2017-08-18
ACCCATAAATACAAGACTATGCCACGCTTGAGCCTGTATCGTCCAAATCGCACCAATGATTATCAATATCTTGATCGCAACATCAGCGAAATGTTCACTGTGGGCGGAATTGACATTTATGTACACAAATATCTTGGGCCCATTGTAGATCCTGAACAGGCCAACACGCCGGGTGATGCTACCTTGCCCATATATAACAGCACCAATCCTTTGTTCATTGAAGACCTATTGTTGTTGGAAAACAGAGATCGTGCCTACGACCCCGACGTGTTTGTCATGCGTGGTGTTTACAGAACACAAGATATTGACTTTGATCTCACACAGTTTGGCCTGTTCTTGAACGGGGATACTTTGTTTATAACCTTTCATTACAACAACATGATTGACACCCTGGGACGCAAACTCATGAGCGGTGATGTCATAGAAGTACCCAATCTCACAGATTATCATCCCTTGGATCGTACCATACCAAAATCCTTGCCCAGATATTATGTGATACAAGATGGCAATTTTGCTTCAGAAGGCTTCAGCCAAACCTGGCAACCACACCTGTGGCGCATCAAAGCCACACCCATGGTCAATGCTCAAGAATACAAACAGATCATTGATCAGCCATTCATGCCAGAAAACATCTGGGATCCAGGCAACTACTATCCCAACGGCACCGTGGTCAACAATGGTGGCACATATTACACAGCAAATGGCAATGTTCCAGCAGGCACAGCCATTGATGCTGTCAATCCTTCGACCGGCCTGCCTTATTGGACGCCAACTACCCCGACCACAGTGGGCGACGAGATGTCCACTAGACCCAAAGATTTGGCCATCAATGATGCGATTTTGACACAGGCCTATGCCGAAGTTCCACTGAGTGGCTACGACATTACCAAATTTTACATATTGCCAACCCAAGGTGGCGAGCCAGCTGCCGCTGGGTTAACCGCAGACAACAGTCAAGTAACCGTGGATGGCACCGAGGGTGGCGAAGGTGTCACACCAAAGTCATTGGGCTATACCTTGGGATATCTCAGCAACAGTGTTGATCCAGTTACCGGCTATCTCATACCGCCAAATGGCTTGCCTGTGACCCCAGGTGTGAGCTTTCCTCCAAATCCCGTGGCCGGAGACTATGCACTGCGACTGGACTATTTTCCCAACCGCCTGTTCCGCTTTGACGGCGGTCGTTGGGTCAAGATCGAAGATGCTGTGAGAACAGATCTGGACATGGCTCAAGGCGCCTTGACTCAACGTGCTGGCTTTGTAAACAATACCTACACTGTGAGCACTACCGATCTTGGCAATATACCCAGTAGGCAAAGTCTCAGCCAAATACTCAAACCACAGGCCGACAACGGCGACCAAGGTGGCAACTTGCCGCCTAACCCAAGACCTCCAGGACGATAATGGCACAATTTTTTTACGACGAGCAGATACGTCGCTTCTTACTACAGTTTGCCAGGATCTTTTCCAACTTCCAGGTAGCCTATGGTATAAATCAGGCAGGCAAAAACGACACCTTGGTTCGTGTGCCAGTGCGTTATGGTGACGCCAGCCGTCAGGCACAAACCATCATACAAGAAAATTCTGCCAACGATCTCCCTAGCACACCATTGATGACCTTTTATATCACCGCCTTGGATTATGATCGTCCCAGGATGCAAGAGCCATATTTTGTGAGCAATATACAGGTGCGGCAAAGAACCTATGATTCGGCCACTGACAGCTACGAAACCACACAGGGCAACGCATTTACCATAGAACGACTCATGCCAGTGCCATACAAAATGACAATTAATCTTGATATCTGGACCAGCAATACCAATCAAAAAATGCAGATCCTGGAACAGATCTTGGTACTGTTTAATCCTGCACTGGAAATACAAAGCACCGACAACTACATTGACTGGACCAGCTTGACTACCTGTGATCTAGAGCGAGTGACCTGGTCAAATAGAACCATTCCGCAAGGCACCGACAATCCCATAGACATAGCCACCCTGACATTCAACATACCAATCTGGATAAGCAGTCCGGCCAAGGTTAAAAAACTGGGCGTGGTCGAGCGCATTGTGGCTTCGGTATTTGACGCCAAGGGAGATGCAAGCAATGCCATACTCGACAATGACTTGTTGTTGGGTACCAGACAGGTTTTTACACCATATGGCAATCAAGTGTTATTGATTGGCAACAAGTTACAGGCCTTGCGTGAACCGCAAGTGGTAGATCAATCAAACACCAGCCTGGAACCAGCTGACAGTCCTGACAGCAATCTCCTGTGGCATGCTGTAATTGGAGGGTTTGGAGCCTTGCGACCCGGTATCAGTCTGATTAAACTGGAGCAAGAAGACGGCAGCGAAGTGGTAGGAACCATTGCCTATGATCCCACTGATGACAGATTCTTGTTGTACAGCATAGATACAGACACCATTCCGTCCAACACACTGGACCCAGTGGATGCGGTTATCAATCCTTTGATCAGCGGCCCCCAAGCTGGGTTGCCAGCACCGGTAACCGGTACTAGATATCTGTTGACCGAAGATACCGGAACCTGGAATGAAGGCTATGCCCAGGCCTGGGCAGGTACCAGTGGACAACCACTTGTGGCTCGAGCCAACGACATTGTGGAATATGATGGCACTAGCTGGCAAATAAGTTTTGACAGCACCAGCAGTCCTGATAATATACAGTATGTCACAAATATCACAACCGAAATACAATACAAATGGACTGGCACCGCATGGATCAAGAGTTATCAAGGACTTTATCCAGGAGGCACATGGAGTCTAGTGCTGTAAACGCTGTAGGTGTGTGGTTCTATGCGGTAGACACAGGTCGCTACCTGTATCTCATGCGCAATGATCCAAAACATCCAGGCAGCTGGGGCTTACCTGGAGGACGAGTAGAACCGGGAGAGAGCCTGCGTGATGCCATGTTCCGTGAGTGCAGGGAAGAACTGGGCTTTGTGCCTGACTTCATGCGTCTGGTGCCCATTGAAAAATTTACCACAGTAGATGGTGCTTTTGCCTATCATACTTTTTATTGCAGTATAGAAACAGAATTTGTGCCCAGTCTAAATCATGAACATCTTGGTTATGCCTGGATCGACTCAGGCACCTGGCCACGACCCATGCACCCAGGACTATGGAGCACAGTGAATTTTGATGCGGTACGAGACAAAATCACTACCATGGAACTGTCATCTCAAACGTCACAATAAATCACAAATTCTCGGTGAGAAAGATTGGATACGTTGGCATGATCAAACCAGCTGTCAAACATGTTGGTCTTTTCGCCAACTATGAAAAATTTAGTACTGGCGTAGGCTGAAAATATTTGATCCAACTGTTTGTGCCAGTCTGGTGCTGCCGCAAATACTTCTTTGTTGTATCCCAGCAAGAAAATTTCGTTGTGTTGATCAAAGGCTGCCAAATACACAATAAGAGCCTGATCAAAAAAATATGGTCTGTAAGGCACTATGTAAAACTTTTCAGGATTTGCGATACAATTCCTGGAGGTAGTATAAACAATGTTCTTGTCGTGATAGTTGGAATCCATGAGATCGCCCAGCATGTCTGCATTAGATTCAACCGCAAAGTCTAGTCGCATTTCTTTAGCCATGGCACCCGTGCCGTAGGTCTGCAATTTTTTGCTGCTAAGGAGGCCCCCTCGATGACGCTGAAGTCTGGTGTGGTCAAAAAAATCTTTGTCAACGCCGGTGGCAAGGCATGCGGCACGTCCAGATATGTGCTGATTCTCTATGGGATTGGCAATCCATTCTCTTTTTTGTTGTTTACTGCCCTGCGCCCAGCGTGTTTGTACGACTAAAAATTCTCCGGGGTAGTCTGATCTGTATTGCGCTTGCACTAGAACCTGCCCACAGCAATTTCAATGGAACCAATCTGTTCACTGTCATAATCTTGCAGGGCCTTGCCAATGATACAGCCTGGTTGATATTGATTCATATCCAACCGTTTAGCTACTCCAGCGATGGAACTGGCAACCAAGCGATCTCCTTTGCTGATTGGACCAATCACATTGCAAGGAACCCGGCCCACAAGAGCTATGGCAATAACATGATCTCCAGCCTGTGTGGCATTCATGAGATAACTGGGTCTAGTTGACACCACTCCAGCCACGCAAGGACTGTGACTCACTGTAGAAATGGTTACTTCGTGGGTGCCACCAAATTCTATCACAGTGCCGGCCAAGTAATCACCGTCGGCTACATACATTTCTGCCAAGTCGGCGTATTGTGCTGAAGTGGCCTTGGCAAACACAGTGTTAAAATATCCTGTGGCATTACCAATGTTTCCAACTCCGTTGCCCATATCGTTTGTGATACCAGCTGTGGTAAATGTCACAATCGCAGTGCCACCAACCCCAACTGAAATATTTCCACCCGAGCTAACCACCTTGACATTACTGGTGCCGCTGGTTATTTGTGTAGCATCAATTCCTGTGAGTTGACTTCCGTTACCAAAAAAGTAATTGCCAGTGACGTTACCAGTTACACTCATGCTGGTTCCATTGTAAATCTTGTTGGTGATGGTTTGGGTTGCTGTCAGTCCAACTTGTGGGAAACCACCTGCAGTCGAACCATCGTTGACCACAAGCACTTTGTTGGTGGTATCTACTACAATTTCACCCAAAGCACCTGTAAAGGCTGCAACTTGAACGTTTGATCCGCGTCTATATTGGACTTGTGTACTCATTTTATATTCCTATTATTCTATTTACCTAGCTCACTACGTTGCCAGAACTAGTAAATCTCCAATTTGTTCCGTCACTGAACGCTGTCATTGCACCAACGGTGCTGGTACTTAGATAGATAAATTGTCCAGCAGGAGCCGCCGCAGGCAGTGTTCCGGGCGTATAGGTAGGCAATACCAACTGGCTGGGATATACCAGCCCAGAAGCATCGATAACCGAACCAAGATCGTAACTTACACTTACCGCACTGTCAACATCGCCCAGATCTTCGCTGGCTGTAACAGCTTCGGTCACAGTGCCCATGTCCCCGCCGGTGGCAAATATGCTGTCAGTGGCTACCGAACTAATGGTAACTGTGTTATTGGCCGCATCGGTGGTCACAGCCAAACCGGTGCCAGCTGCAAAGGTCACGGTTTGATTAGCGGTAGTGGCCACTACATTACTTTGTCCAACCACACTTATGGTTTTGAATGCGTTGGTATTACCTATTAAATTGCCGCCGGTAATGTTGCCTGAGGCTGAGATTACTCCCGCTGTTCTTACGTTTCCAACATCAATGTTGCCAGTAGACGTGATAAGGCCGGCAGTTCGTAAATTTCCAGCGTCAATATTGCCAGTTGTACTGAGACTTGTGCCTGTTGCCGCGCCGATGTTGGGAGTGGTTAGATTGGCGGAAGTCTTGACTGCAATGTTGCCGCTGCCATCAAAGGCCGTGGTCACACCATCTACCTTGGCATTGATCACTGTGCCAGCTAAACTGATGCCTGCTGATGTATTGGCTGTGAAAGTTTGGCTTGCACTGAATTGCGCAAATGTTATGTTGCTTGTACCAAATGTAATAGTCCCTGTGGGTGCATTGACCACAAAGGCCGATCCTTTGTTGACATTGCCGCCAGACACAAAGAAATAGTCGTTGAGACCCAGAGCAAGTGCATTGCCCGAGCCATAAGTATCGGCGTCGGAGGAACGAGTAATAACCGTGGCATTTGACCACACATAGACACCATTTAGTGCTGAGTTGGCTTCGTTCTTGACCAAAATACGTGTGTTGGCTGTTTGCACATTGGCTGTGTCAATGAGATCGAACGAGCCAGTGGTAGTTAGTGTTGCTCCAATACCATTGCCTGCTCCTCCAGGTTGGTTATAGGTTATAGTTCCGCCCGTGATGGCAGCCAAGGTATCTGTGGTTGCTGCGGCCACTGGTTCATGATAGCTGATAGCTGTGGACACAGCATTGTCAACATAGGATTTGGTGGCCGCGTCTTGATTTTGCACGGGCTGTGCCACATTATTGATATAAGTGTTGGCTGTGAGTACAATATTGCCGCTGGCTGGCTGTAGCTGAATGTCACCGGTGCCGGTGACAATAGTCAATGTAGATGCATCATAGATGTTGCCTGTAACCACAAGATTACTACCCGCAACATTGCCAGTGGTACTAACCAGACCTGTGGTTAAAAAATTAGCGCCAGAAATATTGCCGCCTGCACTGATATCAGCACTGGTCAACAAATTACCACCTGTGATGTTGCCGGTGGCTGTTATTACTCCATCAGTGGTTACGTTTCCGCCAATCACATTGCCGGTGGTGCTGAAATTTGCGCCGGCATTGCCTGTCATGACATTGGCACCGTTGATGGTCAAGGCATTGCTATGAGTGGCCAGTGCCACATCACCAATGTATATTGTGGTATTGGATATCCAAAGATCTTTCCATCTAGCTGTGTTAGATCCCAAGCTGTAGGTCACATTGGCCGCGGGCAGTAGATTGGCCGCAAAAGTCACCGAGTCTGGAGCAAACACCGCAACATTGTTGGTGCCGGCCACACCAACTGTAACATTGCCGCCCGAGCTGACCACATTGACATTGCTGGTGCCGTTGCTGATTGAATTAAGACTGATTCCTGTGACTGCTATGGTCACAGACTTGTTTGTGTTATTACCGGTGATTTGTATGTTGTTTCCGGCTGATAGTGTGAGCACATCGCCCACTGTGTCGGCCAAGACTCCTATGCCATTGGCATAAACATTGCCAAATGCAAAGGCTGAATTTTGTTCAAACGTCAGGGGAGTAGTACCAATGATGATAGGATTGTTGGTAGTCAGTTTCCACTGTGTGTCTTTGTACACTGTGCCTTCGGTGACCATGACAATGGTGCCAGCTTCGAGTTCTCCGGTGGCATTGGTGTCCAGGCTTCGGATCCAGGTTCCGTTTGATCCTGTGCCCAAAATGTCTACTTGGTAGATACCATTTTGACTAGCTGTGGTTTGACCATTGACCAAAATTCGGTCATCTATGCTTAGATTGACTCCATCAACTTGACTGGGTGCACCACCGGCCAAGGTAACATTGGCCACCGAGATAACCCTAACAGCCTGTTTGTAGTCTATGTCGGAAATCTGTTCGGCTCTAAGTCTAGTTAATCCCATGTGTTCACCATTTTATCGCATATTTAGCCAAAAAAATAGGACTGCGAACAGTCCTATTTTGGGCAGCAAACAAATGCTAGAGTCGTCCAACTACCACTTCTATCACGCCTTGAGCACCGTCAAAATCTTCTATGGCTTTGCCTATCACGGTTCCAACTTTGGGATCTGCTTCAGCACGTGCTACACCATTGCCGGCTGATACCATCATGTCGCCTTTGCGCACAGTTCCTGTGACTCGCGTAGGCACACGTCCTGTGAGTGCAACCATGGCTGTGTGTTCACTGACTAGACCATCGTTCATTCTGTAGCTGGGGTTAGTGGATATAACACCTGCTACTCTTGAACAACCATCGTTGACACACAAGGTAACTTCAGCTGAGCCGCCAAACATGACCACTGTGCCTGGTTCGTATGTAGCGTCAGCGGTGTATTTTTCTGCCAAGTCTGCATACTGTGCCGATGTTGCTTTGGCAAATACTGTGTTGAAGTATGAGCTCGAACTACCAATGTTTCCTACGCCATTTGAATTGGAATTAATTATGTTTCCAATTGTCAAATTAGCACCTGTGATATTGCCAGTGGCGCTGAACGCACCGTTGACCAAAACGCTGGTGTTAGAAGCAAGCAGTACGTTGGCATTGCCATTGACACTCAGATAAGCCTGTCCTGTGCCGTAGATACCAATGGTACTGGTACCGCTGACAATGGAGCTGACGTCAACGTTGCCCACGTCCACATTGGCCTGTGTGATACCATCAGCTGTAAACACCGCAAAGGTATTGGCCGATGCTTCCTTGAGTTGCAGATTGCCCAGGAATATAGTGTTGCCACCCACGTATATGTTGCTCCAACGGTTAGTTGCGTTGCCCAAACTGTAGGTCAAGTCTGCTGTGGGTGTTAGGTCTCCAGTGATTAACACATGGGCTGTGCCATCGTCTACGGCTACTATGGCATTGCCAGGAGTGTTGGAAATCTGAGTTACTGTTGTTGTTGTGGTAATTTCACGCACATCGATCACATCAGTTACTGATGGAGCTTCTGTGAATGTCAAGATATTTCCACCGGCACCAGAAACTGCATAGGCCAAGGTTGGAATCTGTACCACACCGTTGATGCTGACTATACAGCTATTGGTTGTTTGATTACCATTGGTCAGTGTAAATGCAACCGTGCTACCATCGCCAGCAAACTGTTCATCTGCTATGACTGTGAACACCGGCACACCCACTGCGGTCCATTCGCTGTTGTCGTACAATTCCAAGTTGTTGTTGCTGGTGTTGAAACGCACCATGCCTGTGACACCAGTGGCTGGACGTTGTGCTGTGTTACCAGATGGAACTTTGATTGAGGTTGTGGTCGCAAAGTTTACAATGGCATTGGTAATTTGAGTCGAAGAGCCAAAGCTGGCTGTGCCTGTGCCTGCGTCTACATAGAACACATTGGCCAAGGTATCACCATTGACTGCAAAATCTGCGTCTGAATTGGTGCTGTTGACTGTGAGTCTACCTGCTGTGGTATCCAAAGCTGCGCCAGACAGGATCAAATTACCGCCGTAGATATTACCTGTGGCAGTAACAATACCTGCGGTGTTGATATTACCGCCTGTGACATTGCCTGTGGCTGTTACCAGTCCTGCGGTATCAATGTTACCACCAGTGATGTTGCCAGTAGCTGTGATCATGCCTGCTGTGTCAATGTTGCCGCCTGTAACGTTGCCTATGGCACTAACTGTTCCACCAGTGGCCAAGTTACCGCCGGTAATGTTGCCAGTAGCTGTGATCATGCCTGCTGTGCTTACATTGCCGCCTGTGATGTTGCCAGTGGCTGTAATCAAACCTGCCGTACTAATATTAGCCGCGATTACATTGCCGCCTGCTGATACATAGGTGTTGGATGTCAGGCTGTTGACAGTGATATCGCCGCTGACATCGATGTTACCAATAACAGCGTTGCCACTAATGATGTTTCCACCTTGAATGTTTCCTGCAGCTGAAAATTGGCCGCCAGTGAATATGTTTCCGCCGGTGATATTGCCGGTAGCTGTGACCACGCCACTGGTTCTGATGTTGCCCGCATCTACGTTGCCTGTTACACTTAGGCTTGTACCTGTAGCAGCACCAATGTTTGGTGTGACCAAATTTGCACCGGCCTTGACTGAGATGTTGCCGCCTCCATCAAATGCTGTGGTGTCGTTGTCCACTTTGGCCGAGAATACTGTGCCTGTCAGACTCAAACCAGCACTTGTATTGGCAGAGTAAACCTGGCTGGCGCTGAATTGCGTAAATTCAATGTTGGCATAACCAATGATAAACGGACCAGTGGGTTGTGTCAACACATAGCTTTCACCTGCTCCCGAAGCACCTGACTGAACATAAAAATATGATCCTTGATCAAGACCGTCATTGGTATCAGGAATGTACTGATCACTGTCTGTAGCGCGAGTCAAAATGAATGGCGCAGACACATTACCTGCGTCAGTGACCACATATACACCGTTTTGCACAGCATTGGCCTGTTGGTAGACCAAAATACGATTGGTTGCGCTGACTGACACACTGTCTACCGTGAGAGCCCCGTTGGCAACCGCTGTTAAGGTTGCGCCTATACCAGAATTGATTCTTACAGATTCGGTCAATCCGCTGGCCGAAGTGATATTGCTTACAGGTGCACCGTTGTAGCTGGTACTTAAAACTGCGGCACTGGTATTGGGTGCAGACACCACAAAGTAAGCTGTATTGGCCAATATGCCTTGAAAGCTGTTGGTAAACCAGTATTGATCGTTGACTTGCGGGCTGATTGCCGAGGAGAATACCACGGTGTTTCCGGCCACTGTGTCTGTGACTGTGGCTGTGGTTCCGCCCTGAGCATAGTTCACACTTGGCAAGGCCACAGGTGTTTCTAACAGCACCGGTGTGTGGATATGTATACCACTGCTGACAGCATTGTCAACATATTCTTTGGTGGCTGCATCTTGCGCTTGTACAGGATCTCTAACGTTGTTGATATACTCGTTGTTGGCATTGATGTTGCCCGATGATACCAAAATTAAATCTCCCGACGCGGCTGTCAAGGTCAGGCTGGTTGAAGAACGCACATTATCAGTGTTGACATTGTCAGCTGAAACGTTGCCGGCTGCGCTGACGCTGCCAGCAGTGTTGATGTTGCCAGTGGCTGACACTATGCCAGCTGTCTCAATGTTGCCAACCGCGCTGATAAATCCTCCAACTGTTGCATTGCCGGCTATGCGGGTATAACTATTTGCATTGGCAACATAAATGTTGCTGGCATCACCACCAAAGTAAATTGTTGTTGGATTGACGTTGCCCAGATACAAGGTAGTCACTCCAAATGACGTACCAATGTTGCCGCCAGATGTGTGTATCACGTCACCGGTGATTACTCCGGTAGCATCAATATTTCCGTCGCTATGTGCAGTCACTCCAGCAGTCAATAAATTACCACCTGTGACGTTGCCTGTGGCGCTGACTGTACCGCCTGTGAACAGATTTGCACCGTTGATGTTGCCGTTGGCTGTCAATACATTGCCAACCTTGTCAAATGTGAATCCTGCACTGGGTCCTAGGATATCTCCGGTGTCGTTGAACTGAACTTGAGTATTAGCGCCTGCTGCGTCAATGTTTCCTTGTATGTTACCAATAAAGTTGCCAGCATACACATTGCCTGTGCCAGACACAATGCCTGATCCGTAGAAAAGATTCCCACCTGTGATGTTGCCTGCGGCACTTACTGCTCCAGCAGTAAACAGATTGCCAGCTGTGATGTCGCCAGTAAAGCCTGCGGCTCCGATGACGTTGCCTACCAGACTTGTTGTGCCATTGATTACAATGTTGCCACCAATGTTGGCATTGTTGGTATGGAAGTCGGCATAGCTGGAAATAGTGATAGTGGTGTTGGTTTCGCCGGTTGATGTAAATGCTGTAACAAATTCATCGGCACTTTCGTCCCAGACAAGAGCTATGTTGGATAGATTGCCGCGGGCTCCAATGAATCCGATGTCCACGGCCG
>JACCDW011003251.1_pt1 | contig 11165 bp, 3 predicted proteins | sample 7449781 | NCBI WGS metagenome assembly JACCDW01 (sample SAMN15323449, study PRJNA562643) | freshwater metagenome | isolation source: river surface water | place: USA:Blue River Watershed | collected 2017-08-18
CTCTGGTGCTCCAACAGATGTAGATGATCAAGTTCAAAACTCAAACAATCTTCTTAACTTTTGGCATGCCGCATTTGGTATAGGTAATAATTACGATGTCAGTGGTTTTTATACCGCCCTTGATGGTAATACTGGTTATAATAACTCAAAAGTAAAAATAGGATTTAGTGAGAACTTAGATCTTGAGGTTCCTGGTCAACAAATGTTACCAAGTTCAATAGCAGGTGGATATGGGATTGTTTCATTCATGAGCTATTGGGGTATGGGTGTTTCTAATTTTTTACAATTGGTATATGCTAGTGTAAAATATAGACAATACGCCTATAGATATTTATCACATGGTGATTTAACAAATAACACTATTGGTAATGTACAAATAGGTAATTATCGTCGTAAAGTTGAGCGATCTTATTACTTAGATAATTTGCTACAAACTTTTCCTGCAGTTGATAATACTCAAGTTAGTTATAGAGTAAATAATCTTTATAGATCAAGATCTGTTATGTTTGAAACAAACAGTAATATTAACGATCCAAGTCTTGTAGATAATTCTCTTACAACTATAGGTGTTCAATTTAATATTGATGGTAATAGTTTAGCAGGTCAAACTGCAAATGAGTATGATTTTTTAAATATTATTAAATCAAATTTTAGTACAACTGCTTCATCATACTATGCAGGATTTAAAATAAAAAGACCTAATCTCTATGGTCAAATAGATAGTGTATTGCAAGTTCCTTCAGGTTGCAGAACTATTGTAAAACCAATTGATGGTAATTTTGGTTCATGTAGCAATACTACGTTTTTAACTTTAACACAAAATGATAAGGGTAAAAAAGTACCCAGTTCTATTGTATATGGTGGTGATGTATATATAGGGCGTTACTCGGAAAAAAATACTTTCTTCTATTTTAGAGATTGGCTTTATGGTCAACCAGATGGTACTCAGTTTGATTATGGGCTGCACTATATGATATCATATCCAAGATACTGGGCTAACTTTACTGAGTATGATTCAATGGGTGCATTAGGTAGTATGGTGCTAGATTTAGCAACACTTTCTCCTAATAGTAATAACTGGGATATACCTTCTAATAATCATCACCTTGATAGAAGAAATTTTGGAAACTCTGGCGCACTAGGCGGTGCAACATCAGGAGCATTTAATCCTAATTTTAGATTTGGTGTAAAGAATGCATTCTTCTATTTATTCCAATCTGGGGTTAGAGATTTCTTTGTAGAAACAGAACTTAATATAAGTTATCGTGATTGGGGTAATCAAGATGATCAAAGATTTTATGATCCATACAGATATGCAACTGTAGAAGAGTTATTTGAACCAAGCATTATTAAAGCAGGTAACTACTTTAAGTATGACATGTCTCTTGGTATTTCTAAGACGTATCATGACTTAATTAGCTGGGGTAATGTTCAACCTATTAGTTACAATCCATATGTAGCTGAGAAATGTTTTACTTATTATCCTAACCGTCTTATATACTCTTTACCACAAAGTTTAGAAGCTATTAGAGATTACTGGCAAGTCTTTTTAACATTTAACTATAAAGACTTTAAGTCTAAGGTGATATCTGTTAAACCATATGACCAAAGTGGTGTGATAATTTTTACCGAAAAGGATTCACCAGTAATGACACGTACTGTAGAAAATCTTGAATTAGATTTAGGTACAAAAATTAATATTGGAGATGGTAGTTTATTCTCGCAACCATTGCAAAGCTTTAGTAATGCAGACTCTGCTTACCAATATGCATCTACTCAAGATCCATTGAGCGTTATTAATACTCCATTAGGATTATATTATATTGCTCAAAGCCAAGGTAAAATATTTGGTATTGGTCAATCTTTAGAAGAGATTTCTACAGCAGGATTAAAGTGGTGGTTTGCAAAATACTTACCATATAAGCTTTTAGAAGATTTTCCAGATTTTGAACTAGTAAGAAATCCTATAGCAGGTATTGGTTGTCAAGCATCATTTGATAATAAAAATCAAATTATATACTTTACTAAAAGAGATTTTAAATTAAAAATAGATGCGCCTTCGGGACTTGTTTATGATAAAAAGGATATCTTTAAGAAGGTTATTAATGGTCAGGTTACCTCGATAACTGTAACGCTAGGTGATCCATTATACTTTGAAGATGCATCTTGGACGGTAAGTTATGATCCTAAAGCTAAAGCATTTATCTCATTCCATGACTGGCATCCTGATTTAATGATGCCATCTAAGATGAGTATCCTTACAACTAAGGGTCCTAACATTTGGAAGCATAATGAAAGTACTTCAAGCTATACAAACTTCTATGGGGTTGATTATCCATTTGAAGTAGAAGAAGTAGTTTCTAATGGTCAAACTGTTACATCTATTAAGAGTATGGAGTACATACTTGAGGCGTATGTATATAGCCAAGATGGTTATGATAGATTCCATGTACTTGATTATAACTTTAATAAAGCTATAGTATATAACTCTGAGCAGGTATCTGGCGAATTGCGATTAAACTTACATCCAAAGAATAACCCGGCCCTCGCGATGCAGTACCCTACATATACACCAACATACGTAGACATATTGTATTCTAAAGAAGAGAATAAATATCGCTTTAACCAATTTGTAGATTTAACTAGAGACCGTGGTGAATACACCGGATTTGTAACTCAAATGTGGGATACACAAGCAAACGGTTATATATCTTTGTTAAACCCTAATAATATTAATTATAGTAAGCCAGCTTTCCAACGTAAAAAGTTCCGCCACTATGTAAACAGATTAAGACTTATTAGAGAAAATGCACCTGGTCAGAATAACACCAAGATGCTTTATAAGATTAACAATATGAAAGAAACTTTATCTCCTCGCTAATGGCTAAAGTAAGTAAGTATGGACAATGGAAGTATCCTGGTGAGGATACAATTATTCCAAGTGGTGATATAACAATGCAGGGTGTACCATACCCTGTATTGGGTATTGATGATTTAGGCAATGCTAAAATGATGCAGCCTGGAGGTAACTATACATTTCCAGGTACTGCAGTATATGAAATACCTATGATGGCTTATGGTGGTGATATATCTGTACCAAGTCTTAAAAGAGTTAAGATAAAGTCTTTACCTAAAGCACAAACAGTAGGAGGTATTGGCATTGGCTATTTAGGAGATGTTACTCAAGAAGAAAGTGATTACTGGGATCAAAGTTATAAGAAATGGAGAGATAAAAATCTTTCATATAGAGATGCATATGATGCAGCAACAGCTGATGTAAATACATGGCGAGGACCATCACACCCAAACTATGTATATAATTCAAGCGCCTTTTTACCAAATGAAGATTCTGGAGTAATCGTTACAAGTCAAAAATCAAAACCTTATAAACATCTTCAAGACTGGCCAGATTTTAATGAATCTGGATTTGCTAGTGATTTTTATGGTAATACAGATGATGCTGTAAAATGGGAAAAAAATTGGTATTCTCAAAGAGCAACATTACCTCAGTTTAAAGATATTGCGGAAGAAAGACTAAATCTTGCTGAGAGTATAAACATGCAACCTTGGAGTACAAACAATTGGAAAAACTCTTCTTCACCTAATGCCGGTGGTTATTATTCATGGGGTGATACTAGTGTAAACGTCCCTCAACAGTATTTTTCACACCCTTTAATATATACTCATGAACGAAGTCACTGGTATGATTACAATGCCCCTCAAGATAAAATGATATCTGGATATTGGGGTACAAATCCAATACCTTTATATAATGAGTATGATCCAATTTTAAATGACATCATACCTAAAGAATATTTAACACCTGGTGGAGAAGGTGCAACAAATGATGTAAATAGCAAAGAAAGTATATATTTACCATTTCAAGATACTAAGGAGTGGGGTCTTAAATATTATACTAACCCAACAGAAGTAAGAGCTCGCCTAAATGAATGGCGTAGAAGAAATAATATAGATCCTTTAAAAAATTATAGTAATGAGGAAATTCAGCAAATTATCGATGAGGACATAAAATCTGGAAATAGTATTAACTTTGATTTATATAAAGTGATACGAGGTAGAGGTGATTTATTAAAGCAGATTAACGACGCTTATGTTTCTAATGATACACCAAATGAAGATGAGCTACCTAAAGCTCAAACTGGAGGATCTACAGAAGAAGAAATACTTGCAAATAGAAATAAAGCATTTCAAGATATTATTGTAGATGATGAAATGTTTGATGAAGGTGATTTTGAGTTATATTTAGATCAAGCTCAAACTGGTGGTGAATTACCTGATGACTATCAAGACTTTTTAAACTATAGTGAAACAGCGCCTGAAAATAGAAGACCTGACTCTGAGTGGCAATATGGTAACCCTAGACAATATGATCACTATGGTATGTGGGATGCATTAGGGAAGCCTAAAACTTTTGAAGAAGCTTTAGCTAAAAATCCTCATTGGCAACCAGATCCTTATGATGGTATGTATCATGGCTTTAGTACTAACCCTGATACAGGTGTTTGGTTAAAGTCACACATACCAGGAGAATCTCATCCTGGAGATACCGGCTGGATGGAGTATAAGGACTTTATGTTGAGCAATGACCGTAACTGGGGAGGTAAAAATCAAAACTTAGTATTTGACCCTGAGCTGCAAAGAATGCGCTATATAGAAAGAAAACAAGATGGGGGTGGTATTATGAACATGTTACAACAAGTTGGTTATAAACCTCAACCACAAGAACCATCTCAAGTATTTCAAAAGGTTACTGATATGTTTAATGGAAAGTATCCTATAGAACAAAAAGAACCTGGAGTATTTGAACAATTGCAAACTATGATTGGTACACCAAAACCAACGCTTAGTGTACAAGAGCAAATTAAACAAGCTATGGATAAAATAAGTTCTCCAAAACCTGAACCAGTTTCTGTAAAATTTCAAATTCCTGAAGACTACTATACACGACTAATGGAACAAGAAAACGGTATCAATAGGGGTTTAAAAGGAGATAGATTTTATCAATACCCTTCTGAAGAAGGTGGTAACGATACAATAGGTTATGGTCATAAGCTAACAGATGATGATGTTAAAGCTGGTAGATATTCTAAGGGTCTTACTAAAGATGAGGCTATTGTGTTAATGCGTAATGATGTAGAAGAACATCTTGATCGCACATTAGAGCAGTATGAAGCAAAATTTGGAAAAGGTTCTTTTGATAAGTTACACCCTGATTTAAAAGTACTTGCGTTGGACTTTGTTTATAACGGCCTTCCTATAGATGAGTATCCTAACTTTTTTGGAGCAGCAAATCAGTATTCTACAACAAAAGATGCCAATGTTAAGAAACAAGCTTATGAAAAAATGCTTAAGAACTATATACGAAATGTAGAAAAAAATGGAGTACTAGTCCCATTAGGTGAAAGAAATAAATATACAAGAAGCGTATTGGACAATTTAAAATAACTTAGAATGAGAAAAGTTAAAATAAAATCTTTACCTAAAGCTCAACAGGTAGGTCAAATCAAAGATTGGCGAGATTTACTTAACTGGAATAATCCTACACCACAAACTCAAAATCTTGTAGGAGATATAAGAAAAGTTAAAACGCAACCTGCTGTAGCAGAATCTACTAATGCAAATCCAAAACTACCTAGACATTGGACTAATGAAGAAGGTAAGCAAAGAAGTGTAAGTGAAATTAGGACTATAGAAGCTGAGTGGGAAAAAGCTCGTCTTGATCAGATAGCAGCTGAAAAAGAAAAACTTAGGTTGGAAAATGAAGAAGTAAAAAGAAAAAAAGAAGAGTATGCTAAAGAGAATTTTGGTGTTGACATATCGCAGCTAGATAATTTTCAAAAATATGATGATGGTTCATGGTCTCCAAAATCCCAAAATCAAAAAGAACTAGAAGCTGGATTTAAAGAATTGCGTTTAAATGAATTAGCTCAGCAAAGAATTGCAAATAAAAAAACAACTGGTCAAGAACTTGAATTTCTTGCTGAAACATTACCATTTGCTCTTATTGGTACTGGTGCTTATAGTCAAGCTTTTAAAGCATTTAAAAATATAGGATCAGCTCGTAACATTGCAAGTAGTGCTGGTGTAGCTGATGATTTAATTAGACCTGCGGCATTTGAGCCATATCAATATGAAGATGAGTTATTTAGATATTTAGATGAAGCTGAAAGTACATCGGGTATTGATAGGGATTATCTTTCAGGTATGCCAGATGATGATTATCAAATTCATAGAGATTATCAGAGGCTTTTACAAAATCCTAGATTTGAACCTAATCAGCGTGACTTAGCTCGCTGGATAGAAAGAGACGCTCGCATTCGTAATGTAGTTACACCTCCTCCAGATGAACTAGTACACAATGGATATAACTTTGAAAGTATTTACACAAATCCTTTTAACCAACAAAGTATAATTGAATCTACTAACAGTTCTTTAATTGATAGGTTAATGGCAAGATTGCCAGGATTTAGAAGAACACCACAGGAGCCTACCATTGATTTAAGAAGAAGACCTCAAAATTTTGTATCTTCTTTTGATACACCTGAGGTTCTTAAAAATAGATCACAGTTTACTAAAGAGCAAGCTAAAGCTTTACTTAAAGATAAAAGTGAACTAGATAAGTTAGAGGAATTGCGTGATCAGGATTTTAGAAACGTATTGATTACACCCGATGGTAAACTTAAATTTGCATATGAGCAGGAAGTTGGTAAAAGTGAAATGTTTCCAATGCAAGTCAATGAGTGGGTGCAAGATTTTAATGATAACATAGATTTACTAAATGACATTATTAGGAGGAATAACCAATCGGGTAGGGATTATATTGTTACAGGTCTTCAAAACGTAAACAATAAGGGAATTCTTCATTTTAGGACTGCTGACGGTCGTACATCTACAATGAATGTTGGTATAACACCTGGAAGATTTAGAGGTGATGTTAAAGATATTGCAGATGAATATTATATGACGGATTATATACCAGGTTTACAAATGGAAGGGGCATCCCCTATATTTGGAGTAGCAGTACCAAAAACAAGAACTTATCAAAGTCTTAATGAATTTCTTAAAACTTTGGATATGGGTAGGATAAAATCTGGTATGAACATACAATCAGATTTTTCTAGAGGTTTATGGGAAGATGCTATAAAAAAAGGAAACGCTTTTGGATACTATAACAGCCCTAGAGTTGTACACGGTATAATGAAAAAAGATGGTGGTCCCAAAAAGAAAGACAAAGGTTTCCAGATTCTTACAGATACCAATGGTAAGTATGTGTTTGTAAAAACCTAAACTTAAAAAGTTAAATCTTTGAGAGCTAGGAAATTATTAAAGAAATCAGTATCTTATATAGTATAATGAGTATATTAGCATTATGATTAATGACGGCCCACATATAAAGTTTCAAAATCCATTTGCCAAGTTAAGTCAACCTGGCGATATTAATTTAGAAAACCTTTATAAAAACTTTAATATAAAGCTCAAAAAACCGGATGGTGCTATGAGCGGGTTCATTGATAATCATCCTTATCTAAGAGATACTGTACACGGTCTTGTATCGGGAGCAACAATGGCTCTTAACTACCAAGACCAAAATAGAATGAAGAAGACTCAAAGGGATTATCTTAATGATCCTTTTAATCTTTATGAAACTTCATCAATGAAAAAATACGGATCTTATCCTTGGCTTACTTCAACTGGGCAGTTTACAGATTTCCCTAATGAAAAAGTTCCTGTATATGAACCTGGCTATCAAAATAGCGCATACACAAATCCTATGGCAACAGCAAAAAAAGGCGGCCAGCTTTACATGGCATTTCAAGGTGGCGGCTCAACTGACCAACTTGGACAAATGGGAAATCTTCCTAGATATGAAATGGGAGCAGGATCTCCTATACAAAATGCAATAAAAATGGATAGTAGTCACTACGGGATACCAACTGCTCAAAAAGGTGGTGGTTTCTTTACACCAGAAAAACTTACAGATAGTACTGAAAACTATGAGTATTATGAGAAGCCTAATAACTTTTTAAATTATCTAAAGGATATGTCAGCTAATGCTGTAGTTCAAAAAGCTTTAGGTAAAAAGCGTAAAGGTCAACTTAGCGAATCTGAAGAAATGGGATTTGCTCAAATGGGAATGCCAGCTCCACAACAAGCTGCTCAACAAACTTCTCAAGAGCAACTAATGCAAATGGTAGCTCAAGCTTTACAGCAAGGAGCTACCCCTGAGGAAGTAGATCAGAAGTTAATTGAGATGGGTATCCCTGAAGAGCAAGCTATGCAAATTGTAGATGCTGTTGTTCAGCAACTTCAAGGTGCAGGTCAAGAGCAAGCTCAACAAGAAATGCCAGAAGAAATGCCTATGGCTCAAATGGGCATGGGTATGAGTGGTAGTGATTTTCAAGAGTTTGGGTTTGATAACCAAAATCCTCTTAATCCTTATTATACAGGAATGTATGATCCTAATGAAGCCAAGCAAGCTAATTCTCAATTATTGCAAGGATTATATAATTCTGCACAAGATGCATTTTCAAAACCTATTGCTAAAGCTAAACAGACAAATGCTGAATTTTATCAAAACATGCAAAAACTACAAGACATGATAGCTAAGGCAGAACAGCCTGCTATTGCAAAGTATGGTGGCATGTATCAAACTGAAGGTGCTGTTAACTATAATGTTCAAGGTGTAAATACTAGCAATCCTAGATTATATGATTATGCTTTAGAAGAATACAATTTTTATAAAGCTACACCAAAAGCATGGCAAGATGATCCGGCTATGACTAATGAAGATGGCTCACTTAACTTATGTTTAGATTGTATTAATATAGACTGGAGTAATCCAGAAGATGTTAAAGATGTTCATAGGTTAATTGAAGAAGGTTATAGTACTGGTCCGCATAATGAAGATACTATGAATTACTTTAATACGGGTCTTCAAAACTTAGGCTTACAAGCTCCTATATATAAATCAAAACAACCAAAGATGAAAAACGGTGGTATAAAAAGATATCAAAAAAAGGCTATAGTAAAACCTACAGCAACTGATGCTGCTGGTTTTGAAAAATGGTATAATGAGACAATGGGTAGCTTGATTTCAGACCCAAACACAAAAAAAGAAGATATTCAAGCTTTTATGACTATGGCTGGTAACTGGGCTAGCGATGCTAAACTTGATAGAAATCAGTTACAAGAAACAGCTCAAAATCCACTAATCTATACTACACAAATTCCGCATAAAAATAGTCCTGGTTATGCAACGTCCACTCGTAAAAGAATGACTCGTGATAATCAAGATAAATATCAACAGGAGTATTTAGATATTCTTAAGAAGTTTGATACTGACTATGAGGTAGCTGCTGCAAATAATAAAATTGCAAGTTCAAAAAATCCTAATGCGGATCCTAATGTATTAAGAAATTTAGAAGCTGAAAGAGATAAAGCTATTCAGGATCTTGAAAAAAGGTATCCAAGTAAAGTCGCAACTGATCAGGATTTCTTTTATAGTAAACCTGGTACTCCAGCAGCTTCAACTACAACTCCAGGTACTACTACTAATACTACTAATACAGGTGGAGGCGGTGCAGGTGGCTATCAGTTTAATCCTGCAATGCAACAGTTGCTAGGAGCAATGGCAGCTGGCTACACTAAAACACCTTTATTTGGTTTTAGAACAAAGCGTAATATTAACGCATTGTTCAATCAAGCTATGGCTGATATGATGCTAAAAGGTCAAGGTCAAGGAACTGCTGGTGCTGCTGGAACTACCGTACCTGGTGCCCCTGCTGTAGGTCCTGGTGCAAATGCTCAGTATAATACTTGGCTTAAGGACAATAACATTAATCGTTATGACATTACACAGGGTCCTAATAAATTTAAAATGAAGATCCGAGCTAATCAGCCTGGACAAGGTATTGTACAGTATGATGCTAATGGCAACTTGATTACTACACAAAATGGTGATCCAAGTAAATCTAAAAACTTTGATCCATTTGCAACACAAAACTTTAATCCCTATTCTAGAGGTACAACTCCTGAAGAGTTAACTCCGAATTATACAAGATTAACAAGTACATTTAATCCTAATATAGGATATGCAGATAAAAGCTTTTTAGAAAAAGCTAGGAATAGAATGGCTACTAGCAGATTGCAAAACCTTGGTTCTAAACTTGACCAGTTAAATCAAAAAGAACAATACTTAACTGATAATGAGGAGAAAGGTTATGGGCCAGCAAATCTTGATGCAAGAGAGTTTAGACAAAAAAATAGAATGTCTAATCGCTATAGTAAAATTGCCAATAGATTTAATAAGCAAAGCTATACTGCGCCAGAACATGGTTTTGAAATGGGTGGTCAATATCAACAAGGTGGCACCTACTATTTAAGCGATCAGGAAATTCAAGCATTGATTAATGCTGGTTATGAACTAGAATAAATATCTATAGGATGAGAAAAGTTACTATTAAGAAACTTCCAGAAATGAAAAGGGGTGGTGCAAGCTATCCCAATATTCCTATGCAAATTGCACCTTGGTCTGTACACAATACCGCAGGGACGCCTTTAACGGAAACACGTAAATCAGTAGAACCTGATTATGAAAATCCTAATATTGAAGCAGAGGGTGGAGAAACTATTGTTGATCCTAATGTTGGTGGATTGCCAGCACACTTTAATATTAATGGACCTTCTCATGCTGAGGGTGGAGTACCTATGCGTGCTACCGAGGATTCCTTTATCTTCAGTAAATTCCTAAAGATGCCAAAGGACATAGCAGAATACTTTGGATATCCTATTAAAAAAGGTAAATCTAAAACTTCTAAAATTTCTTATGCTGATGCAGCTAAGAAATATGGTAGTGTTATTAATGATGCTAGACAAGTAATGGCAGATCCTAACGCTACTAAAATGGATGTTAGTACTGCTGAATTAAATATTAAAAACTCTATTGATAAGCTAGGTCAAATTGCATTAGCTCAAGAAGCTAGCAAAGGCTTTGAAGATATTCCAGCATTATCGTTACCATACTTAATGCGTGTAGGTGCAGACCCTTCTGCTCTTATGCCTATGCAAGCTGGTTCTGATAATGAGCAAATGGAAGCTATGCAAGATAGCGAGATGGCTGAGGGTGAAATGCCACAAGCTCGTTA
>JACCDW010067499.1_pt1 | contig 11161 bp, 9 predicted proteins | sample 7449781 | NCBI WGS metagenome assembly JACCDW01 (sample SAMN15323449, study PRJNA562643) | freshwater metagenome | isolation source: river surface water | place: USA:Blue River Watershed | collected 2017-08-18
GACGGATCGAATACAACTAATATTGCAACTGGCATCGGTGGTGTTACTGATGTGGGTACATTTGTTGCGGTTGCTGGGCAAGAAGAATCCACTTCACAAACAGGAAATATAACCATTGCCTCGGGTAGCTTTGCAGAGCTTGAATACTCACTCCAGGCTGCCAGCACTATCCCTGAAGGCGCACGCTACTGCTTCCGTCTCACTAATGCAGGTACAGCACTTGATGGCTACACCAATTACGCAGAAGCAACCATTAAGCTTGCAACCGACTTTGCAGTCACGCGCAATGTGGCAAATATCGGCGGTGGCGCGACTACAGTAACGATTACTGAAGGAGTCGACTATGATTTGCAATTGAATGATGCCTCACGTGCGTTTATCCGAATCACTAATGCACATCATACCGGTGGTGGTCCGGCTGCAGGAACGACGGGTAACCACTCAGCCGACAACGTCACGGCGTACATCAGTAATCCGGGAAACATTGCGACGAGTATCACCTTCACGCGTGCTGGTACAACTAACGACACAACCATTTCATGGGAAGTGGTTGAGTATATTGGTGATACCTCAGGTGAAAACGAGTTTGTAGTACGCACTGCTGCCGCAACAACGTATGTTGGTGGTAACACAACGCTCACCACCGGTACCGTATCTGGAGTTGTCACCGACGCTGACGTAGCCGTTTTCATTACAGGGCAAGGAAACCCTGATGGTGGGCGAGCTGACTTCAATACTGGCCTTTCAACTGCTGCGTGGAATAGTGCCGGCGATACCGTGACATTCACCCGCGGTGAAGCAGGTGCTGACGCCGTTAATGTGAGCTATGCCGTGGTTGAATTCACGGGAGCCAACTGGAAGGTGCAACGCAGTGAACATACCTACAGCAATGTTGGTGTGACGCAAACGCAAAATATTACGAGCGTTAATAGTATGTCGCGCACATTTATTCACGCGCAGCATCGAGCTGGGGCTGGTCTTGATACGCACGCCAACTTTGGTCATGAAGTGTGGCTTTCGAGTATTGGCGTTGTTTCCTATCGTCTTAACGGAGGTGCGTCAACGCCTGGTGGTCACGTGTCTGTGGCATGGGTGATTGAAAACACGCAAGCGACCGGTAAGCGTATGATTGTGAATCGCTATAACAACACCATCAGTGCTGGTGGCGGCGGACTCACCAGTACCAACGTTAATCTTTCCGCAACACTGAGCGATCTTACGGTAGCGAGTCTCTTTGCAAACAATAGTGCCGACGGAACAACAAACTCGTTTCCAGAACCAATGATGTCAGCCAGACTCATTTCAGCGACACAGTTTAACTTAAGTGTGAGTGATGATGCCGACAACCTTCTGTATCGTGTTGAAGTAGTTGAATGGCCAACCGCGTCGCGCAAGCTTGTACAGGATGATTTCCGTATCTATGAAGACAACGATGCACTGACGCCAACAGTCGCACGCGGTAGTTTGGGCGAAAACGCAGAAATGACTGCCAGTAGCGATCCTATAGCACCAGCTGAATCAGTGCGCATTCGCATGAATCTACAAGTGACCGCAGCCGCGATGCCTGCAGGGGTGGATGCGTTTAACCTGCAGTTTGCGAAGCGGCCACCGGCTACTGCGTGCAGCGCTATTAGCACCTGGTTTTACCTTGGAGACACCGCAAGTACAACTGCCGTTTGGCGCGGTCAGACCGCGACACCGGCAGACGGCACAACATTGAGTTCATTGCTCTTGAGTGCTTCAACAATTGCAGGTACGTACGAAGAAGCAAACCTTACTGCCCTTGTTCCGAACCAAGCGCTTGTGAATGAGCGCGTTGAGTACGACTGGAATGTTGAGCACAATGGAGCAGACGATAAGAGTGACTATTGTTTCCGTATGGTAGAGAGTGATGGTACGCCGCTTACGTCGTATAACACCTATCCGCTCTTACGTACGGTAGGGTATGGACCGGTCGTGAATCAATGGCGCTTTTATGATGATGAAGCAAGCCTCACTCCGTCGGTTTCATTAGCGGCCGAGAACGTCTCTCCGAGCGGTATCGACAACGATGACATTATCAAGCTTCGTGTATCGGTTGAAGAAACAACAGGAGCTCCAGGGAATAACGTAAAGTTTAAACTTCAGTTCTCTGAAGATCCAGCATTTACGACGTTTACCGACGTGCTCGCGACGTCTACCTGTCTTGAGAATTCACTCTGGTGCTATGCCAACAGAGCAGGAATTAATAACGCGGTTATTGGGAGTACTCTCTTAAGTAGGGTAGCAGCCTGTCCTGCTGATTGTGGTACGTACAATGAAGGTACCAGTACCGTAGGTACCACGTTCGACCACGCAGTCTACACTACCAGTGAGTTTGAGTTTACGCTTCAGCACGCCGGCGCCCGCGTGAACGCGGTCTACTACTTCCGCTTATGGAATGTTAATGATGACGAAGTTGTACCAGCCGAAACTACGTATCCAAGTCTCTTGGCGGCATCGTCGACGCTGAGTGCGACATCCACCGGTGTTATTGCCGGAACAACAGTTGACGGACATACGAGTGATGTGACAACAACCGCTACAGAGGTATCATTTGGTGAAGTGATTGCCAACGACGAGGTGGTAGCCATTCAACGACTTGCGCTGGGGACGAATGCTACCGAAGGATATCAAGTCTTAGTGCATACCGATAACCTGCTCACCAATGGCTACGGTAGTACTATTCCTGCGGTCACCGGAACCAATGCTGCACCACTTAGTTGGGTTGGTGGTTGTGCGGCGCTCCAGACTGGTTGCTTTGGCTATCATACGAGCGATGATGTGCTCCGGGGACCGTCTGTCCGATTTGCTGCCGATGACACATTTGCTGGACTGTCAACGTCGCCGTCGGAGATTATTTACTCCGGTGTGCCTGGCTCTGAGGTTCATGATATTGTATACAAGTTATTGGTTCGCGAGCTTCAAGAAGCCGGTGATTATACAGCTGATTTAACCTACATCATTACTCCTGTTTATTAATACGTATGTTTGTTTCTCTTCGCTTTCCGGTGCTTGTTCTCCTCGCTGTGGGCTTTTTGTTGCTCATGCCTCTGGTGACGTTTGCAGCCAACTTTTCGGTAGTTCCGATGGCGTTTAATCTTAACGTCGAGAAGCGTGACATTATTGAGGACACCATTACGCTCACCAACACAAGTGGTCAACAGGTGCGCTTGTATGCATCAGTCAACGAAGTAGCGGTCGATGGTAGTGGTGTCGTTGAGTCTTTTGTCGAACCCTCACGTCTTGATAGAAAAGTGTCACCAACGACGTGGGTTGAAATTACGCGTGCCCGCATCGAGCTAGCGCCCGGTGAGACGCGTGAAATTCCATTCACGATTCGCATGAACCCCAACACCGAACCTGGTGACTACAGTATTTTTATCGGCTTTGCTGGCGCGAGCAATAGTCCTGAAGCCGTCAACGCCATCATGGCAGGTAATGGAGAAGGCGCGCTCGTGAACCTTGTTGTTGATAAAAAGCAAGATCAATTTATTCGGCTAGAGCGATTTGTCGTCGATCGCTTTGTGACGGGGAAGGGAACAGGACAGGTTGCGTATACGTTGCTGAACCCTGGGGGAGTTGATGTTGTACACGGTGGTGAAGCCATTTTTTATAACACCAAGGGTGAAGAAATCGCTGCGGTTCCACTTAATACTGACAAGCTCGTTGTAGCAAAGGACGGCAGTGCTGATTTTACGGTGACGGTACCTGAAAGTTTAGGTATCGGTAAATACAAAGTGTATGTATCGGTGGAATACGGTGAGCACATGACCGATAGCGTGACCGATACAGCTTACTTCTATGTCATGCCGCTGCGAGATCTCATTATAATCTTTGTTATTGTTCTAGCATTTGCGATAGGTATTACGCTCTACTTCCACCGTAAGTATGATATCGAGATGGATGATCATGGTGCTGATCCAGTCGCGTTCTATGTGCGCAAAGATGTCTCTGAAGCTCGTGAACACGATATTGATTTAAAAACACGTAGACAAGCGAATCCTGTTGCAGAAAATTCCCATGAAGACGCATAATCTTTTCATTACGGCAGTATTTACGTTCTGCCTCATTGCGATACCTCATGCAGCTGTTTTCGCAAACGGACTTTCGTTTAGCGTGACGCCGACTATTTTCGATATGGCTGCCATGCCAGGTCAGGCATGGAACAGTGCGGTTAAAGTGGTGAATAACAACCCCTATGAGCTCACGATATACGCAACACCCGTTAACTTCGTGCCTCAGGGTGAGCGTGGACACGGAGCTTTTTTGCCTATTAGCGATACCGATGACGCACACACCCTCGCTGAGTGGATGGATGTATCGTCAGAGCCTTTTGTCATACCTGCAGAAAGTAGTGTAGGCATTCCGGTCAATATTTCAGTGCCGCAAGATGCGTCACCAGGTGGTCACTATGCTGCCATCATGATTGGTACTCGGCCACCGATTGAAGATGGAAAGGTCGAAATCAAAACCTCACAGATTATTACGTCGCTCTTTTTCGTGCGCATTGCAGGAGATGTCATTGAACGTGGTGAAGTGCGTACCTTCCGCACGGGGAGTTGGTTTGCTGGCAAGCCAGAGATGAGCTTTGAGGTACGTTTTGAGAACAAGGGGAATGTACACCTTATTCCACGCGGTGAGATTAAAGTGCTCAATATGTGGGGTAAAGAACGAGGCATAATCCCCATCAATCACGAAACAAACTTCGGCAACGTACTTCCAGAGAGTACGCGCCAATTTGATTTCACCTGGCGCGGCGATACATCCCTTGCCGATATCGGTCGCTACAAAGCGGAGCTGACCCTGGCCTATGGACAAGAAGAGCAAAAGTTTGTTACCCGAGCTGTCGCATTCTGGGTGATACCGGTTAAACCTGTACTTTTGTTCCTCGTAGGGTTTGCACTTGCTGCCTGGCTTATTACCCGTTCGGTGCGTGCGTATGTGCGCTATATGCTCCGTATGTCAGGAATTGATCCTGATCAACCAAACCGTGGTTCGCGCCCGCGCTATGTACTTGGTAAGGGTGATGTACGAATTGAGCAGCGCTCCGCTTCGCCAGTAACAGTTGTAGCTGAACCAGTGGTGGCAATTAATGCGCCGGTCTGGGCAGGATTCATCGATCTGAAAGCTCGCCTCAAGGGTGTACACGCCAATTTTGATATGCTTCGCGTACTCTGGCGCTTCGTCCTCTCGTATCCGCGCTTTTTCATGAGTGCTCTTGGATTCATCGTGCTGTTTGTCGTGGTGTGGTCATATCTCGCCTCGGTCACTACAAAGCAGCGTGACTACGAAGTAACTATCGATTCAGGAAATCAGCCAGTCACTCTTTCTTCAGAGGAAATCATGCGCGACGCTACACCAGTCGCTGATGCACCGGCTTCGGATGAAATGGACGCACAGCCAACCGATCAAGCCTTTACGCTCAAGGTTGTCAACGCAAGTGATACACCGGGAGTTGGTGGTAGTATCGCCGACGATCTTACGAGTCGTGGTTACCGTGTAGACACACTTACTGCTGAGCTTGATGATGTGCGACCGACTACCGCAATTGTGTATGATCCACGTGTTCTTGAAGAAGCTAAAATCTTGAGCGATATCTTCGATAACGCGCCAATTTCTGCATATACTGACCCGTCAGCAACTAATCCAGGAATCACGGTATTTATCGGAAACGATGTTGCGAGAGGTGAGTAAGTGGTATACTTAGGTTACCTATCAGCTTAGACCAATTCACTATGAGTCAACGAGCTATCATCATGTCGATTATACTTTTTGTGCTTATTGTTGGCGGTATGTTTACCTTTGCCATCATGAAGCAACGAGAGTTAGCTAAAGAGGCAATTATTGAGGCCCCTGCAGCTGAGGAGCAGCCAGTTCCATATCCGCAAGTGGCGCGTATTGACGCCAAGCATTTCTTTGTAGATGGTGTGCATACACTAGTTGGTGAAATTGAGATGCCGACACCGTGTGACCTGGTTGAGACAAGTGCTACGGTAGCTGAGTCGTACCCTGAGCAAGTCACTATAAACTTTAACGTGATTAACACCGCTGAGTTCTGTGCTCAAGTGGTTACGAAGCAGCGCTTCTCCGTTCCCGTAACTGCATCTCCAGGAGCGACTTTCACCGCACAGTTTATGGGACGCTCGGTTCCATTGAATCTCATACCGCCGCTGCCTGGTGAGACTCCTGAGTCATTCGAACTTTTTATCAAAGGATAAATCATAAAACCGCCCAATTGAGGGGCGGTTTTATTGTGTAAACAGGGTTACTTTATACACGATGGGTTGCGTATAGTATGATTATCGGATGTTGAGAACTCTGATTCGTGAACGCGCTACCATGCGCACACTATTTATTCTTTTTGTTATCCTCGTTGTACTTGGAGTAGTAACATGGTATCTCCGTTACAGTGCAGCACGTGATGAAGTGGGGAAGGCTGCCACAGAGCTATTGGCCGACAGCGAAGCCACGCCGTATACCACGCTAACTGGAGAACCATTCAGCTTCATGGAATATCGTGGAAAAATTCGTGTGGTAAACGTGTGGGCGAGTTGGAGTCCGTTTGCAGCCACTGAGCTTCCAATTCTTAATGACATCGCAGCACGATATGGTGGTGAGCAAGCTGTTGTCGCTATTGCGGTGAATCGCAAGGAACAGAAAGAACGAGCGGCAGCGTACATTGCCACTGTCCCCGTATTACCAAATGTTGTGTTTGCAATTGATGAGACTGACGCTTTCTATCAATCAGTCGGCGGTTACGCCATGCCGGAAACTATAATCTTCAACGCAGCTGGAGATATTGTGTGGCATTACCGCGGCGTTATAACCTACGACCTGGTAGCAGAACAAATTGACCAATTACTTCAGTAAGCATATTCACTATTCTGTATGAACCCGTTTGAGCAGATTCAGTCACATCTCAGTAAAGCAGCAGCAACCCTCAACCTAACTCCCGAAGAACAGGCGGTTCTTATGGAGCCACAAGCCAAGCGCGAAGCAACACTTACCGTTGAAACAAGTAAAGGGGTGCAGTCATTGCCTGCCTACCGTATTCAGTTCAATGACGCACGCGGACCTTTTAAAGGTGGAATTCGTTTTCATCCTGCAGCAGATCAAAATGAGGTAACAGCATTAGCTGCCGCGATGGCGGTGAAGTGTGCCGTAGTCAATCTGCCGCTTGGTGGAGCTAAAGGTGGTGTAGCGTTTGACCCAAAGCAGTTTACACGCGAAGATGCACTACTTGTTGCTCGAGCATATGTACGAGCTTTTGCTCCATACATTGGCGTCGATAAAGACATTCCTGCTCCTGACGTTGCTACCGATGCCGGACTTATGGCAGTAATGCTCGATGAGTACGAAGCGGTTGTTGGCCACAAAGAACCGGGCATGATTACCGGTAAACCAATTGCCCTCGGCGGCTCACAGGGACGCGCAACAGCAACAGCAGAAGGCGGTGCAATGGTGCTCGCTGCATACCTTGAACGCGCAGGTATCGCAGTTGATTCACAGAAGGTTGCTATTCAAGGCTTTGGCAACGCTGGGGCAGTCATGGCGAAGCTTTTGCATGACGCTGGTTATCTTATCGTTGCTGTTTCAGACAGTCAGGGCACACTCTATGCGCCACAAGGGCTCGACCCTTACCAGGTTGAGGCAATCAAGCAAGAAAGCGGCAGTGTGATTGCTGCAGCTGATAGTGAACACGAAGCACTACCAGCCGAGACAATCTTTACGCTACCAGCTGACATCATCGTGCCTGCAGCACTTGATAATGCAATCACGGAAGTTGAAGCAGCGACAATTTCAGCTGGCATTATTGTTGAACTAGCCAATAATCCCGTCACGCCAACTGCCGATGAAATTCTCTTTAGTCGTGGCGTTACGATTATTCCTGATGTACTTGCAAACGCAGGTGGCGTTACGGTGTCATATTTTGAATGGGTGCAGAATCGTCAGCAGTATTACTGGAGTGAAGGGGAAGTGCGGGACAAGCTTCGCTCAATTATGACTGATTCATTCCGTGCAGTAGCTGATATAGCTGAGCGTCGTCATGTCTCACTCCGCGAAGCAGCATATGTGCTTGGTGTGGAGCGCATTATCGAAGCAATGCGCTTGCGTGGACGAATCTAGGTGAGTGCCAGGTGCGATACGTAACTCCTGTACAAAAAGCACAAAATGTGCTATTATGCAAGCAGTCAGTACCTGGTACAGGCCAGGCAAAAGCTTCCTTGGGATTTACTTCTTGGACTGAGTCATTACGATTCTGTCCGGCCAAGTTGAAGCAATATTTTGCCTATGTTCAAAGCCATTGGTACCATTTTGCTCTTATACGCACTTTCTAACGTCTTTAGCGAAACCTTTGTTGCCTTTGAAGGAGCTGCCACAGCCACCTTTGAAACCATCGAGGTCGCCGCAGACGTCAGTAAAGCAGAATTGCAGCACCGCGCACAATAGCGCATACCAGTCCGGACACTTGTCCGGACTTTGCTGTTGCTATTGCAGTGAATCGGTTGCTACAATACAGGTACTATGGTGATGAACCGCATTGTTGAGTACGTGTTCTTTTTTGGTTTTATGGCAATCGTTGCCTATTTGGTGTGGGAGATGCTCCAGCCATTTGTGTCAGCCCTTGCACTCTCGGCAATTGTGGTGACTATTTGTTACCCGCTCTATACACGTATTCTTCGCTTTATGCCGAAGAAGAACGAAACGCTCGCTGCGCTCGTAACGACGGTTACCGTTATGGCCATTGTCTTCGTGCCGCTTTTCTTTCTGGCTTCTTCACTGGTCAATGAAGCATTGTCTATCTATAGCCAGAGCAACGGTCGTGCTGGTGGCTTTGAGCAAAGTGTAGTTAAGCTCGAAAACTCATTGCAAAATTACATACCCGGTCTTGAACTCAATGCTGCTACGTATGCCAAGGAAGGTGCGAGCTGGCTCGCGCTCCATGTTGGGGCTATTTTTGCAAGCACCGCGTCAACCATCTTCCTCTTCTTTATTGCCATGATTGGCTCGTTTTATCTCTTTCGTGATGGCCGGCACTTTACACGACAGGTTATTGCAATCAGTCCATTACCACAGGCTCAAGATGAGCTCATTCTCCATCGCTTAGCAGTTGCGGTGCGATCGGTTGCAACGGGGACACTCGCTGTCGCGCTCATACAAGGAACTCTTACCGGATTCGGTTTGTGGCTGTTTGGGTTTGAACGCGCAGTCTTATGGGGTACGTTGGCCGCTGTCGGTGCGCTCGTGCCAGGTGTTGGAACCTCGATTATTTTTGTGCCAGCAATTATTTTCCTTATCATTTCTGAGTCGTACATGCTTGCAGTCGGACTTGCAGTTTGGGGCATGCTTGCGGTTGGATTGATTGATAACCTGCTTGGTCCGTACCTCATGAGTCGTGGCAATTCGTTACATCCGTTTGTTATTCTCCTTGCTGTGCTTGGTGGTATGTCAGTCTTTGGTCCAATTGGTTTTATCATTGGTCCCGTTATCGTTAGCCTATTGAAAGTACTTCTTGAGCTTTATGCAGCACATCTTCAAGGTAACGACGCTGGATTTAGTCGTAAACGCGGTACTAAGCAGTCATCGTAAGTATGTTTGAACGCAGTCAGGTTGAAAAATTGCTCTCACTCAATGGAGTCAATACCGAAGCTTCCGATGAAGAAATTAAATCGGTGCTCCTTTCTGCGCGCTGGCATAAAGACGATATTGAGGCTGCTGTTTTAGTTCTCCGCGAAAACAAGATAACGCACCAAACACACGTTGATTCGATGCATAAAGTGTTCCGAAGTGACGAACGTATGCGCCCTGAAACAGTATCAGCGTTGTTGGGTATTGAAATGAATGTGTCATCAAGCGAACTTTCTTCGTCGGCACGCAAAGCAGCCTCACGTGGCGTCACGCCGCGACAAATGATGCTTGTCGCATTTATTTCACTCGCACTCTCACTCATTTTTGTGATGGCCGCTATGTGGCATCTTGAAATGGGGTTATTCCACCAGACCATGCGTTAGAACATGTACCGTTCAGTCATTATTGCCGTTATTGTCCTGACAGCTACGTCAACGAGCCTGTTGGCTTTTTTTGATTTCCCGCAACTGTCATACGGTGAGGTCGGCAGTGTTGTCGCTGCTCCTGCGAAAATACCTCAAACTCTTCGTTCTGCTATTGTTTTTACTGGTGACGTTATGCTGGCACGACGTGTTGAGACACTACTTGACCGTTATGGTTCATCGTTTGCGTATGAACGTATGCCTACCTTTGCTTCAAGTACCGATTGGGTAATGGTTAATTTTGAAGCCCCGGTGCCGAAAAAGCATGTGCATACACCCGACTTAACATTTCGTTTTTCAGTGGATGCGCAGCATCTGTCAGCCCTGCGCAGTTTCGGAGTAACCCATGCGAGCCTCGCCAATAATCACACCTATGACGCCGGTGTACGAGGCTATCAGGAATCACTAGAGGCACTACGCGCTGCAGACATAATACCTGTTGGTGATGCGACAGTCGGAAGCAGTACGGTTCAGGTGCTTGCCATTAATGGTGCTACCGTGGCGGTGTTTGCGCTCCACGCTGTTGATACTACTCCGAATAGAGAAAGACTCGCCGCACTCATGTCGCACTATGCATCAACGACGTATCAAGTCGCATACATTCACTGGGGAAGTGAGTATAAAGAAACTGCCATTGCCTCTACTGCAGCATTGGCTGAATCGCTTGTTTCACTTGGTTTTGATGCCATCGTTGGCCATCATCCACATGTGGTACAGAACATCGAGCTCATAGATGGAGTGCCAGTTTTTTATTCGCTTGGCAACTTCATTTTCGACCAATATTTTAGTTCAGCTGTTCAGGAGGGGTTATTACTACGTCTCACTGCCACAGTGGATGGTCTTTCCTTTGAGCTCATGCCCCATACGTCACAAGATGCCAGAAGTCAGCCGCGCCCAATGAATGAAACTGAGAGAAAGGTATTTTTTGCTGACTTAGCCGCGAAGAGTGATCAGGCACTCTATGCACAAATTATGGCTGGGACACTGTCTTTTTCGTCCTCTCGGGTTGCAAATTCGCAATAATCCTCTAGTATAGCACTATAATTTTTAAAACGTATGATTACAAAATTTGAAGCTACCGGAATTGC
>JACCDW010835966.1_pt1 | contig 11157 bp, 6 predicted proteins | sample 7449781 | NCBI WGS metagenome assembly JACCDW01 (sample SAMN15323449, study PRJNA562643) | freshwater metagenome | isolation source: river surface water | place: USA:Blue River Watershed | collected 2017-08-18
CCTGACCTACAACACCGCTCCGCTGGTGTCGATCGACTACAACCACAACCCGGCATCGTCGAACTTCGACGCGACGCTGACCAAGGTCTCTGGCCGTCTGGTCAAAGTCTCTTCGTGGTATGACAACGAGTGGGGCTTCAGCAATCGCATGCTGGACACCACGGTCGCATTGATGTCGGCGAAGTAAGCAGGACTGCTGCCCCGCTCGTTGCGGCGCAGGCTCACCCGCAGGGTGAGCCGTAGCCACACCGAGTGGGACGCCGCGCAGCGGCGGGAAAAGGGATCGCGTGAGCGGTCCCTTTTTGCTTCAGCAACCGCATGCTGGACACCACGGTCGCATTGATGTCGGCGAAGTAAGCAGGGCTGCTGCCCCGCTCGTTGCGGCGCAGTAGAAAAAAAGGATCGCTCGTGCGATCCCTTTTGCATTCCGCTGCGAAAAGCACAGCGACGCATCGCAGGACTAATTCCCCACGATCTTCTGGTACTCCGGTGAACGCGGTCCCGGCAGCAGGCCGCCGCGGCGCGTACTCAGCAGGCGGAAACTGGTCATCCGCGCCACCGGATAGCCCTGGTCACCAAGGTTGTTCGCTACCTGCCGGATCAGCGCCCCGACCAGCAGCCCGACGATGCCGCCGCCGCCGTTATTGTCGCCCTCGGCATTCGATGCGCTGGCCTTGCCTTCCCACAGCAGCTGGCCGTTACGCAGGTCGACCAGCCTTGCACTCGCCGACACGATCACCTGGCTATCGATCAGAAAGTACTTGGCGCCATATTCATTGACCGTAATGTAGAGCACCGCATCGGCACCAAACACCTCCGCCAGTTTCGCCGGCGGTGCTTCGTGCATTTGTCCCGGATCGGTCATGCCATTTTCGCGGAATGTCTGGTCCACCAGCGCGACCGGGAACACGTAGTAGCCCGACTCGGCCAGCGGACGAGTCACCGTAGCCATCATGCTGTACGGAGCGCGCACGTCCGGTGACAGGTTTGCCGGAGGCAGGACCAGGATGGAGCGCGGTTTGCTCTGCATGAATGCGCTGTAATCCTGGCGTTGGTTGGTCGCGCAGCCGGCAAGCAGCGCGATCGCGGCGGCAAGCGCGACGCGAATCAAAATGTTCGTCATGTCGACTCCTCAGGGGCGGGTGCGCGTGATCAGCCGGTCCATGTACGGACGCGACTCCGGAAACAGCAGCTTCTCGGTCTCGAATGCGGCGACGGCCTGGTCGAGCCTTCCGGTCTGGAAGTAGAGGTAGCCGAGGTGCGCATGATGTCCGGGCGGCAGCGCCTTGTTCGCGGCGCGTGCTTTCTCGACATCGCCTTCGAGCTTCAGGATCTGCTCCTGCGGCGAGGATTTGCCGCCATCCGAGTACATCGCGTAGATCTGGTCTTCATAGCTGCCCCACTGGTACAGGCCGTGCTGCGATGCGCAGCCGGTCGCGAGCATCGCCGCCAGCAGTGCCGGCATGAGTGTGATGTTCTTCATCGTGCCCCCTGCGTCAGAGATCCGGCTTCCAGGTGCCGCGCTCGACGGCATCGACGAGCCGGTTGACCGCTTCGCGGATTGCCAGGTCGAGGACCTTGCCGTTGAGCGTCGAGTCGTAGCTCGAGGTGCCGCCGAAGCCCACGATTTCGCGGTTCGACAGTGCATACTCGCCCGCGCCCTGCACGGAAAAGACGACTTCCGACGTGAGCGCGTTGACGACGTTGACGCTGACCTTCGAGTACGCGACCTGGGTCTTGCCGCGCCCGAGGATGCCGAAGAGCTGCTGGTCGCCGGTTTCCTTGCGCCCGAACTCCGTCACGTCGCCGGTGAGCACATAGTTCGCGCCCTTGAGGCTCTGCGCCTGGCCGCGGATGCCCGCTTCCTGCCGTATTTCGTTCATGTTGTCGCGGTCGACGACGACGAAGCGGTTCGACTGCTGCAGGTGGGTGACGAGAATGGTCTTGGCTTGCGAGCCGAGGCGATCGACGCCGTCGGAGAACAAACCGCGCAGGAAGTTCGAACGGTTGTCGAATTTGCCTACCGCGATCGTGCTGCGCGGACCGTTGAAGGGCGTCGCCGCCGCGGTCACATGCTGCGGCTCGATCGTGCGCGAGCTTTCGCTGGCGCAGCCAAACAGCAGCAGTGATAGCAACAGCAAGGATGCCCGGGATCGGGTGAAGAACAGGGAAGTCATGGTCGAAGTCTTGTCGAAGGTTGTTCGGGACGCGCCGGCCGGCGCGCCCGGATTATATTCTTGACAAGAAATCGAATGTTGCAAATTTGACACTATTGCGTGTCAATCACCACCTTCCATAGCGCCAGCACCGGCTGCCTCAGTTGCTCGACCGATTCCGGCGCCACGCGGGCCCGGTCGTCGCCGCGCATGCGGATCGCATGCTGCAGCTTGCGGAAATGGCGATAGGCATCTGCGGCCTGTGGCGCCAGGCCGGCATCGATCAGGCCAAGCTTGCCGGCCAGCTGCAGCAGCGCGATGTTGCCGATGTCGCCAGTCATTGCTGCGTGCTGGCAGGAGTGCGCCAGCACCAGGTATTGCACGATGAATTCGATGTCGATCATGCCGCCCGGATCATGTTTCAGGTCGAACAGGCCCGAGCGATTCGGATGCGCATCGTGCATGCGCTTGCGCATTGCCAGCACTTCCTGGCGCAATGCGGCGGCATCGCGCTGCTGCTTCAGCAGGTCAATCCGCAGCGCTTCAAAGCGTGTGCCGATCGCCGGGTCGCCCGCGCAGAAACGGGCGCGCGTCAGCGCCTGGTGTTCCCACACCCACGCCGATTGCCGCTGGTACTTTTCGAACGCAGTGACCGAGGACACCAGCAGGCCGCTGGCGCCGTCGGGACGCAGTGCGATGTCGATGTCGAACAGGATGCCGGCCGACGTATGGCTGGTCATCCAGGTAATGAAACGCTGCGCAAGCTTCGCGTACAACGGCGGCGCATCCTGGTCGTCATCGTCGTAGAGGAAAATCACGTCAAGGTCGGACGCATAGCCGAGCTCCTTGCCGCCCAGCTTGCCGTAGGCGATCACGGCGAATGCCGGCTGCTCGCGGTGGCGGTTCGGCAGCGTCTTCCAGACTGCCTCCACGGTTACGCCGACCAGCACATCGGCCAGCGCGGACAGGTGGTCGGCCAGCCGCTCCACCGTCAGCAGTCCGCCAAGGTCTTGCGCCAGCAGCCGGAACAGCTGCGCATGGTGCAACTCGCGCAGCGCGTCCATCTGCCGTTCGGTATCGCCGTCGAAGGCTTGCAGGCGGCTGCGGCATTCGGCAGCAAACCCTGCCCAGTCCGGCTCGGCCTTCAACCCGGCGTCGTCGAGCAGTTCGTCCATCAGCATCGGGTGCCGTGTCAGGTACTGCGCGGCCCAGCCGCTGGCCGCCATCATGCGCACCACGCGACCGAGCGCGTGCGGATATTCGGTCAGCAGTTCAAGATAGGCCGAGCGGCGCGCGATTGCCTCGAAGAAGTCGATCAGCCGGCTCAACGTCGCTGACCTGTTGCCGCCTTCGCGCGACACCATCGGCAGCGCGGTCCGCATCAGTGCATGCAGTTGGTTGCGGCGCAGTTCAGGCAACGATTGCAGACGTGCCGACCGCAGCGATGCCAGCAAGCGCTGCGCCGCGTCGGCCGGCTCATCGAACTGCAGCGATGACAGGTAGCTGCCCAGCGCCTCCTCGTCCGCGTCTTCGAGCAAGGGGGCGGCAGCTGTGTTGTCGTCGCCGGCACGCGGCGATTTGTCCTCGAACATCGCGTCGAATTGCGCGGCGACCCAGCGGCTGCAATCCTCATAGGCATGCTTGAGCGCTGCGACATCAGCACAGCCTGTCATTGCCGCGATCCGCTGCCGGTCCTCGTCCGACGGCGGCAGCACATGCGTCTGGGCGTCGTCGAGGTATTGAATCCGGTGCTCGAGGTTGCGCAGGAAACGGTAGGACTCCAGCAAGCGTTCGACCACCTCCGGTGCCAGCAGCTTCTTCTCGGCCAGCGTGCGCAAGGTATTTCTGGTGGAGCGGTCACGCAGGCCCGGATCGCGGCCGCCACGGATCAGCTGGAACACCTGCGCGAGGAACTCGACCTCGCGTATGCCGCCGCGGCCGAGCTTCACGTTCACGTCGCGCTCCGGATGGCGTGTCTCTTGCCGGACCACTTCGGCGCGAATCTGCGCGTGCATGTTGCGAAGGGCGTTGATCGCGCCAAAATCGAGATAGCGTCGATAGACGAAGGGCGTTACCAGTTTTTCAAGCTGCGCGATGTCTTCCGGGTCGCCGGTCAGCGCGCGAGCCTTGACCCACGCATAGCGTTCCCACTCGCGCCCCTGTACCAGCAGATAGTCTTCCAGCATTGCGAAGCTGGCCGCGAGCGGCCCCGACGCGCCGTTCGGCCGCAGCGCCATGTCGACACGGAAGCTGAAGCCATCCTCCGTGATCTCGGCGATGTCCGCGATCAGCTTGCGGCCGAGCCGGGTGAAGAATTCGTGGTTCGACAGCTGGCGCTGGTCGTCCCGCTGCGTGACGGTCTCGCCGCCTTCCGGGTACAGGAAAATCAGGTCGATGTCGGACGAGACGTTCAGTTCGCCGCCGCCCAGCTTGCCCATGCCGACCACGATCATCTGCTGCGGCCGGCCCGATTCCTCGCCGGTCGGCACGCCATGGGCATTCGTCATCGCGGCGTACAGGTCGTCCAGATGGGTGCGCACCGCGAAATCGGCAAAGCCGGAGATGGCGGCGACCACCTCGGACAGGTCGGCCTGCCCGGACAGGTCGCGCGTTGCGATCGCACAGACCAGCAGGTTGCGCAGGCGCCGCATCGCCGCGGGCAGCGACGGTGCCTCTGACTGCAGTTCGGCCAGCCATTCATTGAAGTCCAGTGCCGACAGCTTCCGTTCGCACAGCCTCTGCAGCAATGCGCTGCGTGCCGGCGAGGCCGCCAGCCAGCGTTCGACGAACCTTGAAAGCAGCGGGGGAGTCAAAGAAAGATTTGTGGTCATGATAGGTTGGTGTGCGGAACGTTGGGAGCGTGCGCCCGCTTACGGGTATGATAATGATATAGCGGGGAGCGGTATTCGCCGACGCTGACGCGTGCCGCGCGGGACCATGCCAATTTCCGACTGATGTCGACCCAAGCTGACCATTCCATTCCATTCCGAAGTCGCGTCGCCGCCGCCTGGCGCGCGCTGGTGACGGCGTTCGCCGCGGCGAACCGCGCGACCCACCGCGCGCTGTCGTGGCTGATGCTGGCGCTGGTCGCCGGCTACTTTGCATTCTGCGTGTTGTTCCTGGGCTTGCGCTATTTCGTTTTGCCCAACATCGATCATTACAAGCCGCAGGTATCGCAGCTGGTGAGCGGCCTGTTGAACCGGCCTGTCACGGTCAACGGCATTCGCGCCAGCTGGAGCGGCCTGCAGCCGCGCCTGCAGCTCGAGAACGTGGTGATTCAGGACGACCGCGGCGAACGCGCGCTGCAGCTGCCTCAGGTGAATGCGACGCTGTCCTGGCTGACCGTGCTCGGCCAGCTGCAGTTGTCCTCGCTCGAACTGCTGGGGCCGCACCTCGAGGTCGAACGCGATGCCGCCGGGCGGCTGGTCGTTGCCGGCATCACCATCGACGCCGACCAGCCGGATAGCGGCCGCGGGCTGGACTGGCTGCTGGCGCAGAAGGAGATCATCGTCCGTGGCGGTACGCTCCACTGGACCGACCACAAGCGCGCCGCGCCGGAACTGGCGCTGACGGACATCAGCTTTGTGCTGCGCAACCAGTGGCGCTCGCACCGGGTCGCTCTGCGGGCGACGCCGCCCGCTGCACTGGCGGCGCCGGTCGATTTGCGCGCCGAATTCGTGCGTCCGCCGTTCAGCGCGCGCCGGTCGAATTACGGCGAATGGATCGGCGAGCTCTACCTGGACTGGCGTGACACCGACATCGACGGATGGAAGCGCTACGTCGACCTGCCTCTGGAACTCGAAGGCGGCCGCGGCGCGATCCGTACCTGGCTGAACTTCAATCGCGGCGTGATCGAGAACGTCACCGCCGACCTTGACCTGAAGGACGTGTCCGCGACCCTCGGCAAAGGCCTCGAGCCGCTGAAGATCCTTGAAGTCAGCGGGCGCATCTCGGCCGGCGAGACCTCCAGCGGCCTCAAGCAGAAGCTACTGTCCTTCGGCGTGCAGGGACATGCGCTGAACCTGACCAATTTCTCGCTGCGCACCGGGCAGGGCGCCGTGCTGCCGCGCACCACCGTCAGCCATCACTACTCGGCCGCCGGCGGCGGGCGCGCCGAGCGCCACGAGCTGAAAATCAGCGAACTCGACCTCGGCGCGCTTGCGGGCCTCGCGGCCTACCTGCCGCTGTCGCCGGAAGAGCGACGCCTGCTCGACGATTTCGCGCCCAGCGGGCAATTGCATGACTTCGCCGCCAACTGGGACGGCGCCATGCCCGGATCCGGCAATTTCCGCGTCACAGGCAGTTTCGAGCGGCTGTCGCTGCAACAGCAGCTGCCGGCCGACGGCCGGGCCGGCATTCCGGGCTTCGAAGGGCTGTCCGGCGTGATCGATGCGAGCCAGGACGGCGGCAAGGTACGGCTGAAAGGCGAGCGCAGCACGCTGCGGCTGGCCGGTTACCTGAACGAGTCCCTGCTCGAATTCGACCAGCTCGCGCTGGACGGCAGCTGGGCCTTCCGCAACAACCGCAAGCAGCTTGCCGTGCGCGTCGCTGGCATGGAATTCCTGCAATCCGGGCTGCGCGGTCGCGCCGATGCGTCCCATCTGCTGCCCTGGCCGCTGGTGCCGGGCAAGCTGGGCGAGATCGACCTGAAGGCGAATTTTCCAACGGTCAGGCTGTCCCGCGTGGTCGGTTACCTGCCGGCCGTCGCCGGCGCCGAGACTCGCGACTGGATGAGCGCTGCGCTGATCGACGGGCAGGCCGACGATGTCAGCCTGGTCATCCGCGGCGATCTCGACAAGTTTCCCTTCCTGCCGGCGCCCGGGGCGCCTGCGACGAGCGGCGTGTTCCGCGTCAGCGCGCAGGTCTCGCATGGCAAGCTCAGCCCGGCTCCGCAGGAAATCGGGCCTGACCACCACACGCCGGTCTGGCCGCGCATCGAGGAGATCGAGGGGCGCGTGACGATCGACCGTACGCGCCTGCATGTGCATGCCGACAGCGCCAGGACGCTCGGCGTGCCGCTGGCCGCTGTCGACGTGGTGATTCCGGATTTTTTCGCCGACCATCCGGTGCTCGACATTACCGGCAGCGCGACGGGACCGGTGCAGCCGATGCTGAATTACGTCAACACCACGCCAATTGGCGGCTGGATCGATGACTTCACCGACGAGACGCGCGCCGCCGGCAATGCGCGCGTGAGCCTGAAGATGCAATTGCCGCTGACCGATGCCGGGCAGCCGGCAGTGCAGGGCAGCGTGCGCTTCAGCGGGAACGACGTGCAGCTCTGGCGCGAGCTGCCGACCGTCACGCAATTGCACGGCGAGCTGGGTTTTTCAGGGCAGGGATTTCAGCTGACCGGCATGCAGGGCGTTTTCCTCGGCGGCCCGGTCGTGCTGTCCGGAGGCACGCAGCGCGACGGCAGCACGACGGTGAAAATCGATGGCGGCGTGACCGCAGACGGCATTGTGCGCGCCGCGCCCGGCCCGGATGCAAAGCGGCTGGCGCGCCGGCTGTCGGGCAGCGCCCGCTATGCCGCCAGCGTGAAGGTCCGCAACCAGCGGCTCGATTTCTCTCTTGATTCCACTCTGGCCGGGCTGGCGATGGACCTGCCGTCGCCGCTGCAGAAGGTCGCCAGCGAGAGCCTGCCCCTGCGGCTGACCATCACGCCGAACGGTGCGCCGGATGCCGCACAGGAGCAGGAAGACATCCGCGTGAGCCTGGGCCGATCGATCTCGGCGCGCTACCTGCGACAGCGTCCGTCGGGCAAGGATGCGCCGTGGCGGGTGCTGCGCGGCGCCATCGGCGTGAATGCGACCCCCAGCCTGCCCGAGAGCGGGATCGCGCTGGCGGCCAGCCTGTCGGCGCTGAATCTCGATGCATGGCGCAGCCTGTTGTCCGGACTGGGCAGCGAAGGCGGCCCGGCGGCCGACAGCGGTGCAGCCATGCCGGTGGCGGCTTACCTGGTGCCGGACATGGTGAGTCTGCGCGCCGGCGAACTGACTTTTGCCGAGCGGACGATCGAGAATGCCGCCGTCGGCGTCTCGCGCAGCCGCAACGGCTGGCAGTTCAGCGTCAGCTCGGACGAGATCGCCGGCCGCGCTTCCTGGGAAGACCCGCTGTCCGAGCGTGGCGCCGGCAAGCTCAGTGCGCGCCTGACGAAGCTCCGGATCGAACCGAACATGGCCTCGGACATGACCGAGATCCTGAGCGGTCGCCGGCCCGTGTTTACCGAGCTGCCCGGGCTCGATATCATGGTCGAGAATTTCGAGCTGCGCGGCATGCGCCTCGGCCGCCTCGAACTGGTGGCCACCAATGCCGGACTGTCCACCGGGCCGGGCCGCGAGTGGCGAATCAGCCGGCTGGCGCTCTTCAATCCCGGCGCCAGCATGTATGCGACCGGCCAGTGGATCACCAGCCTGACCGGCGGTCAGACCACGCTCAATTACGAGCTCGATATTGCCGATGCCGGCATGCTGCTTGACCGCATGGGTTTTGCGCGCACGCTCAAGGGGGGCAAGGGCAAGATGGAAGGCGAGCTCAGCTGGCGCAGCGATCCGGTCACCTTCGATTTCCCGAGCATGGCCGGCAAGCTCAGCCTGAAGCTCGGCGCGGGCCAGTTCCTGAAGGCGGATCCCGGCGTCGCCAAGCTGCTGGGCGTGATGAGCCTGCAATCGCTGCCGCGCCGCCTGACGCTGGATTTCCGCGACGTGTTCTCCGAAGGGTTCGGCTTCGATTCGATCGCCAGTACGGCCACGATCTCGCGCGGCGTCCTCACCACCGACAGTTTCAAGATGCGCGGTCCGCAAGCGCTGGTGTTGATGGATGGCACGGTCGACCTCGCGCAGGAGATGCAGAATCTGAACGTGGTCGTGATTCCCGACCTGAACGCCGGCGGCGCGTCGGTGCTGTACGGGCTGGCGGTCAACCCGGTGGTGGGGCTGGGCACCTTCCTCGCGCAATACGTGCTGAAGAACCCGCTGTCGGCGGCATTGACCCAGGAATATCAGGTGACCGGGCCATGGAAGGATCCGGTCATCAAGAAAGTGGCGAGCCGCCGCAAGCTGCCCGCCGAACCGGAGACCAGTTCCCAATGAGCCCAGACGAGATGAAGGACGACACCGAGGACGACAGCGCCGGCCGCAAGGTCCGGGTGGCCGCGATCCAGATGGTATCGACGCCCGACCCTGCGGAGAACCGGCGCACTGCCGAGCGCCTGGTGCTCGATGCGGCGACGGCCGGTGCGAAGCTGGTGCTGCTGCCGGAGTACTGGGCCATTCTCGGCCATCGCGAAACCGACAAGATCGACCATGCGGAAACGCCCGGCGACGGTCCGCTGCAGGCCTTCATGGCCGGCCTTGCCGAGCGTGCCGGGATTTGGCTGCTCGGCGGCACGGTGCCGCTGCGCTCGCGCGAGCCCGGCAAGGTGCTCAATTCGCTGCTTGCCTATGCGCCCGACGGCTCGCAGGCGGCGCGCTACGACAAGATCCACCTGTTCGGCTTCAACCGCGGCACCGAGTCATTCGACGAGTCCCGCACCATCCTGCCGGGCAGCGAGATCGGGCTGCTGGAGACGCCGTTTGCGCGAATCGGGCTGTCGATCTGCTACGACCTGCGCTTCCCCGAGCTATACCGCGCGATGGGCCACTGCGACCTGATCGTCGTGCCAGCCGCCTTTACGTACACCACGGGCCGCGCACACTGGGAGATCCTGCTGCGCGCGCGCGCCATCGAGAACCAGTGCTTCGTGCTTGCCGCAGCGCAGGGCGGGCTTCATCCGAACGGCCGGCAGACCTGGGGGCACAGCATGCTGGTCGATCCCTGGGGCGAGATTCGCACGCAACTGGCCGAAGGCGAGGGTGTCGTTTGCGGCGAGGTCGATCGTGACTGGATGGACAGCGTGCGCAGCAGCCTGCCGGCGCTGAAGCACAGGAAGCTCTAGCGCGCATGACGCCGGCAGGCGGCAGCGCAGCCGCGCCGGCGCGCGACGGCGCTATCCATTAGAATCGGGGTTCGACTTTTCCCGCCCCGATTCCCCCATGAAGATCATCGAGCCCAACCTGCATGCGCAAGCCACCGCCAGCAACATCCTGCTGACGCCTTACGGCCTCGACGAGGGCAAGCTGCTGTCGGTGCTCGGGACCATCTTCGCGCACAAGGTCGATTACGCCGACCTGTATTTCCAGCACAGCAAGAGCGAGAGCTGGAGCCTGGAAGAAGGCATCGTCAAGACCGGCAGCTTCTCGATCGACCAGGGCGTCGGCGTGCGCGCGGTGTCCGGCGACAAGACGGCGTTTGCTTATTCCGACGACATCTCCGAGCGCGCGCTGCTTGAGGCCGCCGCTGCCACGCGCACGATCGCTCGCCAGGGTGCCGGCCGCGTGAAGGTGGCGTCGGCGATCCGTCCCGGTTCGGCACGGGCGCTGTACCTGCAGAAAGATCCGGTGGTGTCGCTGGATGCGACGGCAAAGGTGCGGCTACTGGAAAAGCTCGAGCGGATTGCGCGCGCGAAGGATCCGCGCGTCGTGCAGGTGATGGCAGGGCTGTCCGGCGAACATGATGTGGTGCTGGTGGTGCGCAGCGATGGCGTGATTGCCGCCGACATTCGTCCGCTGGTGCGGCTGTCGCTGACTGTGATCGCCGAGCAGGACGGCCGGCGCGAGATCGGCACCGCCGGCGGAGGCGGCCGTTACGATTTCAGTTATTTCACCGACGATCTGCTCGAAAAATATGCGAGCGACGCAGTGAACTCCGCATTGACCAACCTCGACGCGCGTCCTGCGCCGGCCGGCCCGATGACGGTAGTGCTCGGCCCGGGCTGGCCCGGCGTGCTGCTGCATGAAGCGATCGGCCACGGGCTGGAGGGCGACTTCAACCGCAAGGGCTCGAGCGCCTTCTCCGGACGCATCGGCGAGCGCGTCGCCGCGAAGGGCGTCACCGTGGTCGACGACGGCACGCTGGCCGACCGCCGCGGCTCGCTGAACGTCGATGACGAAGGTCATCCGAC
>JACCDW011363621.1_pt1 | contig 11157 bp, 9 predicted proteins | sample 7449781 | NCBI WGS metagenome assembly JACCDW01 (sample SAMN15323449, study PRJNA562643) | freshwater metagenome | isolation source: river surface water | place: USA:Blue River Watershed | collected 2017-08-18
ATATGAACATATTCTTGAGTGTTGCTGTGAAGCATGGAATACCTTTACAGCTCAAGTTGGAGTAGTGTGTCAGTTATGCACCAGAGAGTGGGCTAAAATTCGAACTTGTTTTTGATAAATGGTATAACAGAATATGGGAATGAGGTAAAATTATGTTGTCAACAAACCGGGATTTTGGAGAGAATTCTCAATGAGAGCAATGGACTTGCAACACATAACTGACTACGCAACATATGAAATTTTATGTGGTGCACAACATAAGAGTTCTATGGCAATAAGTCTTTTAAGCTTTCTGTGAAAAAAGAGAAGATCCAAATGAAAATCGATACCATCTATAATCATACGTTTTTGCTTTGCAAGGAAACTAAAACCGATGCCTAATTCTAAGAGAAACTGTTCCAGTTCCCGCATAATGGCATCTTCAAGGTCTTTTTCAATATAGTGATCATCGAGATTGAGGAATTCCAGAATATAGGGATCGCGAAAAACAAGATCGGGAGTCATTTGGTCTTCTTTTCTAAGAGCATCCAGTTCGATTTGGACGAGCTCTTCCGGCTTTTTGGAAAGAGCTGTTCTCTCAAAAAGCATAGAGTCAATTTTTTTTTGTAGAGTTCGGGTATTCCACTTTTCGATTCGGCACATTTCAGCATAAAAATCTCGTTTTATAGGATCTTTGATGGGGATAAGCATTGTAAAATGAGTCCAACTCAATTGTCGCAGCAGTGATGCGACAATGTGCTCATCAGGAAAAAGCTCTCCAAATTGAGCCATCCTTCGTAAACTTTTTTCAGAAAACCCTTTGCCATAGTCTAAGGTTAATTGTTGCGCCACGGATGCAACAATGGATTTTCCATATTCGGCACGTTCGTTTTTCAAAATTTCTTTATTTAACCTATTGCCTACGTTCCAATAAAGCATTGTTAATTTGGAGTTTACGGTAGATGCAATTGATCCCTTAGCCTGATCGATCATTTTCGTGAGTTCTTTAACAAGAGCATTTACTGTATTTTGAGGTGGTTGGATTTTATGAATTTGGATTGTCATAAAGAATCTCCTTTAAGGATTTGTTTTGAAATTTGATGACTAAACTGTTTTGTAACCTCTACGTCCATGTGGGTATATTGTAGGAGCATGTTGAGAGTGCGGTGACCTGTGGCAGTTTGAAGCTGAAGATTAGAGGCTCCCTTAGAGGCGGCAAGGGTGCAGAAAGTGTGGCGCATATCATGTGCTCTGCAATTTTTGATGCCTGCTTTGGTTAGGGCTTGCTGCCATGCTTTTTTGACATCGACACGACCAAAGGCAGTTTTGCTGGCAAAGACAAGAGTTTTTAAGAGATCTCGCTTCTCATAAAGTTTTTTAAGTTCTTGGGTGACAGGATCGCAAAGAGCTATACTTCGAGGTCTACCATTTTTACTTTCTTTGATGAATGCGATCTTGTTGATGAAGTCTATATCACTCCATTTTAGATTGAGAAGTTCGCCCTGTCTAGCACCTGTTGTTAGGGAAAGCAAAACAATGCAGTAGAGATATGGAGATTTACTTTCTTTAGAGGCGTCAAGCAGGCGAGAGATCTCGTCTTCAGAAAGAACACGATCCCTACCGGGATTTTCTTTAAGCTTAATGAGGCGAAGGGCTGGGTTTTCTATGATCCAACAGAGGTTTTTTGTGGCATAGGTAAGAAGGGAAGAAAGAGATGACATATAACGGTTAATCGTAGAAGGTGTTTTTTGGGTGCCTTTTGTAGTGGGGACATCAGCAAGAATTTTTCTCTCTTTTCCAAGCAATTCCGGAGTGATATGAACAAGAGCATAATCATTTAAGCGAGATTTCCAGTAGTCAAGGTGACGTTTTGTATCTTCAGATGATTTTAGGTGCTCAAGAGCTCCATCTTGGATATATCTCTCTAAGAGCTCTCTAAAAGTGTAGAGCTTGTTATGTTGATCAAAGCGAAATTGACCGGCTTTAATTTGCCTTTCAGTATCATGCGCCCAATCTTCAGCTTCTTGCTTGCGCTCAAAATGATTGCAGACAGTGGGATAGCCTTTGATGCGGATCACAGCGCGCCAGACGCTCGTCCCATTCTCGTTTTTTCTTTTGTAAATAGATGCCATAGTTTCCAACCTTTGTTTAAAAGCGATTGAGTTGGATGGCTTGCCGGTTAAACTTGTTCTTTAATGCACCGCCATTGCACCGCCGACACATAATTTAAACTTGAATGATGTATTTACTCAAGTTGAATATGATCGAAATGCAGTGGAATGTGCTAGTTAAGAAAGTGGGGGCGATTGGACGGGTTCAGAACTTTTGACTGGGAAAAATTCAAGATTTCTGTTGCTTTTCTTACCTCTGGAGAGGTGATATGAGGCTTTATTTCAGTGTATTCTAAATAGATGTTTCTTGGGAAAGAGTTAATCTTATTTTGGATATATAGAAATTTTTTTTAAATGCAGATCTATTGCGTAAAAAATTTACGATCAACGCATATTCATATTGTTGATGACAATAAAAAGAACTGATTCAACTCACTACAGGTTTAATTGATCATAAGGAGTATTACTTTTTATACTACAGCTGGTTGCTGCTGTTTTTCAGCAAAAACTGCAAATATACGAGCTGAAACTACTTTAGTAGCTGCCGCTGCCGCATGACCAATAACATTTGCTGTAATAACGTGAAAGCCTCCAAAGAAACTCAGTCCAAGGCTTGCTGTGATAAGCGCAGCACTGGCTAGAATTTCACTTCGTTGCCAAGTAGCATCTTGACCATTTCTAGAAAGCGATTGCAGGGCAGAGGGAAGTCCAATGTAACTGCCTAAGACTTTGCGAAGAGTTATCATTCCAGCCCAATCACCACTAGGAATATTGGTTAGCATCCCCATAGCGCACGAATGCACCCCATATATCAGTCCTTTTAAAAGAGCGTTAGGCATTAATTCAAAAGCAGCCCGACCAGCAAGTGTTAGTAAGGACATCCCTATAGCAGGAGATAACCATGCAATTCTTCGTAATGTAAGTTCACTATCACCTGCTAAACGATGAATCATAGCAGATGGGTAAAATAGTGGTAGTGCAAGAGTAGTATAACATAAATTTTGACCCAATACCCCTGAGACTACAAAAGGAATGCTACTAGGAGATTGAAGAGATTGCCCAATCACATCAGCGAAATTCGCCATAGAAAATTCTAGTGAACAAGCTAGTGGATGTGTTGCCAAAATGTACCTCCTTAAGGTTAACTGGAATCAGTATAGCAATAAGGTAGGAATTTATCAACTCTTAATCTTTATTGTAATCTTTATTGTAAACTTTATTGTAAATGACTTGAAAGGAAAACTCTTAAGATTTCTTAAAGTAAAGATTATTATTAATTTTTATTTTATACTTAACAAATATGAAGGATATAAATATGGCGGGAGGGCATTTATAGTTTCCCCCCAAAGTTAGCTTATAGATTTCGGATAAAATCAGGGTAAATTTGTATGGGTGGTTTTGGCAGCGGAATGGGAACAAGACGTAAGGCATGGCGAAGCAAGAAAAGATATATCGCCAGCCTGCCCGAAATGCCAGTCTCCAATTTGATTCATGCGCACAGAGGCGATCCCAATAATCAATTTATTTGTGGCAAGCTGAGGTGTAAGATCCATCCATCTTTAATTCTTTTGGAACATGATGAAAAGCTCCCGCTTGAGATTCCCGAGATCGAGATTAGCGCCTTTCCATGCAACTACGGAGGTTGCCGTTACTATGGCCGTTGTCCTGCATGCCATAGATGCGTAAGATTTCTATATGTCCTTGATGAAACAATTCCAGTTTGTCGAGTTTGCTTAAGGATGGTGTATTCTAGCCAAAATGCCACCTTTTCCTATCGGTTATATAAGAAACTGAGGTCGGCCAAAAATAAGCTCAATAACGATGAATGGACAAAGCCAAAATGGATGAGAGAAAAGACCTTTGAGCAGTTGCAAGAGAAGATCTTTGAATTAGGTGAAAAACGAGAAATTGCCCTCTTCTTCAGCTTACGAAATCATCGATCTGTGAATAAAATATTTGATAAGTATGGATCTGCGATTGATGCCGCCGAAATATTAGGAAGTCGACTTTACGGCAGCTTCTGACAATAGAAAAGAAGGTGGCTTTGGTGAGGGATAATTCTGATGAAGTTTACTGACTTCTTTCACAAGCTGGGTTACGTTTACTCTGTCTGTGGTCTTTCCTAGAATATTCAGCCCGTTAAATTTAACCTCATAAGTAGAAGATTTGCAAAAAAAGATCTTTCTAATTTCGCCACTAAGATTGGAACGCTTGATCAAATCGGCTATAGTTCTATCAGGAGCCTTTATCATCTCTCCAGTTTTGGCTTTTGAAATTAGCTCAATGAATTGATACGTAGATGAAGAATGGTTAGGCTTGGCAATCAAGTAGCAATCGGGTTTCCTCCCTTTCTTCCATTCAATTGCGAACCAAAGTTCTGTATAAGCAAGGTGCAAACGATACTGATAGGGTACGTCGCTTCTATCTTGTTCCTGATATAATTCAGGAGCATCTCTTGATAACTCAAGAGCTATCTCGGTTTCCAATATCGACAGATGCTTTTTATAGCGATTTAAGGAGAATAAGATCCCTCCAATTTCCGAATGCTTTCTTTTTTTTATCGCCTGCATTTCACACCAACATGAGTGATGTTCGAGCCATAGCATAGATCTTGCTCTGTTTAAAGGGGTCTCATATTTTAGGGATTTATCCGTGAAATATGATTTAGAAGTACTCCACGACCAATATGCTGTGCAGAGGTGATTGTACACAACCCAAGGGATCTCTGATCCTAGATCAGATAGTAGGAATCTAGCTTCTTGAAGATCTTTCAGAACAGGCGCGAACTTTACTCGTTCTACGTAGTGGTCTTGAACAAGGGTGAATGACGCCATGCCCTTATCTTTCAAGAGACCTAATTGATAACGACGCCTAGTTTCTTCCAGATTTACTATCTGTTTATCTTTGTGGGCGATATCTACAAACTCTTGGATTAGATGGCCATAGCCCTTTTCGACTACCTCACAACAAAGATCTTTCATGTATTCATAGGCGATTTCATCCTCTTTTGGAGTGCAATATCGCTCCTCGGTAGCGTTATTCAGTAACCCGTCAATTTTGGATAGACATTTCGAGACGTATTCTTCCTGCGCAATTTCACTGTCCTTTATGCAAGCGACAAGCTTTTTGTGTGAATCGTGTACTTGGCGTTTTGTGGCTTTTTCTAGCCGAGATATTAGGTCTAAATGCTTCTGTCTTTGAGTCTCAAATCCTTTTATAATCGGCTCTAAAAGAGAACTTTGTGAAATAAAAGGCATTGTAGCTTCGCAGATAATACGAAAGAAGCTAGATAGATCCGTTTCTTGAGACGCTTCCTTCAAAAAGCATGACAATGGGCCGAGCAGTGGAGGTAGCTTTTGAGGTTCGTCGTGCATGATCTTACAACTTTTTTACATCTCTACTAAAGATGTTAAGAATAGAGATTTTTTTGTAACAGAAAATTACATCTCTTTGACGATTTTTCACTAAGATTTTCCAAAAATCCCCCTCCTATTTTGGGAATTTTCCCATTTGTTCCCAAAATTTGTTTCTCGCAAAAAGATACACGACAATTAGGGGTATGAAAAAGCAAAAGTGTAAAAGATCGATTTCGTTTGAGAGGCATCCTGAAAATCCTTCAGAGTGCCTTTTTCGGTTTTTCGATCTTCTTTTGCGGATAGATCAGCGTAACAATCAGGAGTCTTATGAGCATAACCAAAGTGGAACTACTTCCGATCAGACCTCAAAACGGCCTGATGGCCTTTGCGTGTGTGGAGATTGATAACCAATTCTACGTGAATTCCATCGGCGTCCATAAAAGACGAGATGGGAGGGGTTATAGGATCACTTATCCGACTCGGAAAGTTGGTCAGCAAGATCTTACGATTTTTCATCCAACTGAGCCTTCTCTAAGTAAAGAGATTGAGCAGGCTATTTGCGATAAAGCTGAAGAAGTTATGGGTCTATAAACATCAAAAAAATGTAACAAAGAGGTAAAACTTATGTCCACAAAACAATCTAAATTAAAAGGTATTAACTATTCCCTTGCTGAGGGGTTTGAAATCACCCAAGAAGGAGTCTGGTTTCTCACCTTAAGACAAACCGAAATTCAAAAAACATTTATATGCGCCCCGCTATATGTGCTTGCCTACGCACGCAATGATCGTCATGAGAATTATTCCAAACTACTCGAGTTTCTGGATCCTGACGGCAAATTGCATGAATGGCTTATGCCTCAAGAGCTACTCGCAGGCGACGGTAGCGAGATAAGAAGGACTCTTTTATCCATGGGATTAAAAATTGGTGAGGACAAAAGGGCAAAAGACCTTCTAACCAAATATCTCTTATCATGTGATCCGATTGATCGTGTAAGAACTATTGATAGAACTGGATGGCATGGCCAATTCTATGTTCTTCCTGATGGACCTATAGGAAAACAGGCTGGCGAAAAGGTTCTATTTCTGGGGCCCCATGTAGGGCAGCCTATTTTTCATTCATTGGGGAGTATAGAGGAATGGCAAAGGCGCATAGCTACCCCTTGTATTGGAAACTCGCGCTTAATGTTTTCTCTTAGTGCAGCATTTGCGGGTCCTCTTTTAGGGATCTGCCATGAAGAAAATGGGGGCTTTCATCTACGTGGCGCAAGTAGCACAGGAAAAACAACCGCTCTTGATGTTGCAGCTTCCCTATTTGGTGGAAAAGACTATATCCAACGATGGAGAGCTACTGCAAATGGGTTGGAAGCCACAGCTAAAATGTATAACGATCTTCTACTGCCTTTAGACGAGATGGGAGAAATTAATCCCAAAGATGCTGGAGAAGTTGCCTATATGTTAGGCAATGGAACAGGTAAAGCAAGAGCAGACAAAACTGGGGGAGCTAGGGATAAGGCAAAATTTCGTTGCCTCTTTTTATCCACTGGGGAGATCAGTCTTGCCCAACACATGCTGGAAGATGGCAAAAGGGCTAAAGCAGGTCAGGAAACACGCATAGCTGATATCCCAGCTGATCTTGGAATGTACGGGGTATTTGAATCGCTACATGGCTATGGTGATGGAGCTGCATTTTCGGATGCCATTAAGACAGCAACAAGGGAATGCCACGGTGCAGCGGGACCTAAATACATCTACCATTTATCAGAAGATTTTCAAGTGGTTAGAGATGCGGTGGATGCCACGATAGATAGCTTTATCGAGGAATATGTTTCTAAAGGATCTTCTGGTCAAGTAAAGCGAGTGGGTCGTCGTTTTGGGCTTGTAGCGGCAGGAGGTGAGCTAGCCATTCATTTTGGTATCGCTCCATGGCAAAAAGGTTCTGCAATAGCTGCTGCAGGTACATGCTTTCAGGATTGGCTTGCACATCGAGGTGATGATCAAGATTTAGAGGAAAAGAAAATCATCGCAACGATTCAACTTTTCTTTGAGATGCACGGCAATAGTCGCTTCACTGGATGGCATGATGGCGATGCCAAAACATACAATCGAGCAGGTTTTAAAAAAATCGAGGGGGGTCGAACAGAGTATTATGTTTTTGAAGAGGTGTTTAAAAATGAACTCTGCCAGGGAACTGACTGGAGGCAAGCTTCTAAACTCCTCATTAAAAAGGGCTATCTAAAGCCATCCAGTGATGGAAGATCTACCCGCACTGAAAGTCTTCCTGGCATGGGGAGTGTAAGATGCTATCGATTTGAACAAGTCCCAGTTGGAAAAGAAGAAATTGTATGAAGCTATTCACAAGCGGTGATACTGGTGAGAATGTGAGAAATAAATCTCACTTTCTCACAAATCTCACCTTAAATTTAACTCGAGAAAGTTGAAGAAAATTGATACAATAGTCCCTCAATTAAAGATGTAACAAGGATTTAAGCATGAAAGCGATATTGCTCGCCCGAGTCTCAAGCAAAGAACAAGAGGAAGGTCAATCGATACCTGCTCAAGAACGACGTCTGCGAGAATACGCCGAAAGAAAAGGGCTTATAGTTGATCAGGTCTTCAAAATCACAGAGTCATCGACCAAAGACACTCGCAAAGAATTTGAAAAGATCCTTGTACAAATTCGCAAATCTAAAGAGACAATTGCCCTAGTTGCCGATACTATCGACCGAGTCCAACGTAGCTTTAAAGAATCGGTAGTTTTAGAGGAGCTTCGGAAAGAAGGCAAAGTCGAGATCCACTTCATGCGTGAAGGACTTGTGCTGAACATAAAATCAAATTCAGCTCAAATCCTTTGTTGGGATATGGGAGTCATGTTTGCTCGAAGCTATGTTCTCCAATTAAGTGACAACGTGAAACGTAGTAAAGAGCAAGCAGTGAAAAACGGAACCTCATTAGGCTTATCACCATTAGGATACCTTCATGTGCTGGATGAACGAGGTGAAAAGACAATTGTCCCTGATCCTGATAGGGCCCCGTTTATTGTTAAGATCTTTGAGCTTTATGCGACTGGAAATTACTCACTCTTAAAGCTAGCAGAAGAAGCCGAAAAGGACGGGCTACGCACCAGAAAAGGGAAAAAAGTGGGTAAATCTCAAGTTGACTCTATCCTCAAAAATCCATTTTACTGTGGTACGATGAAGACAAAATATGGATTAGCAGAGCACCACTATCAGCCTCTTATTTCAACAGCTCTATATCAACAAGCACAGGACGTAGCTGCGGGATATCATAAAAAGCCTCATAAAAAGATTAGCGAGCCTTTCATTCTGCGAGGCATGATTACTTGCTCGCATTGTGGATGTACTGTAACTCCCGAGATCCATAAAAAGCGCTATATTTACTACAGCTGCACGAATGCCAAGGGAATTTGTAAAAAAGTCTATAAACGAGAGGAGCCTTTAGTTGAGTCTCTATCCCAATATTTTGATCATATTGCCCTAAGCGAGGAGCAAATTGCCGAGGTGACAAGCTACCTCAAGAAGATCCATGAGTCTGAAAGTCTTTTTCATACTGAAAGCTTAGCAGCTCTACGAAAAGAGCAAGATCGCATTCAGAAACGGATTAACCAGATGTACGATGATAAGCTGGATGGTCTTATTAACGAGAAGATGTATCTGGATAAGGTTAAAGACTACAAAGCTCGCCAAGCGGAAGTAGTTGAGCAAATGGCACGCCATGACAAAGCCGATCACAATTTCTATGTCACAGCCAATATGGTTATGAACCTGGCCACAAGAGCTAGGGAGATCTTCGAGAGTTCTGAAGTGGACGAAAAACGTCAACTTTTAGATTTAGTATTTCAGAACTTGCAATTGAAAGACGGAAGTCTCTCATTTTCAGTGAGAGAACCGTTCTTAACGATGATGGATTTTAAGAATCGTCCAAAGGAATGGGGCGACCCGGACTTGAACCGGGGACCAACGGGTTATGAGTCCGTAGATTCTTAATACTTTACAACAGTCATCAACTGTTCACAGCAATACGATAGCATACATGTACTCAAGATTTCAATTGGCAAATGATGAGATTTGCTGACACAAATAGGAAGGCGATGTGCCAAATTTGTGCCAAAGTGCCAGCAGGGAAGAAAAAGGCTATTGAACTAATTTGAATCTTGGCTTCGATTGTCCATTGATCTCAATATTTTCTAGAAACATAGCCAGCGGACGTGCCCATATACCGCCTTCTCCATATAGAGCTTGATACACAACTAGCTCTTCCAGTGTTTCGCTATGACGAGCTACTCCAATGATCTTGTAACGAAGACCTTTATAATGCTCATATAGACTGCCGACTATGATTGATTGGGCTAGAGTAGAAATTTGAGTCTCCTTTTCAAAAATAGCAAAAGAAATGCAAAGCAGAGAAAAAGTAGCGGCATGAGAAGAGAACTCGGGGAGTGTATTGATTGAGCTATAAGAACAGCAACGGTTGCAAGTATCATGTTTATAAAACTCATGATAGCTGAGCCATTCGATTTGTCTTGCATATAAGCCATTGCAAAGCTAGACGCATTATTAAAAATAAGAGATGTACCAAAATAAAGAAATGGAATCGGCAAAAAAAGAGTCCAAAGATTAATCTTTCCCATAGCAAAGAAACCGAGCATAACCACGATTGCTAAAACTGAAATTTGTCCTCCTAATTGGATACACTTCAGTTTTTCTTTACGAGAAGCAAGCCAATGAGAAACAAATGAACCTGCAATCAAGCCTAAAGGGGGAATAAAGTTTAAAAAACCGTATTCTTCTGGGGTAAGACCAATCTTATTTATTGCTAAAAAGGGTGCTAAAGTTGAAAACAAATAAATAATAGATGTTACGCACCCCATAATTAACGCAGAATAAACGATCTTTTTGTTTTTCAGTTTGCGTTTATAAGTGTCTTTAATGTTCTTGAGATCAAGCGCCTCTTTATCAAGATAAGGTGCTGTCTCTGGCAGGAATAAACTTAGCACAAAAACTATACAGCTATAAATAATCAGGGCATAAAAGCAACTTTCCCATCCATAGTTAGTGGTTAATACTCCCCCTACCGCGACTGCAATACCTGGAGCGATTGCAAAAGCTAATGTTGCAAGAGAGAGTTTTTTTGTTGCTTCTGCTTGCTCAAAAGCATCTGCAATGATTGTAAAACATATTTTCATGCCAACAGAGCTACCTAAAGCGCATAGAAATCGTCCTGCTATAAATAAGCTAAAAACATGATGTCTTCCTGCTATCAGGGTTAGGCATGATCCTAAAATTGCAAGTATTACTCCAAAATAAATAGTAGGTTTTCTTCCAAAACGTTTTGCAATTGGGCCATAGGGAAGATTCCCAAAGGCGTACCCAAGTAAAAAGAAAGTCATTGTGGCTTGAACCTGTCCGTCACTTACTCCCAGCACTTTTGCAATTTCAGGTAGTGCGGGTGTGAACAATACAGCCGATATAGATGCAAAAGGCATCAAGAGCAGTAAAGTCAATAGGGAAGGTTTTCTTGATGTCATATATTCATTCTCATGTAGTTGCTTTTCTAACTTATACCATTTATCAAAATCAACTTTTAATGTATAGTGATCTTGCAATGATTTTTTAGACACTAAGAATGCGTAAACATTTTTAATTCCCATAAACTTTCGTAATCTGCTGGGGAAATATAGCCTAATGTTGAAT
>JACCDW010611457.1_pt1 | contig 11156 bp, 11 predicted proteins | sample 7449781 | NCBI WGS metagenome assembly JACCDW01 (sample SAMN15323449, study PRJNA562643) | freshwater metagenome | isolation source: river surface water | place: USA:Blue River Watershed | collected 2017-08-18
CGACAGTTCTGTAGACCTTGTCGCCGAAATGGGAGAACAGCTGGTTGGAGACCTCCAGCGTCAGCTTGCTGCGCGGATCGTACATCGTTCGCAGGATGCCCTCGATCTGCAGCGCCGGGTTCAAGGCGGCACCGATTGCCTGGATGGTATCGACCAGTGCCGACAGTCCTTCCAGCGCATAGTATTCGCATTGCATCGGGATGATCACGCCCTGAGCCGCGACCAGCGCATTGACCGTCAGCATGTTCAGCGATGGCGGGCAGTCGATCACGATGAAGTCGTAGAGTTCATCGACGCTCGCCACGAGCGAGCGAAGCCTGTCCTCTGCCCCGTCTTCCTGCAGCAGAGCCACTTCGGCGGCGGTCAGGTCGCCATTGGCAGGCAGAATGTCCACCCCGGCTGCCGAGGTCACGATGGCTTCCTGCAGCGTGGCTTCTCCCATCAACACTTCGTAGACCGACAGGGCGAGTTCGCTCTTGTTGATGCCGCTGCCCATGGTCGCGTTGCCCTGCGGATCCAGGTCGATCAGCAAGACTCGACGCTTTGTGGCGCGCAGAGAGGCGGCAAGATTGACAGAGGTCGTGGTTTTGCCGACGCCGCCTTTCTGATTAGCAATTGCAATGATTTTGGCCAATTCGCGATTACTCCGGATTCTTTGCCAGCAATTCTACGATGTGACGCTCACCGTCACAGCCTGGGACGCTGACGCTTGTCACTCTTCCCGGCGTTATCCAGGCGGGCAGTGAGGCCAGTTCGTCGGCAGGCAGCTGGCCTTTCATGGCCAGTATTCTTCTTGGTTCACCTGCACCGCTCGCCAGCAACAGATGCTGAGTCAGCGTGACCATGTCCACCAGCGAGGAAAAGGCTCTCGACACAATGGTATCCACCCGGCAGGTTTCCCTGAATGTCTCGATACGACCATGGTGGACATCCACGTTCTTGAGGCCGAGCTGCAGCTTCGCTTGAAAGACAAATCGCGTCTTCTTGCCATTGCTGTCCAGCAGCACGAATCGCTTTTCAGGGAAACAGATCGCCAAGGGAATGCCGGGCAATCCCGGCCCCGTTCCGACATCGAGAATGCACTGACCGGTCAGCAGCGAGGCCAAACTCAAGCTGTCGAGCAGATGTCTGGCAAGCATTTGCGACATGTCGCGAACACCGGAAAGATTGAAGCTGCGGTTCCACTTGAACAGCAGATCGAGATAGGCCAGCAACTGGTCCTGCTGACCGTCGCTCAGGGACAGTTCCAGCTGTGCCAGTCCATCGCACAGCGCACTGCGGTATCCAGATGCCGATTGCTCCATGTCCCGCAGGATGCTCCCTTCAGGCCGACTTCTTGCGCGCCGCGTCGTATTTCTTCAGGTAGATCAGCAACAACGAAATGGCAGCAGGTGTCATGCCGGGAATGCGGCTGGCTCGCGCAATGGTTTCCGGTCGTGTCCTCTGCAGTTTCTGCTTCAGCTCATTGGAGAGCCCCTGCATCTGCGAATAGTCGAAGTCTTCCGGCAGTTCGGTGCTTTCCTGACGCTTGAGCTTCTGGATGTCCTCTTCCTGACGATCGATATAGCCCTGATACTTGATATGAATCTCGACCTGCTCGCGGATCTGTCGCGCGGTTTCCACCGAGACGTCGTCAGCTGGCTGTTCCTCCGCGGCTGCCGTCAGCAGCTTGTCATAACTGACCTCGGGACGTGCCAGCAGATCCGCAAGGCTGTATTCGCGGGACATGGGCTTTTCGAGCATGGTGTTGATGCGCTCGGCCTTCTCCGAAGCTGGCTGAACCCACACGCTGCGCAGTCGGGCAAGCTCCTTGTCGATGGCATCGCGCTTGCGATTGAACTGACTCCAGCGCGCATCACTGACCAGCCCGAGATCACGTCCGATGCTCGTAAGACGCAGATCGGCATTGTCCTCGCGCAGCAGGAGCCGGTATTCGGCACGACTGGTAAACATGCGATAGGGCTCATTCGTGCCGAGGCTGATGAGGTCGTCGACGAGTACACCGATGTAGGCTTCGTCACGACGGGGACACCAGGCGGGTTTGCCCTGTGCTGCAAGGGCGGCATTGAGTCCGGCCAGCAGACCTTGTGCGGCAGCCTCTTCATAGCCTGTGGTGCCGTTGATCTGACCGGCGAAGTAAAGACCTGCTATGAAACGTGTTTCCAGCGAGTAATGCAGATCGCGCGGGTCGAAGAAGTCATACTCGATCGCATAGCCAGGGCGCGTGATGTGCGCATTCTCGAAACCCTTGATCTGACGGACCAGCGCAAGTTGCACATCGAAAGGCAGACTGGTGGAAATGCCATTCGGATACAGTTCATGCGTGTTGAGCCCTTCTGGTTCGACAAACACCTGATGGGATGTCTTGTCGGCGAAGCGCATGACCTTGTCCTCGATGGAGGGGCAATAGCGCGGCCCCAGTCCTTCGATGACACCGGTATACATGGGCGATCTGTCGAGGCCACCCCGAATGATCTCGTGACAGCGTTCATTGGTGCTGGTGATGTAGCAATTGACCTGGCGCGGGTGCTCGTCAGCGCTGCCGAGGTAGGACATCACGGGCGTCGGGGTATCGCCGCCCTGCGGCTCCATCACCGAGAAATCCACTGAGCGCGCGTCGATTCGAGGAGGGGTGCCTGTCTTGAGGCGACCGACGTTGAATGGCAGCTCGCGCAGTCTTTTCGCCAGGGCGATGGACGGCGGATCGCCGGCTCGTCCGCCGGAGCTGTTTTCCAGACCGATGTGGATCTTGCCGCCAAGGAAGGTGCCGGCGGTGAGCACAACGCGACCTGCATTGAAGCGCAGACCCATTTGCGTGATGACGCCCGCCACCTTGCCGTTCTCGACCACCAGGTCGTCCACGGCCTGCTGAAAAATATCGAGGTTAGGCTGACTTTCGAGAAGGCTTCGAATGGCGGCCTTGTAGAGCGCACGGTCAGCCTGGGCACGCGTGGCGCGCACAGCGGGACCCTTGCTGCTGTTCAGGATGCGGAACTGGATGCCGGCTCGATCAGTGGCCCATGCCATGGCACCGCCCAGGGCATCGATCTCCTTGACGAGGTGGGTCTTGCCAATTCCACCGATCGCCGGGTTGCAGGACATCTGGCCGAGAGTCTCGATATTGTGCGTGATCAACAAGGTACGAACACCCATGCGGGCAGCAGCAAGGGCTGCCTCGGTGCCTGCATGGCCACCGCCTACCACTATGACGTCGTATGTTTTCGAGAAGATCATGATGAATCCGAAGAGTGAGCCCGGGAACAGGGGGCGGACAGTATAAGCCCAGAACTTCAAAATTGAAGCGGAAAAATTCCGTGCGTTTTCAAGTTGTCAACAAATCAAAGAATACTTTTATACAGGTATGTATAGAGTAGAGATATAGATGAAGTTACTGATGATGGTAACGCCCGTTTCTGTTAGCAAGCAGGTTTAATTCATTAAAATCATGGCGTTAAGAATATATAAAAGCGTTGATAGGCTTTGTTGAAGCTATTCGCAAGCCCTTGGCAGCCTGTGAATAAGGAAGCTGGTTTTCCACAGGTACTGGGAAGTCCATTTTGTTCGGGAGTTTGTTCAGGGGTTTTCCCGCCGCAATCCACAAGGTCATGCACAGGATCATTTGCCGATGCAAAAGCTTGAGAATATGCGTCCGAGCAGGTCATCGACAGTGAATTCGCCAGTGATCTCTCCAAGTCTCGCGTGTGCCTGGCGCAGATCTTCAGCCACGAGCTCCGGGGCCATGCCGATGGACAATTGTTGCCAGGCGTTGTGCAGATGCTGTCGCGTTGCCTCCAGAGCTTCCAGGTGACGCCTGCGGGCCGTGAAGCTCCCCTCCTCCGATGACTGATAGCCCATGCACTGCTTGAGGTGATCACGCAGCAACGAGATCCCCTGCCCTTTCTTGGCTGACAGATGAATGTTGACGAGCTGCTGGTCACCAGCAATCGTTTCGAGCTCCAGTCGTGGAGTCTGCTCCTGGAGGTCGATCTTGTTGCGGATGATGGTGATGCGAGCCATATCCAGGGATTTCTCCTTGAAGAACGGGCCCATCTGGTCAAGGTAGTCATGCAACTTGGACGTATCCAGAGTGTCATTTCGGGAATCGACCACCAGAAGAATCCTGTCGGCCTTTTCGATGGCTTCCAATGCACGTCGTATGCCTTCCTGCTCAACAGGATCGACGCTTTCGCGCAGACCGGCAGTGTCGGTGACATGCAAGGGCATGCCGTCGATGTTCAAGTGCTCGCGCAAGGTATCGCGAGTGGTTCCTGCGATGTCGGTGACGATTGCAGCGTCCTTTTCGGCAAGTGCGTTGAGAAGGCTGGATTTGCCGGCATTGGGTTTGCCTGCAATCACGACTGACATGCCTTCCTGCAACAAGGCGCCCTGTTTCGCCTTGCTGAAGATCTCCTCCAGGCTGCCCTTTATTGTTGCCAGTTTTTCGAGAGTGTTCCCCTCTGTGAGAAAGTCGATTTCCTCATCCGAGAAATCGATCGCTGCTTCGATGTAGACGCGCAAGTTGACAATCGATTCGGAGAGTTCTCTGACGAGTCGTGAAAATTCTCCTTGCAGTGTGCGAATGGCGCTTCGAGCAGCCTGCGCGCTGGAGGACTCAATCAGATCAGCAATCGCCTCTGCCTGAGCGAGATCAAGCTTCCCGTTGAGGAATGCCCGTTCTGTAAATTCGCCTGGTCGAGCCATTCTGGCGCCATGTGCAAGGATCTCCTTGAGCAGCGAATCCAGGACGAAATAGCCGCCGTGACCCTGGAGCTCCAGAATGTCCTCTCCGGTGAATGAGTTTGGCGCGGAGAAAAACAGAGCAATGCCTTGATCGATAGCAGTATTGCTCCTGTCATTGAAGGAGCAGTAATGCGCATGGCGTGGCGTAGGAGTGAAGCCGAGGATTCGTTCTCCGATCTGCCTGCTGAGAGGCCCTGATACTCTAACGACACCAATGCCGCTCTTCCCCGGAGGAGTTGCTATGGCACATATGGTGTCGCTATCGAGAACGAACGACATGTCGGTGTCAGGCTTTCTTGGCCTCGTATTCCTTGTCGATCTTGCGTGTGATGTACCACTGCTGAAGGATGCCCAGTACGCTGTTGCACAGCCAGTACAGCACCAGACCTGCAGGGAACCAGAGGAAGAATATGGTCATCACCACGGGCATGAAGCGCATGATCTTCGCTTGCATGGGATCTGCAGGCGCAGGGCTCAGCAGTGATTGAGCATACATGGATACGCCCATCAGCAAAGGCAGTATGAAATAGGGATCCATGACAGAAAGATCATTGATCCAGAGCATGAAAGGTGCCTGACGTAATTCAACGCTTTCCAGCAGAACCCAGTACAGCGCAATGAAGACGGGCATCTGCACCAGCATGGGCAGACAGCCTCCGAAAGGATTGATCTTCTCCTTCTGGTAGAGCTCCATGGTGGCCTTCTGCAACTTCATCTTGTCATCGCCGTATCGCTCTTTCAGCTGCACCATCTTGGGCATGACGCGACGCATATTGGCCATGGAGCGATAGCTTGTGGCAGAGAGCTTGTAAAACAGGCCCTTGACCGTCAAGGTCAGCAGCACGATTGACCAGCCGTAGTTTCCGACCAGCTCGTTGATTCTTGTGAGGAGCCAGTAGATAGGCTGGGCTACGAACCACAGCCAGCCGTAGTCGATCGTCAGATCAAGGTTGGGCGAAATGTCTCGCAATACATATTGATCCTTCGGCCCTGCGTAAAAGGAGGCTTCCTGAGTGACAGTGCTGCCAGGTGCCACGGAGAATTCAGGACCAGTGAAACCCGCAATGTACTCTGAAGTGTTCTGCGGACTTCTGCGCATGGAGAAAGTGTTCAGTGCATCTGCGGAAGGAATCCACGCAGACAGGAAATAATGCTGACTCATGGCGATCCAGCCACCAGTGAGTTGATGTGGGGTGATGCCCGCGTCGACGTCGGCAAACTCGACCTTGTAATAGGGATCATCGACGGAGGTGGCGGCAAATCCAAGAAACGAAGACATGCCGACGCCACCTACGCTGCTGGGGTCGGGGTATGTGGTTCTGTTGATCTGTCCAAACAGATTGGCTTGCCAGACGTTGCTGCTGGTGTTGTTGATGATGTAGCTCAACTTGACCAGATAGCTGCCGCGCTCGAAGGTATAGCGTTTTGTGATCTGCACGCCGTCTGACGTGACATGAGTGAGATCGATATTGATGCTGCTGGCTGAGTCTGCCAGCGAATAGGTGTTTGAACTCGCTTGGTAAAGCGCTCTGCTGGTGCTGTCTATGCCGTTTCGACCCACAAGTCCACTCTTGGAAACATAGACTCGTTGAGCGCTGTTCTCGAGCAGCACAAAGGGATCGTTTACCACGTCGATCTGACGTTTGTATTGCGGCAGAGTCACTTCGATGATGTCGCCACCATTGCGGTCCAGTGTCACATGCAGTACGTCGGTCGTTACTTGAATGCGGGCATTCGCGTCCGCGACTGGTTGCACCGATGTGCTCCCAGCAACGTTCGGCACATCACTGACGGCGGTGCCTGTCTGTGCAGGTGCGGCCGGCACATCGCTCACAATGGTTTGCGCAGCTGCCTGACTTGCTACTTCGGTCGCAGGAACACTCGGGTAGTCCTGCTGCCAGGCGAGCAAGAGCATGTAGGACACGACCGCAAGGCCGCCAATCAGGAAGTATTTGAGGGATTCCATTTTCTTAGAGTGCTATCTCGGTGACCTGGAGGGTTCTGTGGAATGTGGATTGTCTGGCACGAGGTCTATGCCTCCCGCGTGCCATGGGTGGCATTTCAGGATTCGTCTTGTGCCCAGCTGAACACCGCGGAGCAGGCCGTGTTTCTCGATGGCTTCCTGAGTGTAGTGAGAACAACTGGGGTAGAAGCGGCACTGGCGGCCAATCAGCAGGCTCAAGGTGAGCTGGTAGACGGTAATCAGCTTGATGGCGATTCTGTCCAACATCTATCTGGCCTCGCAAGGCGTGGGTCGTCCGGATTTCTGGATCAAGTCCCGCCAGAGCTTTTCGATCTTCTGTCGAAGGTCTTCGTTGCTCAGGGTGCCGATTCCGCTGCGGGCTAGAATAACGATGTCCACTTCAGGGAGCAAACCTTGATTGTGCCGGAAGGACTCTCTAAGAATCCGTTTCACACGGTCCCTGTCCCCTGCACGACGAACGTTCTTTTTTGCGACGACCAGGCCAACACGGCTGAAGGCCACACTGGCAGGCAGTGCGAGTACCAGCAGGTGCTGGCACGAGACTTTGAAGCGAGCGTTCTTGAAAACGGGCTGGAAGTCCGAAGCGCCCAGTAGTCGCCGGTTTTTGCCGAAACTCAGTTCAGACACAGGATCTACAGTAGTGGGCACTTCGGGCTTGGAGAGTGATTCGCTTAAGCGGTGAGCTTGGCGCGGCCACAGGCACGACGACGCTTGATCACGAGTCGGCCGCCCTTGGTTGCCATGCGAGCGCGAAAGCCGTGAGTACGGGCGCGTTTCAGAAGGCTAGGCTGAAAGGTTCTTTTCATGATGTATCCCAGTGATAGCTATGAAGTGGGTCGGTTTCAAAATGAGCGCGAATTCTAGTTGTTTAGTACAGGCATTGCAATTGAATTCCTGAGCGATTGCTGAGTGAGAGGCGCCAGATTCGCGCTCGTCCCGCCAGCAACTCCGCCTTCGTGGAGCTGTACCGGACAATACCTGCTTGATAACAACTTATCCACAGGTAATTCATTAGAGCGCCGTTAGAGCGAAAACCCCTGAAATTCTCGATGAAAGCGCAACCATAAAATTTAACACATTGATTTTAAACAACTAAAAATGCGCCGAAAAGAGGGCTAAATGGATTGCCTTGTGTGGATAAGTCCGTAATCAGACGCTATTATCGCTGCTCGATCATTTATAAGAATATCCATTGAAGGGTAAGCAAAGCGTGAACTCCGCGTATTGGCAAACTTGCGTAAACAGCCTCAAGAACGAACTCCCCGCTCAACAATTCAACACCTGGATCCGCCCCCTGCAAGCAGAGAGCCGTTCGAACGAGTTGCGATTGTACGCTCCCAACCGATTCATCCTGGACTGGGTCAAGGACAAGTTCCTCGGCCGCATCAAGGAACTTCTGAACGAACAGATTCCGGACAGGTCTGTTGAACTGGTTTTCGAGGTTGGTGAGTCGCAGGCAGTATCAGCTGCCCAGACTGATGTTGCGAAAAGTACGAACGAAGAAATTCCTTCTTTGACTGCTGAGGGCATCACCCCGCCACCTGCCGTTGAAGTGATCCCCATGAATGAACCACCCGTGCCGGTGACTGGCGCAGGCGGCAAGACCTCATTGATCCGTCGAACATCCCGCAATATGGAGGTCATCATTGATGGCAAGCTCAGGCATAAAGGAAGCCTGAACCCGGAAAATACCTTCGACAACTTCATCGAAGGCAAGTCCAACCAGCTGGCACGTGCGGCGGCTATGCAGGTTGCGGAGAATCCCGGTGGCGCGTACAACCCGCTGTTCATCTATGGTGGTGTTGGTTTGGGAAAGACTCACCTCATGCATGCCATTGGAAATTATCTGGTGGAGCGCAAGCCGGATGCGAAAGTGGTCTATCTGCACTCCGAGACTTTCGTCGCGACCATGGTGACGGCACTGCAGCTCAACGCGATCAACGAGTTCAAGCGTTACTATCGTTCCGTCGATGCCTTGCTGATCGACGACATCCAGTTTTTTGCTGGCAAGGAGAGATCGCAGGAAGAGTTCTTCCACACCTTCAATGCCTTGCTCGAGGGCGGCCAGCAGATCATCCTCACGAGCGATAAATACCACAAGGAAATCAATGGGTTGGAGGAAAGGCTCAAGTCCAGATTTGGCTGGGGCTTGTCTGTTGCTGTGGAGCCCCCCGAGCTGGAGACTCGCGCTGCAATCCTCATCAACAAGGCCGAGCAGAGTAATGTGGAACTGCCTGCCGACGCTGCCATGTACATTGCGCAGCGCCTGCGCTCTCACGTCAGGGAGCTGGAGGGTGCGCTCAAGAAGGTCATCGTGCACGCAAGATTTGTCGGCCGGCCAATCGACCTGGAGCTTGTGTAGGAAGCACTCAAAGATCTTTTCGCCCTCCATGACAAACTCGTGACCATCGACAATATCCAGCGCTCGGTGGCCGAGTATTACAAGATCAAGATGTCCGACATGATCTCAAAGAGACGCAATCGTTCTGTGGCCCGCCCTAGACAGATGGCGATGTGCCTTTCCAAAGAGTTGACGAATCACAGTTTGCCGGAGATCGGGGATGCCTTCGGCGGGAGAGATCACACGACGGTTCTCCATGCCTGCAAGCAGGTCAAGAATCTGAGAAGCACGTCGCTCGACTTCTCTGAGGACTACAACAATCTTCTCAGAGCGCTGGCAACCTGATCCCGGATACAATAGATTTCGTCTGCTCGCAGCCCATTGACAACATATTGATGACAGAGTGTAAAAGCATGCATTTTTCAATTTCCAGGGAAGCAATCCTCAAACCTCTTCAATTGGTTACCGGAGTTGTCGAGCGTCGGCAGACTCTGCCGGTCCTGTCGAACGTCCTGCTTTCCCTGGGTGCTGATTCCCAGTTGACGATCACAGGCACGGATCTGGAGGTCGAACTCAGTGGCAGGATCCCAGTCAGCGGAACATCCCGTCCCGGCGACATCACCGTGCCCGCGCGCAAACTGGTGGATATCTGCAAGTCGCTTGCGGAGGATGCCACTCTCGAGTTCTCCGTTGATGAGGGCAAGATGGTCATCAAGTCCGGACGCAGTCGTTTCAGTCTGGCGACCTTGCCGGCAACAGAATTTCCCGTGACGGAAGAGGAGCCCGGTACCTGTGAACTGACACTGTCGCAGTCCGCGCTCAAGGCGCTGCTGGAGGGCACCTCGTTCGCGATGGCACAGCAGGATGTCCGTTACTATCTCAATGGCATGTTGTTCGAGGTCTCGACGCAGCATCTTCGCGTCGTGGCTACCGATGGACATCGACTGGCCATGCAGACCATGTCCGCGCATGCCAATGTTGATTCTCCCTTGCAGATCATTCTCCCGCGAAAGGGTGTCATCGAGCTGGCTCGTCTTTTGACGGGTGATGAAGAGACCGTCGCCATCGTGTTTGGCAGGAATCATGTCAAGGCCCGCACGCAGGACTACACGTTCACCTCGAAGTTGGTCGATGGCAAGTTCCCTGATTACAACCGTGTTCTGCCAAAAGGGGGAGACAAGCACGTGGTGGGCGATCGTCAGGAGCTGAAGCTGGCATTTGCCCGTGCCTCGATTCTGTCCAACGAGAAATATCGCGGTGTTCGTCTTCTCCTTTCCGATGGTGAAATTCGAATCCTGGCCAACAATCCTGATCAGGAAGAGGCGGAGGAGTCTGTCTCTGTGGACTATGCAGGCGAGCCGTTGGAAATTGGTTTCAATGTGAGTTACCTGGTTGATGTGTTGAGCGTACTGTCGTCCGAGCGAGTGAAGATCAGCATGCACGACTCCAACAGCAGCGCCCTGCTTGAAGCAGCGGGCGGTGATGGAGATGCTCTTTACGTTGTGATGCCCATGCGTCTTTGATCGACGCTCGTCGCCATCAATCCGTCTGAAGACAAAGATGCCGGTTCAGCATGAGTAATTCTGCGATTCGACGGATTGATGTGCACGGTATTCGCAACCTCTCCTGCGCGCAGCTCGCGCCCTCTGAACACATCAACATCCTCTTCGGAACCAACGGTAGCGGCAAGACCAGCTTTCTGGAAGCCATTCATTACGCCGGACTGGGGCGTTCCTTTCGCAGCGCGCGAGTCGAGTCAGTCATTTGCACTGACTTGGCCGAGGCTACCGTGTTCATGGAGTTGTTCTCGGGCACCAGCATTGGTGTCAGCAAGAGTCGTGCTGGTGCACATACACTGAAATTGCGGGGTGAGCGTCAGTCAAGTTGGCTCGACACCGCCCGCTCCTTGCCACTGTTGCTCATCAATTCCGATAGCTTTTCCCTTCTCGAAGGTAGCTCCAAGGTCCGGCGAAAGTTTCTCGACTGGGGTGTGTTCCACGTGGAACATGAGTTCTCTGCCAGTTGGCGAGGGGCTGCTCGTTGCATTGCTCAACGCAACCTGCTGCTCAAGAGCAGGCCTCTTGATGTGCA
>JACCDW010662989.1_pt1 | contig 11156 bp, 13 predicted proteins | sample 7449781 | NCBI WGS metagenome assembly JACCDW01 (sample SAMN15323449, study PRJNA562643) | freshwater metagenome | isolation source: river surface water | place: USA:Blue River Watershed | collected 2017-08-18
TATTAGAGTTCAAAATTGACGATAGTTGGTTATCTAATATAGATACAACACAATGAATACTACAATGACGACCGATGAGAAGCTTGATTTGATTCTGAAGGAAATGCAAGGCATGCGAGCTGATATTAGAGCTATAAATACAAATGTGGATACTTTAAAGACAGCTCAAGAACAAACGGATCATAAGATAGTTGGCATCAACAATGATATTAATACCATGAAGGGAGATATCACTGATATCAAAACCAAGCTTGATACCCATATCACAGAATGCGACAAAAGAATGACTGGTAGATACATGAAGCATTCATTCTTAACCGATGGATGGACTATGCCTGGCCTTGTAAATACAACAATCGCTGTAGTTGCTGCGGTTGGTGGTTATAATCTATTCAGCGAGAAGCAGAAGCAGAAGCAGAAGTGTGAGTAGGTCTGCTATATTTTTTATTGAATGAGTACCTGCAGCAACACGTCTTGCAGCGTATAGTATTATAGGGTCTCGGGGAATCCCCCGGGACCTCCTTTGAGCATAAAATAGAAGCCATTCCATGTATAGATATACGACCACCGTAAACCCTGAGAGATACAATGATGTTTGATACCATCAAGGCTTATATTGATAACCTGATTAGCACTGACCGTGATGCTACTCTTCATGATTTCATGAAGGAGCTACATGACCAGTTCTACAGTGATATCGATATCGGCTTCATGAATGACTTCATGGATATCGACAAGGAAGAGAATGAAGGGAAGTTTGTGATTCCTCATCAGAAGTTGATTGATTATGGAGTTGCTACAAGCGAACGTAGTGCCAATATCAAGGATAGATTGAAATCTCTTGGACTGGAACAAGACATTGATTATACGCTGCTGGACGTCCAGCAGCGTAATTCCAATGGAAGAGGATCTACTACATCCAAAATATACATGCTTACTCCAGGAGCATTCTTCTTAGCATTACAGAGAGCTCAGCGTAGGAAGAATCAAACAAGTGATCCAACCATCTATGCCAAGTACTTTCTATTCTTACAGAGGGTGGTCAAGTACTATGATACCTATCAGATTAGAAAACTTGAATTACTGGATATCAAAAACAAGGGTACCATATCTTCATTGGAGAAGAAACTGGAGCAGTTTCACAAGGAGAGCATGGAGGTTCTTCAGGAAACTAAACAAGCAGCTACTGAAGCCAGAGATGAGACCATCAAGACTCGTAAGACCTTGGATGATGCCATGGATTCTATGGATATGATGCATGTGGATTTCGTAGAGACAGCATATCATTCAACTGCGATTGTGCAGGATGGAAAGAAGACCAACTTTGCATTGACCAGTATTGTGGAAGATGATGGTACTGTCAAATTCAAGACATGGAGAACTCAGAAGGATAGAATGTTTGATGTACTCTTGGATGCTCTTGCCTTTGGTGGACATGAGTTGGTCATTCCTCCAATGTACTTTGCTGGAGCAACCAATGTACCAATTGCTACTGCTAACAAACTCAAGATGAACCTTGATACCATTGCTAAGATTCATAACAGAATTGCGACAGGACGTAAGAACAAATGGTCCATGTCTGGTCTAATCAAATCTACTGGACTGAAGTTGAATTCCAATCCTGTATGGGTCCCAAATCCACATATCAGTGTATCCGATATTGTGAATACATATCTGGATGTCATTAGTGATAGTCAGTCAAGAGCATTTCAATTGATGGAGGTCCCAAAGGATTTTGAAGATACTGTCAAGGACCGCAGAACTGCTTACAAGAAGCGAGTGGCTCATGCTACCGGAGACACAAAAAAATATCTTCAAGATATGGCCAAGACCATCCAGGATGCTTATGTAGCCTATAGTCAGAAGGCTAAGGAGTAATTTTTTATTCAATCATAGCTTCCTGTAGACCCCGATATACTGGGCGTCATACCGAGTAGCTCCAGCTGCATCATCGGTCAATGGAGCCATGGATACCGCATGTAGTCCACATCGATTGAACAGGATGTCCCATTCGTAGTGATTGTAGTAGTTGTCCTCGTACTTGTTGGACTCATTGAACACGGCTCCATAGATTCTGTGCTGGAGATCCACCAGCATGTTCATCTCGTCCGACCATATATCATGCTCCACGATAACAATACTCCCACCGTCTCTCAACATACGCTTGCATTCTCGTATCACAGCCAGTACATCTGTGGCATGATGGAGGACCAATATCAGAGTGATACAGTCGAACATGCCATCTGGGTATGGTATGTGGTATGGGCTCAGCTGTATCTGCTTGAATGGGAACTGACGTTTCTTATGGTATGGACCCCATTTGTCAATGTCCGCACCATACACCTCGCATCCTATCATCTCCTGCATCTGCTTGGTCTTGAGTCCATTGCCAACCCCTATGTCCAGCAGCTTCTTGGGCCTTCCATTCTGTACGATGGTATCGCATATCTTGGCCATCCTATATATCTTCTCGTGCATGGTATCAGAGTGCTGGTAGTGCTGCTTAATCATCTGCAGTATCTCACTATCGGTCTTATGATGCTCGGCCATGGCCATCGCTATCTTGGCCCACATAGGACCGATGAAGAAGATGAGCATCTCGCTGAGCCTATTTCTATTAACAACACCAGAGTCATAGATACTGGACATCTGAGTATCGCCCTCTGGAGGCACGTACTTGCTGAACCTCTTCTTGAGTATGAACATAGCACTACTTATCTCAGCCGCCCTCCTTCTTGGAAAGAACCCATTGGTGATGGCCTTGTCGGATGATAGGTACTCCTTGAACTCGGGCAGAGATACAAGATGCCGGATGTTAAGCCGGTTGTACAGCCTTGTAGGACTGGATGGCTTCTCAGCCAGACTGCCTCCCTGTATCTTCAACTCACCCTTATAGCCCCTGTTCATGGTTATATTACTCCACACATAAAAAATGGCTTACAGCACACACAGCTCGCCATTCTCGCAGAACTGGCTGTACTCGAGGTCAGTACTTACGCTCAGCAGCACCTCATATCCTGGAGTAGCTGCTTCCAGCGTGTTGCCCTTGAGCACAATGCAATCGACTCTGCCTACCTGCAAGTTGTTGGCATTCAGCATGTCTCCAATGCGAAGGGTTCCCTGGCGGATGTTCGCGTAGAACATCGACGGGGTTTCGAACACATCGGAAGTCTGGTGGATGGTGATGACACAGGCGCTCATGGTTGGTATTGATACTTATCTATTGAACCCAGTCTATTTTATGCTCAAAATTGAAGAGCCATCATCAATAAATATAGTTGGCCATCATGTTCCTCAAGCTGCGCGACTGGATTCCATTAGAGAAGCTGGATTGGTACATGTTATCACACAACCCTAACGCAATTCCATTGTTGGAAGCCAACCAGGATAAGATACATTGGGTGATGTTATCTGAGAACCCGGGCGCAATGGCATTGCTGGAAGCTAACCCTAGGAATATATGTTGGGAGTCGTTATCTGCCAATCCAAGTGCGATTTCATTACTGAAGGCCAATCCAAATAAAATAAATCGATGTGAGCTGTCTGCCAATCCAAATATAAGTGAATTGAAGGGGACAATCAAACTAAAGAAACTAAACATGGAGTGGTTATGCCAGAACCCAGGTGCAATGGTATTAATTGAAGCTAATCGAAATAGGATTGATTGGGTGTCGCTATCCCGTAATCCAAGTGCACTGGCATTATTAAAAGAGAATCCGGACAAGATACATTGGTACCATTTATCCAGCAATTCAAATGCAATACATATGTTGGAAGCCAATCCAGACAAGATAAATTGGCACGAGCTGTCTGCCAATCCAGGTGCAATGACATTGCTTATGGCTAACCAAGACAAAATAGATTGGAAGATGTTATCAGAGAACCCGAATGCTATCCATCTACTGGAGAATAATATAGAATGTATCAATTGGGCGGTGTTATCTGCGAATCCTGCCATCTTCACGTATGACTATGAACTCATACGGAAGACCAACTCCACGAAGAACAGCTGTGTGGCCGAGTGGTTCAGCCATCCAAGATTCATTCAGAAGTACATAGATGAGTATGGCATTGAGGCGCTGGATGACTACATGGAGTAGGTCTATTTTTGTTTAAAATTGAAGAGCCATCATTGATAAATATAGTTGACCATCATGTTCCTCAAGCTTAGAGATTGGGTGGATAGCAATCGAGATAAGTTGAGCATTCTATATCTTGTCAACAACAGAAATATCCATGCCTATCCATACGAGTTGGATGCCGATCGCATAGACTATAATTATCTATCATGGAATCCAGATGCAGCCAAGTATATAGAGAGATGTCCTGATAGAGCCATATGGAAAATAATATCATCAAATATCAATGATGCTGCATTCATAGAGAGACATCTCGATAGAATGGACTGGGATGAGCTATCCAAGAATCCGTACGCCATCAATATACTTGAGAGGCATCTGGATAAAGTAAATTGGAAGTATCTATCCTCCAATCCAGCAGCGATACATCTGCTCAGAGACAACATAGACATGATAGACTGGCCCAGATTGTCTGGCAACCCAAATGCAATCGATATACTGGAAGCTCATCCAGATAAGATATCATATAATAATTTGAGTGGATGCATAGAACACAATGATAATGGTGGGCATCTCATCACCAATCTCGATATTGCAGACTGGTACCATCTATCCAGGAATTCATCCGCTATACATATCATAGAGAGCAATCTCGATAAGGTAGATTGGTATACGGTCTGCAATAATCCGAATGCCATACCGATATTGAGAAACCATATGGATAAGATAGAAAACGAGATGCTGTGCGATAACAGGAGTCCGCATGCCATACGATTTCTGCAAGAGAACCCACAGTTCATATATTGGGATAGTCTATCCTGTAATCCGAGTGCCATGGAGATACTGGAAGCCAACCAAGACAAGATATCATGGACAGGCCTATCTATGAATTCGGGCATCTTCACGTATGACTATGAGCTCATCAAAGAAACCAATAGGGCTCGACACGAACAGCTATACGCTCACTTATTCAGTCCCGAGAGAATATCCGCGTACATAGAGAAGTATGGGATGGATGCCCTCGATGACTACATGGCGTAGTTTATTTTATATACGCGTTGTACATCTCCCAGCCGGTATAGATACTCAGCACTATGGATATGCCAAGACTCACATACCGAACCCACATGGCTTCGGTGAAGAGCAGGGCCAGTACAATGATTATCAGGATGAACACAACCACCGTCATTTTTTTGAGCAGAGGAGAATGGAGGTTGATACCATAGCCACGAAATCGATTGGCATGCCTTGCTTCTTGCTCGGCAGTTTTTATCTCATTCAATAAGGTTCGTTCATCTTCCCAGAGACTCTCAGGGTCAATAGCTACCAAATATGCATACTTACGTGGGTCAACTCCTTCGAGTATTTTTTTGGTGATAATAGATTGTAGCTTGGCTGCATTTGTTCTGGTTGTATCATTCATTATGCTTGCATTACGAAGTTTAATTATCTCACCAACTTTGTCTGGTCCAAATTTGGTCATTGCATTTGCAATGATATCTGGAGTAATTACAACATATGCATCCGCCAACTTGATGATATCGGGGTCATCTGAGTTCAGAATATTATTCTGAGCTATAATAGCATTTCGATGAGCTCGCTTTTTATTGTTTGCATCGTCTATCTTAGCATCCAATTGCTTTTTGACCGGCTCGAGAGATGGAAGCAAGTATTTTCTAATTGCTTCTACATCTTCGTTGTCCAAGTCATCCTCAGTTCGATTATAAGCATCCAAGACATATTTGTCTTCCATGGCATGTATCTGATTAAGCAAGAACCTGATGTCTTGATTATTTTTATCATTCATACCATATTGCTGGGCATGTCTGATTACTTTTCGTGCAAATGCTATTGGCGTCATGGCTGGTATATATTCAGGCACACATAAAATGGAAGAGCCATCAAGTAAAAATATAGTTGGTTAACATGTTCCTCAAGCTGCGCGACTGGATTCCATTGGATAAGCTCAATCAGGGGGAGATACTAACAAATCCCAATGTCATACATTTACTGGAGAATAAGATAGAACGTATCAATTGGAAGTGTCTATCATTAAATCCAAATGCCATACATTTATTGGAAGCTAATCCAGATAAAATATGTTGGAAGTATCTATCAAGGAACTCCAATGCTATCCATCTATTGGAGAATAATGTAGAATGTATCGATTGGAATGGGTTGTCTAAGAACCCCAATGCTATCCATCTGCTGGAAGCCAACCAAGATAAGATATATTGGAAATGGTTATCGAGCAACCCTAACGCCATTCATCTATTGGAAGCTAACCCAGATAAAATAGATTGGAAGCGACTGTCAAGCAATCCCAACGCCATTCATCTATTGGAAGCTAACCCAGATAAAATAGATTGGAAGCGACTGTCAAGCAATCCCAACGCCATTCATTCACTGGAGAATAATGTAGAACGTATTGATTGGTTGGCACTATCAACCAATCCAAATGCCATACATTTACTGGAGAATAATATAGAACGTATCAATTGGAAGTGGCTATCAATGAATCCCAATGCCATACATCTACTGAAGAATAATATAGAATATATCGATTGGAACTACCTATCACAGAACTCAGCTATCTTTACGTACGACTACAAGCTCATATGTAAGACCAACTCCGTGATAAACGAGGAGATATATCAGTATGTATATCATCCGAGATTCATCCAGAAGTACATTCAAACATACGGAATAGAGACGCTGGATGAATATATGGCGTAGGCCTATTTTTGTAAAATTGATGAGCCATCAAGTAAAAATATAGTTGGTTAACATGTTCCTCAAGCTGCGCGACTGGATTCCATTGGAGAAGTTGAACTGGGGTCATCTGTTAATGAATCCCAATGTCATGGATCTGCTCAAAGATAATCAGGATAAGATAAAGTGGTGGTGGCTATCATTAAATCCTAATGCCATCCATCTGCTGAAAGCCAACAAACGCAAAATAGAATGGCACAATCTATCATCAAACCCCAATGCCATCCATCTGCTGGAAGCCTATCAAGATAAGATAGACTGGGATTGGTTGGCCAGAAACCCAAATGCAATACATCTACTGGAAGCTAATCCAAACAAGATAATTTGGGAGTATATATCAGCGAACCCCAATGCCATACATCTAATCGAAGCCAATCTGGACAAGATAGATTGGGTATTGTTATCAAGCAACCCCAACGCCATTCATCTACTTGAAGCAAATCCGAACAGGATAGATTGGTTCCATCTATCAATGAATCCAAATGCTATTCATCTTCTTGAAGAAAATCCAAACAAGATACATTGGAGGGTTCTATCAGCGAACCCCAATGCCATGCATCTGTTGGAAGCCAACCAACATAAGATAACTTGGAGGTGTCTATCATTAAATCCCAATGCCATGCATCTGCTGGAAAATAATGTAGAATGTATTGATTGGAGCGAGCTATCGAAGAATCCGGCCATCTTCATGTACGACTATGAACTCATACGGAAGACCAACTCAGTGATAAACGAGGAGATACATCAGTATGTATATCATCCGAGATTCATCCAGAAATACATTCAAACATACGGAATAGAGGCTCTGGACGAGTATATGCCATAGGTCTATTTTTGTTTAAAATTGACGAGCCTCAATAGATAAATATAGCTGGTTAACATGTGCCTTACTCTGAGTGATTATAGTCAAGCAGTGAGCGAGTTGCACTGGGGTTATGTATCCCTGAATCCTAATCTCATTCATCTTCTGGAAGCCAATCCAGACAAGATAGATTGGGAGTATCTCTCAATAAATCCCAATGCCATTCATCTGCTGGAGGCCAATCTGGATAAGATAAATTGGAATATACTGTCCTATAACCCAAACGCCATCCATCTGCTGGAGGCTAATCCGGACAATATAAATTGGCATAATCTATCATCGAATCCCAATGCTATTCATCTACTGGAAGCCAACCTGGACAAGATAGATTGGGTATTGTTATCAAGCAATCCCAATGCCATCCATCTTCTGGAAACACATTGGGGTCTGATAGATTGGAAATATCTATCAGAGAACCCCAATGCTATCCATCTGCTGGAGAATAATATAGAGCGTATCGATTGGGATAGTCTATCAATGAATCCCAATGCCATACATCTGCTGGAAGCCAATCAGGATAAGATAAATTGGATGTGGATATCAATGAATCCCAATGCCATGCACTTGCTTGAAGCTAACCAAGATAAGATACGCTGGGATATATTATTAACAAACCCATCCCTATCCTTGTACGACTATGAACTCATACGGAAGACCAACTCAGTGATAAACGAAGAGATACATCAGTATGTATATCATCCGAGATTCATAGAGAGATACATTCAAACATACGGAATAGAGGCTCTGGATGAGTATATGGCGTAGGCCTATTTTTGTTTAAAATTGAAGAGCCATCATTAATAAATATAGCATCATGTTCCTCAAGCTGCAAGACTGGATTCCATTGGAGAAACTCACCTGGAAGTATCTATCTCAGAATCCCAATGCCATCCATCTGCTGGAAGCTAACCCAGATAAGATAAATTGGAAGGAACTTTCGAAGAACCCGGCTGCCATTCATCTACTGGAAGCTAATCCAGACAAGATATATTGGAAGTGGCTATCAAAAAACCCCAATGCCATTCATCTACTGGAAGCTAATCCAGACAAGATATATTGGAAGTGGCTATCAAATAATCCTAATGCCATTCATCTGCTGGAAGTCAACCAAAGCAAGATAAGTTGGATACATTTATCAGGAAATCCAAATGCCATCCATCTACTGGAAGCTAATCCAGATAGAATAGATTGGTATTGGTTATCAATGAATCCAAATGCCATGCATTTACTGGAGGCTAATCCAGACAAGATAGATTGGCATGGGCTATCAACAAATCCCAATGCTATGCATCTACTGGAGAAATATTTGTATAGAGTTAAATGGTGGTATGCATCATTAAATCCTAATACAACTCATCTACTTGAAGCTAACCAAGATAATATAAATTGGCATTGTCTATCACTGAACCCATCCATCTTCACGTACGACTACGAACTCATCAGGAAGACTAACTCAGTGATAAATGAGGAGATACATCAGTATGTATATCATCCGAGATTCATAGAGAGATACATTCAGAAATATGGAGTGGAGGCTCTGGATGATTTTTATATTTCAACGACTGCTATATATTTATACACACGATGATTCTCACACTATGCGATCGGGCTCCATTGGAGAAGTTAAATTATACATGGATATCTGATGCTCTTGATGCCATGCATCTGCTGGAATCCAATTCGGATAAAATATATGTTGATGCCCTATCAGCCAATCCAAGTGCCATGGATATACTGGAAGCTAATCCAGACAAGATAAATTGGGACTGGCTATCACGCAACCCCAATGCCATGCATCTACTGGAAAAAAATCAAGACAAGATATGTTGGGACTGGTTATCTGTTAACCCCAATGCAATGCATCTGCTGGAAGCCAATCCAGACAAGATATGTTGGGTTGGATTATCAATGAACCCCAATGCTATACATATGCTGGAAGCCAACCCAGATAAGATATGCTGGTATGGACTATCAATGAACCCCAATGCTATACATATGCTGGAGAATAATGTGGAATGTATCGATTGGAATGGACTATCAATGAACCCCAATGCCATGCATCTGCTGGAAGCTAACCCAGATAAGATAAAATGGCATGGATTATCAACGAACCCCAATGCCATGCATCTGCTTGAGAATAATGTAGAACGTATCAATTGGTTAGCATTATCAACGAACCCCAATGCCATGCATCTGCTTGAAGCCAATCAGGATAAGATAAATTGGCTGGATATACTAAGAAACCCAGCCATCTTTAATCATGATTATTAAAATTGACAGGATTTAAGTATAGGTATAGCAGCTATGAAGTGCAAGTTCTCAAACTGCAATAAGTCCCCATCATTTGGACGAATCCCTAGGACTCCTAATCATTGTAAAGCCCACAGGGAATTTGATGAGATAGACGTCATTCATAGGATGTGTCAGATGAATGGCTGTATGAAGAGAGCATCATACAGTCTGTATGGACAGAAACCAATGAACTGCTATGCCCATAGGCAGCCAGGTCAGAAAAATTATTCCAAGCGGATGTGTGTCATCTTTGGATGCTCAACCAAAGCTTCGTACGGTATGCCAGGCGCGTCGGCTGAACATTGCAACTATCACAGAATGCCAGGGGATATAGACTTGGTTAGCAAGAGGTGTGCTACGGATGGATGCTCCAAGGCGTGCTCGTTTGGATTGCCAGACAAGCCTGCAAGACACTGTGGCGCCCATAGAGAAGACGGAGAAGTTGACCGGGTTAGCAAGAATTGTACATATAGAGATTGTGCGAAGAGAGCTTGTTATGGTCCTGCTAATGGACCAAGAAATCATTGTAGGGAGCATGTGGAAGATGGTGAGCTATTTCTGAATAGAACCAAGTGTATCGAGAAAGGATGTAGCACGCAGGCATCATTTGGGTTCTACAAGGAGTTCAAAACCCATTGCAGACTACATAAGGTGGATGGAGAGATGAGTCTAATCACCAGAACATGCATTGAGAGTGGCTGCGATATACGTCCAAGTTATGGACCTCCTGGGGGCAGTAAGGTTCATTGTAAGAGACATAAGAAACCTGGAGAGAGTGCTACGCGGAGGTAGCTTCTTTTTTAAAATTGAATAGCCATCATTATCAAATATAGCATCATGTTCCTCAAGCTGCAAGACTGGGTCGATGTCTCCAAGATTGAATGGAATAACATGTCATCCAATCAAATGGCCATACAGTATCTGGAGGCCCATCCAGATAAGATAGACTGGAAGGTTCTATCATCGAACGCATATGCAGTCCATTTATTGGAGAGACATCTTGATAAGGTTGACTGGAGCCGCCTATCAGGCAACCGTGCGGCCATCCATATTCTGGAGGTTCATCTCGATAAAGTGGATTGGTCTATGTTGTCAAGGAATGCCAATGCAGTGCATATACTGGAGAAGCATATGAACTTCATCGACTGGAA
>JACCDW010112821.1_pt1 | contig 11155 bp, 11 predicted proteins | sample 7449781 | NCBI WGS metagenome assembly JACCDW01 (sample SAMN15323449, study PRJNA562643) | freshwater metagenome | isolation source: river surface water | place: USA:Blue River Watershed | collected 2017-08-18
ACCGTAGATCTTTCGATGAATATGAGTGTACTAAATATAGGAATTATAGAAAACACGAAACAAAAGTTTAACAGGCACGTTAACTCCGCCTTGAAAGACGAAGTTTGCACGTGTCCAATGGATCAAGAGCGGGAGATTAACCGCTCTTCTCTACTAGAGCTTTTATGGCTCTGAATATACATAAACTCTTGTATAAGTACCATAAAGGGCAGAACAACTTAAAAAAGTTGCAAAGCTAAAAAGGATACTCCATGCTAAGTTGTAGCATAAGGAGTCGATTTTTATGGTTTTTTTAGAGATTTTACAAGATTTTTTTTCTTATCTTGCTTCTGAAAAGGGTCTTTCTCCCAACACTTTAGAGGCTTATCAACGAGATCTAAAACTTTTTACCACTTATTTAAATAACAACCTAGATGTTCAAAAAATTACAGAACAAGATATTGTAGGATTTTTAGAATGGATGGAGCATGCACTTTATGCAGCATCCAGTCGCTGTCGAGCTTTGGTTGCTATCAAGGTGTTCTATAGATTTTTAAGAAAAGAAAATGTGATACCTATCGATATCACAACTCATTTAGATTCACCAAAACTTTGGCAGCTACTGCCTAACGTCCTATCTCAAGAAGAGGTGGACAAACTTTTAAAAACACCAAATGTTAAAAGTTTCATAGGAGCTAGAGATAAAGCTATCTTAGAGGTTCTTTATGCAAGTGGCCTTCGTGTCTCAGAGCTTTGCTCTTTAAATATCCACGATATTCAAGAAGAGACCCTAAGGGTTGTAGGAAAAGGGCGTAAAGAAAGAATAGTACCTATTGCTAAGATTTCTGTTGAGGCGATTGATGGGTATTTAGCAACTCGAGGTACTAAGAAAGTAGACTCTTCGGGAGAGCCTCTTTTTATAACTTCAAAAGGATCTCGGATAGGAAGGATTACAGTATGGCAAAGGATTAAATTCTATGTGAAAAAAGCAGGGATAGATAAAAATATTTCTCCTCACAGTCTAAGACATTCTTTTGCAACGCATTTATTAGATAATGGAGCTCCTTTACGTGTGATACAAGAAATGCTAGGACATGCAGATATTGGAACGACAGATCGTTATACTCATCTTTCTACAAAACACCTTATAGAGAGCTTTCACACTCATCATCCTCGACTGAACTAACTGAGCGAACACAATTTCTACTTTGGTCAAACTTCACTTCTTCTTCAGGTTTATTTGTAAGTAGACCTGTTGAATAGACAAGGTTTGCCATCGAAGTATACCAATCTTTCTCTCCTTGAATAAGTTGAGCTTGAGCGTTTGCAACAGATGTTTGAGCGTTAATTAAATCTACAATAGTCGATGTCCCGGCTTTATATTGCTCTAAATTAACCTTAAAATCTGTTTGCGCAGATTCTAAAAACTGTTTTGCATATTGATAGGTCTCTTTAGCATAAAAAACATTGTTATAATAAGTTGTTACTTCTTGAATAAGATGGAGTTGAAGTTCTTTAAGTTTAGATTTAATGGCCAAGGTATTAGCTTGCGCTTTTTTGATCCCATTTTGAATAAAAAAACCTTGAAATAGAGGGAAGTTTAAATTTAAGGTTAAATTATAGTCATAATAAGAGCCTATTCCTAAATTTGCCCTTTCCCTTCCTACGTCAAAATTACTTGTAATAACAGGATATTTTTGAGCTTTGGCTAGCTTTAGTTTTTCTTCACTCGAGCGAAAAGCTGCTTCGGCAGCATAAAGATCCGGACGGTTTTGTATAGCGATTTGAAGAAGGGAATCTAAATCAGCAATATCAAAAAGTTGGATCTTTTGAGGGTACTCCTCAAAAGTTAAATAAGCGTTAGCAGGACAACCCATTTCATTTAAAAGAGTGGTGTAACTTAAGGTTTGTTTTTTTTGTGCAGCAACTAAGTTAAGTTTTTGTTCTAAAAGCTTTGTTGTAGCTTGTACTTTATCTCCAATATCTGATAATCCATTTTTAAACCTTTCTAAAACAGCATTTAAAGACACCTGAGCGTTTACAACATCTTGTTCGGCAGCTTTGACTTGAGCCCTTTGTGACAGGTATTCATAGTAATCAACCATAATTTGATTAACAGTCATTTGAAGGATGTGATTATGGTTAAAATCTGCTTGATATAGAGCTTGAAGTGCGGACTGAGATGTTGCTTTTGTTTGTCCGAAATCTAAAATTGTATAAGAAAGATTCAACTGCGATCCATAAGTTATTCCATGAAAAGTATTTTGCCCATTCATTGTCGTTTGAGAAGTATTGGCATTATTTGCATTTGTTACGTTGTTAGTTGTGTTCAGACTTGTAAAAAGAGCTTCTTGGTAGTTATCATAAGAACCTGTTAGATTACTCAAGATGTAATAGTTTTGTAGAGACTGTCCATAAGAGGCTGCTACTTCTCTCGCTTGAGCCCAACTCTCTTGTGTATAAGGATTATTATGCAGAGCAATATCAATCACTTCTGCTAAAGTTAAACTCTTTTCAGTAGAATTTTCAATGGCAGCACCTTCTAAATCAATAGGTTCTCTACGGATTGATTTAGGGGGGATCCAAACGCTTTCTGCTGTAATTGGAGCATAAGAGTACGGTTGACTAGCTCCACGATAGTCTCCGCAGCCTGTCATAAGGAGATAAATTGGAAAACCTATAAAAATATAAGAGTATTTACCCATGAATAATTACAACTTCACTACTCGGTGTATCATTCTTGGTTGTAGAAATTTTTTTATAAAAAAACAATGGAAATTTTTACGTGAATCAATCTTTTGAAAAGATTAATGCAAACAGATCTACTTTTTAAGGTAGATCTGTTTTTCTAGCTGTTTGTAAGTTTTTTTAGGAGGACCTGCTGAACGATGTCAGGAGAAGCTTTTCCTTTAGTCGCTTGCATAATTTGTCCAATCAAGAAATTAAAGGCTTTAGAAATCCCTTTGTTGTAATCGATAATAGATTGAGGATTTTTATCTAAAATAGATTGAACAATAGTCTCTATTTCATCCACGTTTTGCATCGGAATAAGATCTGGATTTTCTTTCATAAGCACCTCTGGAGATTTATGAGGTGACTTAATCATTTCATCAGCTAAAATTTTTGCTACTTTCCCTGTTAGCACTTTGTCTTCTATAAGATTAATAAGAGCTGTTACATGCTGAGCTTGTAAATGAATATCTAGCAGATTTTTACCTGTATCTTTAAGTTTGCCAATAAATTCAACGGTAATCCAATTACATAGAGCTTTAGGGTTTTTGCATCCAGATAAGCCTTGCTCAAAATAATCAGCTAAAGCTTTATCGTGTATAAATAAAGTCGCTTGGTACTCAGAAAGTCCTAGTTTTTCTATATAACGTGTATGACGCTGTTCTGGTAATTCAGGAAGATTTTTTCTGGCTTCTTCAACGACCTCTCGGCTAATACATAAAGGAGGCAAATCTGGCTCTGGAAAATATCTATAATCTTCAGCTCCTACTTTAGAACGTATAACAAATGTTTGCTTGGTAGGTAAATCAAAGCGCATTGTAGTACTAGGGACGACTTCTTTATGAGGAGTATTTGGTGCTGCTGTATAAGCATCAATTTGTCTTTTAACTTCAGCTTCAATAGCTAATTCCATATTAGAAAAAGAGTTCATATTTTTAATTTCTGTCTTGTTGCGAAGTCCTTTTTCACCTCGTGGCCTTACAGAAATATTTACGTCCATACGCATAGATCCTTCCTCCATATTTCCATTAGAAACATCGAGATAAATAAGGATAAGGCGGAGCGCCGAAGCAAAGGCCGAAGCTTCTTTACCGCACGTAATACAAGGCTCTGTAACGATTTCAATCAAAGGAGCTCCAGCTCTATTATAATCAACTCCCGTAAAAGAAGAAAAATGTCTAAGCATCCCCGCATCATCTTCTAAATGAGCTTCTCTAATAGGGAATTTTTTCATGACACCTTCAACGTTACCCATCACATAACCACCTTTAATAATAGGATGGAAAAATTGAGTGATTTGATAGTTTCTAGGACTATCTGGATAAAAATAAGACTTTCGATCAAAAGCACAAAAAGAGGGAATTTCAGCATTAAGGCCGCAACCTAAATCGATAGCTTTTTTGACGGCAGCCTTATTTAAAATAGGGAGTGTGCCAGGTTGTCCAGAATCTACCAATCCTACGTTTGTATTAGGTTCATCACCAAAGTGATTAGGGGTTCGACTAAACATCTTAGTAGAAGTATTTAGCTGCACATGCACTTCAAGCCCAATAATTGTTTCCCATTGATCATATTTCGTCATAAAGACACCTCTTGGTCAAATGCTTTTGGAATTTGCAAATGATCACTTCGACTTTTTCCAAAGTGATAGGCAAATTGCATAATTTTAGCTTCAGTAAGGGCTGGACCTATGAGTTGAAGTCCAAGCGGAAGTCCTTCTTGACTAAATCCACACGGAATAGAAATAGCGGGAAGTCCTGCTAGGTTCGCAGAGATTGTATAAAGATCTTGTAGGTAAAGCTGAAGGGGATCTGAAATAGAACCAAGTTCAAAAGCTGGTGAAGGTGTCGTAGGCATAGCAATTAAATCACATATTTGAAAGTTCTTATAGAACTCATTAATAATTAAATCCCTTACCCTTAAAGCTTTTTTGTAATAAGCATTTTGAAAACCGGAAGAAAGAACAAAAGTTCCAAGTAAAATTCGTTGTTTTACCTCAGGTCCAAAGCCTTCTTCTTTAGAAAGAGCGTAAAGTTCTTCCAGATCTTTTGCTCTCTTGCATCTCTCGCTAAACAAAACACCATCAAATCGGGCTAAATTTGTAGAAGCTTCCGCTGGTGCAATGATGTAGTATGTTGGTATGGAAAACTTGAGATTTTCAAGATCGACATCGACAATAGTTACCCCTAAAGACTTATAGATTTCTAGGGTTTCTTTAAAATTCTTTTTCATTTCAGGAGAAAGCGTTTCTAGAAACTGCCAAGGTACACCTAATTTTTTACCTTGAATCGATTCTTTAAGCAAAGAAAGATAAGATTCTTGCGGTTTATCAAGACTTGTAGAGTCATAAGGGCAATGTTTTGCTAAAACTTCCATAGAAAGAGCTAAATCTTCAATGTTTGTCGCAAAAGGGCCTATTTGGTCTAAAGAAGAACCAAAAGCTACGAGTCCATATCTAGATACACGACCATAAGTAGGTTTCAACCCTAAAATCCCAGTGAAAGCTGCTGGCTGACGAATAGATCCACCTGTATCCGATCCTAAAGAAAGGGGCACAGATCTGGAGGAAACACAAGCAGATGACCCACCAGAGGATCCACCAGGAGTTTTACTTAGATCCCAAGGATTTTTTGTTTTTTGAAATGCTGAAAACTCCGTGGAACCTCCCATAGCAAATTCATCAAGATTGGTTTTCCCTATCAAAAGGGCATCTTCTTCTTCTAAAAACCTCGTTACACTAGAGTCAAATAAGGCTCGATAGTTTCGCATAAAATTAGAGGCGCACGTAGTTAGTTCGCCTTTAATGTGAATGTTATCTTTAATGGCAATAGGAACAGCAGCTAACTTTCCAAGGGGCTGATTAAGATTTCTTTTTTTATCTAGAAGAGCTGCTTTTTGCATCATTCTATCATCTAAGAAATAAAGAAAGGCTCCAGTTTGCTTGTTATGAGCTCTAGCTCTTGCTAGAAAGTACTCCGCAATTTGTACAGCTGTTAATTTACCTTGTTTAAAAGCTTCACTGAGTTCAATGGCAGATAGTTTATACATAAAAGGTATTAACTCTTGTTAAGATTGCATGACAGGGGGGATTTTGACCATTCCTCCAACGTGAGACGGAGCATTGGATAAAAAAAGATCTCTATCTAAAGGCGCTTCTGGGATATCTTCACCCATTACATTAGTAGGACACTCAAGAGGATTATGTTTTCCAAGAGTCATCTCGGTATTTACTTCAACTAACTGGTCAATATGACCCAAAATAGACCTCATGTTTTTTAAAAGACGCTCTTCTTCCTCGGGAGTACATTCTATATGACATAGAGCCTTAAGTTTGTTGAGATCTTCTTCAGTAAATTGTTTCATAAAATATTCACGTTGTTGATGATAAGGATTATATAAAGAGGTCTTCATAAGCCTTTTACGTTGTTGCAAGATAGACCAACTTAAGCTAAGAACCATATTAATCTATTTCTCAGTGATTAGTCAAATTTTTTTCTGGGATTTAGCTAGAGATAAACATTTCTTAATCTTTCTAGATGAACTTGTTATAACCAGATCGTTTAAGGTGTTTGGGAAAATAGATGACATTTCAAGGTTTTTTTTATAGTATGAGGGTTGTAAGTCATATGAACGTTAAAAAGAGGGAAGTATGAAAGTTGTTAATTTTATAGCATTAATCCTTATTGTCGTAGGAGCGATTAATTGGGGTTTATGGGGCTTTTTTCAGTTTGACTTTGTTGCTTGGTTTGCAGGCGGCCATTACTCTTGGCTGTCTAGACTAATTTATGCTGTTATAGGACTTGCTGGAATATGGAGTCTTAGCTTTTTTGGAAAATGTTGTTCTTGCAAACCTAAATCAGGTTCTGGTTCAGGCTGCTGCAAAAAATAAGTAAAATTAAGATAGGAGTTGTTCTTAAACAACTCCTATCTGCTTTTTCCGCTAGAATGTTGTATTTTTTAAGACAGAATGCTCCGTTAATGTTTTCTCGCCCCATGAATATTCTCATTTAATCCATGTTCTTTACCTTAAGAATTGAACGATATACAGTTCGTGAATTGAGCTGCCATCTTAGATCATAATTTTTATGGTAAATTAGGTTTTATCTACAGTTTTTTTTATTTGAATATTGTTTTAAATTTTAATTAACTTGTTAAATTTTAAATAATTTTTATAGTATGATGCTTAGATGGGTAATTAATGTTTAATCAATATTTGGCTTGTTGAGAGGTTGCATGAATCAGAAGCTTACAATAAATCCTTGGTGGAGCATATGGGTAAAACCTAAGGCTACAATTCGAGCTATTATTGCTCTAAACAGTCGATATGGATTCATAAGTCTCTGTTTCTTATATGGTTTAGTTCAAACTATTCATGTGGCACAAGTAGCTTCTTTAGGGATTAATATTCCTTTATGGGGGATTATTCTCCTTTCTTTAATTTTTTCTATTCCTGTTGGATTTGTCTGCTTTAGTTTTTCAACTTTATTTATCTATTTTATCGGCAAACTTTTACGTGGGCAAGGCTCCTATTACGAGGTAAGAGCCGCAGTCTCTTGGCCAAGTGTCACAGCTATTTTTAGTCTGATTTTTATTGGAGTACTTATTTCAACATTTCAAGAGGTGTTTTTCTATCGAAATTTTTCTGAAATCGTTCCAGAAGATTGGAGGGTTTTCCTTGTGATCTTTTTTATTCTTGCAGAAGCAGTTCTTGGGGTGTGGAAGTTTGTGATGTTTATTATGGCATTGTCAGAAGTTCAGAAATTTTCAGGGTGGATGGCTTTTCTAAATATTATTTTGCCAGGTGTTATTTTAGGTGTTTTATTTTTTTTATTATCAATATTCTTCTCTCCAGCAGGAGGGAATAACATAGGACTTTTAACAAGGTAATTTATGTATAAATTTATTAAGTCACTCTACTGTTTAAGGTTGTTATCGACAGTTGGGTTGGTTTCTTTTTCAGCCATGTCTTTAGCTAATGCTACAATTGATGAACAAGTAGTTGCGGCTGTTAGCAAAAAAACTGTAACTATTGAAGAGGACTTTCAAAGCTGGAAGAATTTCCATTCTGTTACAGGTAAATGCCGTGTAGCATTTCCTCAAGCTCCAGAACATGTTAAGCAAAATATGACATTAGAAGAAGATGAATACGATATGCAATACGATGTTTACGTAGCTGCAGAAAAAAATAAACATGCTGTTTTTATGGTACTGATCGCTCAATACCCCCCTTATGTAAACGAAAGCAATGCAGAACTTAGCTTAGAATGCTTTTTAAATGGTATTTTAACGCAGCACCCAAATAATCAACTTGTCTTTGCGGATCTTATAGATATACAAGGATATAAAGGGATGGATTTTTTTATTAAAACAAAAGGTGTATTTTTTAAGGGTCGGGCTGTAATGGCAGGCAATAGCCTTTATTTAGTAGCTATGGAATGTGAAGAGGCTCACTATAAAGATCATAAATTCAACTATTTTATTAATTCATTTCAGTTGGTTAAGTAGATTTTTTAGAGGAATCAGAAAATAAGTCAACACATCCCCCTAGCATGCGCATGAGCTCTTGAGCTTTATCTTCATTAGATAAAAGTTTAACCTCTGTCATCATCCTACCATCTGATGATGTTTTTAAGATGTGAAGGTGATAGTCAGCATGAGCTGCTACTTGGGGGAAGTGAGTAATACAGATGATTTGCCTTGATTCCCCTAGCTTTTGAAGCTTTTTACCGAGTATAGCCGCCGTCATCCCTCCAATATTGGCATCAATCTCATCAAAAATAAGCGTTTTACCACGTTCTTTATCTGCCAACATAAGTTTTAAAGAGAATAAAATTCTGGAAAGTTCACCGCCACTTGCGTGTTCTTGAATATTATAAAAATCCTCACCCAGGTTAGCAGCAAGAGAAAATACAACAGTATCGCTTCCTGAAAGTTTAGGAGTCGTTTCTTTCACATCAATTTGCAATTTAGACCCTTCCATATTCAAAGATTGCAGTGAATTTGTTAGCCCTTGGCTTAAATTTTTTGCAGCTTCTTTTCTTTTGGCTGTTAAAATCAAAGAGTTTTTTTCCCTTTGTTTTTTTGTTTCTTCATATTGATGTTGTCATTGGTTTAGCTGCTCTTGGAAAAGTTCAAATTCCTTAAGTTGAGTATCTAAAGAGTTTTTAAGAGAACAAAGTTCCTTTGTTGTTTTACTATATTTTCTTTGTAATAGTTTGATTAAGGATAATCTTTTTTCAATAAATTGAAAATTTTCTGGTAGATTTTCTAAATTTTCTAAATAACAACTTAGTTGTAGATGGGCATCCGAGAGGGCTTCATGTGCTGTAAAAAGCAAGGATTCAATAGAAGATAACTTTGCATCGAATTTAGCGAGTTTACTTGTAACTTTATAGATTTCATGGGTTTTATGTAATAAATGAGTAGGTTCTTCTGCAAGCTTGTTTAGGATAATAGAACCTTCTTTAAGAAGATCTTGTAAGTGAGCCATTTTTTTATATTGTTGAAATAACTCTTCTTCTTCCTCTTCTTTAAGATTAGCTTGAGACAGTTCTTCGTAAGTTGCTCTCCAAGAAGGGTAGGAAAGTGTTTGTTTTTCATGTTGAGCTTTTAGGTCAGAGAGTAGTGTTTCTAGCTCCATTTCTCTTAAATAAGAATGTTGATAGGTGTCTTTTTCAAGATGTAATAGCCCATATTCATCTAGTAGCTCTAGCTGTATTTCAGGATCTTTTAAAGAAAGCTGAGAGTGCTGAGAAATGGTTTCTATTAAATAGGGGGCTATAGATTTTAATAAAGGCAGTGACGCTGTCTGAGAATGGATAAAAATACGATTTTTACCAGATAAGGTGATTTCTCTAAGAATAAGAAGCTCGTCATCTGTATCAATATCAATACCAGACTCTTGTAATAAAGGATAAACAGGGGAGTCTGTTCTCAAAGAAAAAATCGCTTGAATAGATGCTTTTTCCTCTCCCTTTCGAATAAGTTTAACATTAGCTTTTTGTCCAAGAAGAAGACTTAGTGCTTGCAAAAGCATTGTTTTACCAGCGCCTGTCTCTCCTGATAAAACATTAAATCCTTCACCAAATGGGATGGTACATGATTTAGTGATTACAAAATTTGTTAACGATAATTCTTTAAGCATCTTTTAAAAGTTCTTCGGTTGTTTTAAAGTGCATTTTTGCAATCTCAGAGAGAATTCCTGTTCCATAAATAGCTATAGCTTTCCTTCCTGCTTGCTTAACAGCTGCAGAGGCTCCTTTAGGAAGAGTTAACTTATGTTCAACTTCCAAAGCGGCTATCCCTTCAACAAAAGCAGCTCTTGCTAAAATAGAAGCTCCTGCTACAACAGGATCTTCTTCACCTCGGTGACGCTGCGTTAGAGTTACATCTAGCGATTTTTTAGCTAGAGCCCTTTCTACAACAGATTCACTTGCAAATTGGTCGATAAGGACGTTTTTACAAGAGGTTTCTTGGACGAGCTTTTCTATAGCTGTAGCATGCCCCCACGCTAAAAGGTGATTGAGATTACGAAAAGTTGCATACATTTCGTTATAGCGTTTTGGGGAAATCTTGATAATAGAAAATTTGAAATTTTGTCTAATTTCTTTAGCGATTTTTAGAATAATCGTGTCATTTAAGCATTTACTGTCTTTAACACCTAGAGCCAAAAGCTTTTTTATATCGCTCTCTCCATTGACATATAAACCGCCAATACAAAGAGGACCAAAATAATCACCCTTACCCGCTTCATCTATACCTATACGTGCATGCGTCGCTGTATTTTGATGAGGGTAACTATAGGAGACATTACCTAGAATTTCAGGTTCTAAATAATAGGTGATAAATTCATCTTTACCTTTACCCTGCACTGTTAGCTTACCAGATTGATAGAGGGTTAATGAAATTCCGTTTTTTTTTGCTTGAAAAACAGTATATGCAGGTTTTGCTAATTCAAAACCTTGCTCAATCAGATCTTGTTTAAGTTTATCTGCTAAGTGAAGATCTAAAGTAGTTGTAAAACAAGGGGGATGATTAGTTGTCATAATGGCGTCTTTCTTAAGCTTGAAGGTTCTTTTAAGCTTACCACAAATTTATTGTTTATGTAAAAAACTTTATCTGATTGACAGGTAAATCATAAATAGGTTTTTATAAAAAACAACATTATATTTTTAAGCATTTATAGGTGATTATGAAGGTATCAGTTATTTCAGGAAGTAATCGAACTAATAGTGGGTCTTTACGTGTATCTCAGTTCTTAAAAAGTCGAATAGATTCTTTAACAAAAATGGAGTCAGAAATTATTGACTTGCATGCCATGCCTTTTAGCGTCAGTCCAGATGATAATTATGGCGGAAAGCAAGACGTAAATTTCCGTAAAATCTCTGAAAAAATCAATGCGTCTGATGCTCTTGTAGTCGTAAGTCCCGAGTGGGCTGGGTGCGTA
>JACCDW011319551.1_pt1 | contig 11155 bp, 14 predicted proteins | sample 7449781 | NCBI WGS metagenome assembly JACCDW01 (sample SAMN15323449, study PRJNA562643) | freshwater metagenome | isolation source: river surface water | place: USA:Blue River Watershed | collected 2017-08-18
AGCAGGCGTGGGACTATTTTTAAGTGCCCAAGGCGTCCTACTATTTTTATAATTTTAAGTTAGGAGCGACAAATGACAGAGTACAAAGATATGAGTGACGCAGAAAAGAAAAAAGAAGATTGGATGAATGCTAAATGGCGTCCAATGATGGGTTGGATGTATATGCTAGTATGTACAATGGACATGGTAATATTTCCAATCCTATGGAGTCTATTACAAACAATGACTCATACACAAATTACACAATGGCAACCATTAACATTACAAGGTGCTGGACTATTCCACATCGCAATGGGTGCTGTGTTAGGTATTGCGGCTTTTGGTCGCACACAGGAAAAATTAAATGGAGCAAATAATGGTGGCGCACAACCAGTGGCAACAAGTGGCCCTTCAACATTTGGCTCTGCTCCGGCAGCACCAAGCAGTTTCTCAACACCAACTACGCCAAGTTTCGGAGCACCAAGTGCCCCAAGTAGCTTTGGCGGAGGCAGCTTTGGAGGCGCACCTAAGCCAGCGGGGCCAGCAACAACAGCAGTAATGACAAGTAGCACTGGCAAACCAATGCCAGTGCAACCAGAACAACCAGAACTCTAAAAGGAGATAGTTATGAAAAAATTAACAGCACTACTAGTAGCAGTAGCATTTGCTATGCCAGTGATGGCAGCGGATGCTCCAGCTAAGCCAGAAACTAAAAAAGTTTGCGTAATGCAAAAAGATGCTAAGACTGGTAAGGAAAAAGAAGTTTGTAAAAACGTTAAGATACACAAGAAACACGAAGGTACTAAACCTGAAGATGTAAAAAAAGCAGAACCAGCTAAAAAGGAACCAGCTAAAAAATGAGAAAGCTCCTTATAGCCGGAATTGTTATTACACTAACAGGCTGTGCTAATATTAAGGAAATGATCCCTAGTTTTAGCGATCCTAACCAATCTGCTAGAATTATTGACGTAAGACAAAGTGTGGTGCAATTGGATTGCAAACAGCCACATGCACCACAAGTCAAACGTATTAAAGATAATTTAGAATGGTTTCAGTTGTACAGTGAAAGCAAGGGTTGGCGTCAAAATGATGTAATCAAATTGGTAAAGCCAATTCAAGAAACAGTTGATGATTTTTATAAACGCAGTTTAGACAAACAAGGCACAGAAGGCTACTGCGAAATTAAAAAGAAAATCATGATATCACAAACTGAAAAAGCCGCTAGTGCTATACTAGGGAGATTTTAATGATTGATAATCTTTATGCTTTGGCACAAAATGGTGGTCCTATAGGGGAACGTGCTCAAATGGCTCTAATGCTAACTGAGCAATGGAACCAAGGACAAATCAGTGAAGACGAGTTTAAAGAGTTGATGCGTGATCTAACTCGTCTAGATGAAGTAACTGATAACGCCACTTCTATAGAACATAAAACAATGTTGGTCACTGCCATTTATGCTGTTGCACAATTAGCATAATTGATTAATATCAACTTTCAAAAGGCAGCTTGACAGTTGCCTTTCTTTGTTATATAATAGTGTTATGAAAGATTATTACGGTATCCTTGGCGTCCCCAAAACCGCAAGCGCGGATGACCTTAAAAAAGCATACAGAAAAGCCGCAATGAAACACCATCCAGACCGTGGTGGGGATCAGGCTAAATTTAAAGAAATAAACGAAGCATACGAAGTTTTATCTGATAAAGAAAAACGTATGCAAGTGGATCAAGGCATTGATCCTAACAATCCTAATCAAAGAACATATAGAAGTCAAAACTTTAATAACTTTGGAAATATGGACGACATATTTTCTCAGTTTGGTTTTAACTTTGGTTTTGGCCCACAAGGTTTTAGACAACCACAGCCGCCCAAAAACAAATCACTAAATGTACAAATGACTTTAACACTAGAAGAAGCATATACTGGTGTTAACAAAAGTATCACTATTTCATATCCTGGTGGGAAAGACAGGGCCATTGGCATCAATATTCCTAGGGGTGTAGACAACGGCATGGCCATACGCTATGCTGGTATGGGAGACGACAGTATTTCAGGTATACCCCCTGGCGATTTAACAATTATAATCAATATTGCTCCACATCCAGTTTATGCTAGAGAAGGCATGAATCTTTTAACAGATGTGTCAGTTGACTGCTTTGATTCTATTATAGGATCAAGTGTTGAAATTGACACACTTGATGGACGAAGATTGCAAGTTATGATTCCTGCTGGAACACAACCAGGTACCACATTGGGACTACGCAACGAAGGTATGCGTGATCAACAAGGTAATGTAGGCAAGTTATATGTGCGTGTAAACATTAGCATACCTAAAATTACTGACCCAATTAAGTTAGCTTTAATACAACAACTTAAAAATTAAATATTATTATGGCAAAGATATTACTTTACCCAAATCCCATCTTAGATGAACAGATGCCAGATTTTGATTTTGCTAATCCTATTATGGATCCTGTAGAATTAGAAAAAGAACTTCTAGCATCAATGTTTGCCAATAACGGCATTGGACTTGCGGCACCGCAAATTGGCATTAAGACTAGAGTGTTTAGTATGGGGCATTCACTTATGCCTGAGAACAGTCTAGCTATGTTTAATCCTGTAGTGCTAGATGCTAGTGACGAATTTCAAGACATTGAAGAAGGTTGTTTGAGTTTTCCCAATATATTTGCTAAAATTAAACGACCCAAATGGATACTAGTAAAATATCAGACAAGTACTGGTGAAGAAAAAACTGAAAAAATGGAGGGTTATAACTGTAAGTGCTTTTTACATGAATTAGATCACTTAGACGGAATCGTAATGAAAGATCGCTTGAGCCAATTGAAATGGTCTCTAGCCGTAAAAAAATCAAAAAAGGTAGAAAAATATGTTAGAACCCAATGAGGATCTAGAAAAGATCTTTGAACGTGCTGTACAACTTGCCATAGAGCATCGTCATCAATATATTACCCTAGAACATTTTTTGTATTCTATGGTTACTGATGAAAGTTTTGGCAGTGTACTTGAAGGCTACGGAACAAATGTTGGTGATTTAATTGCTAAACTAGAAAATTATGTCAAGAATGAATTAAACAGTATTGTTGACAACTCTCAAAATTCAAGACCTAAGAAAACAAACAGTGTAGAACGTATGTTAAATCGTGCCTTCACACATACATTGTTTTCTGGAAGAACTACTATTGAGCCAGTTGATTGCTTTATTAGTATTCTTAATGAAAAGAAAAGCCATGCGGCTTTTTACTTACGTAGTGCTAATATTGACAAAGACAAATTTATTGAATATGTTAATAAAGAAAACATCACTAGTGGTAGTGTTGAAAATGAGGACGGAAAAATTCCTGAAAATAAATTAGAAGCATTTATTGGTAACTTCTGTACGAATTTAAACAATAAAGTAAAAAATAAAGAAATTGACCCAGTTATTGGTCGTGACAAAGAACTAGAAGAAATGCAACTAGTTCTAGCACGTAGACACAAGTCCAACGTATTACTAATTGGTGATCCTGGTGTAGGTAAAACTGCTCTAGCAGAAGGTCTTGCACGTAAAATTGTTGAAGGCAAAGTGCCTAAGTTTATTCAAGATCATACAGTATATACCTTAGACATTGGTGCCTTACTTGCTGGTAGTAAGTATCGAGGCGATTTTGAAGAAAGACTCAAAAACGTATTAACTGCTATCCAGAAAAAGAAAAAGTGTATTCTGTTTATTGACGAAGCGCATATGATGAGTGGCGCTGGCACAAGTAGCGGACAAAGTAATGACATGGCTAATATGCTAAAGCCTGCGTTAAGCAAAGGCGGTTTTAAAGTAATTGCTAGTACGACTTGGGAAGAATTCCGCAAACACTTTGAAAAGGATCGTGCGTTGATGCGCAGATTCCAACGTGTTATGGTTGGCGAGCCCGATGAAGAAACAACTGTTAAGATTCTAAAAGGACTTAAGAAGTATTATGAAAAACATCACGGAGTCAAAATTACCAATCAAGCAATAACAGACAGCGTGAAATATAGTGTCAAATATATGAGTGATAAAAAATTGCCTGACAAAGCCATTGATATCATTGACTGCGCTTGTGCTAGATTCAAAGTACGTGATGAAGATGGCGGAACCGTTGACCATGACGAAATAGTTTTTGAAGTAGCCAAGATGACTGGTTTACCTTTGGAACAAGTGGCGGCGAAAGATACTGTTGTACTACACGACTTAGAAAGTGAAATCAAGTCTGAAGTTTACGGACAAGACACTGCTGTAGATAATTTACTAGATAAAATTTATATTGCTCAAGCTGGACTTAAGAGTCATAATAAACCAATTGGTAGCTTCTTGTTTGTTGGTCCAACAGGTTGTGGTAAAACTGAAACTGCAAAAGTTCTAGCCAGCAAAATGGGCACTAAAATGATTAGATTTGACATGAGTGAATTTCAAGAGAAACACTCAGTGGCTAAATTTATTGGTGCTCCTCCAGGTTATGTTGGTTTTGAAGATAACGCTGGACAGTTAATTACTCAATTGCAAGAAAATCCTAATTGTATTTTATTGCTAGATGAGATTGAAAAAGCTCACCCAGATGTCAGCAACGTCATGCTTCAACTAATGGACAACGGATTTGTTACTGGAAGTAATGGTAAGAAAGCTGATGCTAGAAATGCTATCATTATTATGACTAGTAACTTAGGAGCAGCCGACTCTGAGAAAAATAACATTGGCTTTGGTAGTCAAGAAAAACTAGGTGAAGTTGATAACGCAATTAATAGGTTCTTTGCACCTGAATTTAGAAATCGTTTAGACGGGATTATTGCGTTTAAGAAACTTGAACATAGTGTAATGGTCAAAGTCGTTGATAAGTTTATTAAAGAACTTAATTCACTGGTCACTGATAAAAATGTGTTTGTACAACTTACACAAATGGCCAAAGATCATTTAATTGACAAAGGCTTTAACAGTAAGATGGGTGCTCGTCCTATGCAACGTGTAATTGATGACGGCATTAAGAAACCTCTAAGTCGTGAAATCTTATTTGGTAAACTTGTAAATGGTGGATTGGTTAAGGTAGACTTTGTCAATAATGCATTGACCTTTGACTATTTTGATCCTCTTCCTATAGAAAAAGACACCTCGATTACTGCTGAAGAAAATGTTATTGACGAGTAAAAAACTTATCACTAAGAAACTTTTTTATAAAAAGTGGATGTATAAAGTTGTAATTAGATGTGGCGGGATCGCGCAACTAAGAAGGCGCGGTCTCGACTATGTTCTTAATGCAACTCCAGTAAGACATGGTAGTCCATATGCACTTTCTATCTCTCATAAAGTAATCACCAATAGACTAGCTCTGTGTGAAATTGCTGGATATTTAGAAAAACATTTATCTTTAGGTGAGCATCAAATTAGAGTTGAAAGCGACACTTGTGCAGTGTTTACCAATACACGTCTAATTGCTGACAATTTACTTAAAGATATTGAAAAGTATGTTGTAGAATACCACGAGCCTGAAAATAACAAGTTAGCTGATTTTTTATCAAATAACAAAAATAAAATTGTTTGTAATCAACTACCTCATGACCATTTTAGATATAAGATTTATTTTAAAAATGGAGAAGTTAAGAATGGGCGAATTTTAAAAGGGTTTTTGACTTGGGCAGACAAAATGAACAACAAAATACATGTCCCTGCAGGCACTAGGAAAGTTATATCTGGTGAAGATTACCAATATTTTTACGGACATTATTTTTATGCCAAAGACCAGCAGATGGCAAGTATGGCATCAATGATGATTAGTGAAAATCTACACAGGACTGAAGAATACGTTTTAAAATCTGAACTAATTTAGGTAAATACAAGACTATGCCAGCACTAAGCGAAACACTACTTTTTACAACGGGTACAGACGGAAACGGTAACCCTATTAAAACAGCCAGCGTAACTTACCCATCCGGAGTAAGTGGGGCGCAAACCTACTACAGCGACAAAATAAAAGGCGACGGTTATTATGGTGGAAACGGACTACACACAACCGCTTATACCCCTTGGCCAGAATCTACGCTAGTTAATCCTGGTGAAAACAATAACTTTAGGGGTGCTATACTTCTTCAAGCTAGTTTAGCCACTAACCCTGCAGAAACAGACTGGTTTACTATTGCAGGTACTGACGCAACGTTTGATGGCTCAGATCAATCAAACAGATTTCTTAATTTTGTGGGAAATTTCGTTTGGATTCGCGCTAAACTTGTCATAACACAAGGTGTTTTGACGTCAATTCAAGTCAATCACTAATTCTCCTAGTCACGCAATTAAAATAAATACATGATATTAGAACCATCATGGTGAGTATCACTGTGGGAAATTAAGGCAAATATCATGAAATTATTTGAGTTTTTTAGTCAAACTACTGTTGACAAAGAAGAGAAAGAAACTGACGATCAAATGCGTAAGGACGTCATGGCTTTTATACTAGATGATGACGACATCTACAAGCAGAAGCTTCTCCCACTGATACAAAAACACAAAAAGAACGTTGACGAAGAAGAACTAAAAAAGGATTATGCTGAAGTAGTTAAAGATTGTTGCCTCCTTTTTTACAAAGATCAAGAACTTAAGAAAAACCCCAATGATCTTTTCCCCAAAGAAATGAGAAGAGAAATGGTGGATATGTTGATGAAAATTAACAAAGAACACGTAACTAACCCAAAGAAGAAAAAAGATGAAGATTCGCGATCTGTTAATTGAAAGTAGGGTTAGTCCTGAACTACTGAACAAATTTCTCAAACACTGTAGTGAGGAATTGGGGCTTGAGTCATTGCCTAAAATTAATCTTATAGATAGTAAAGAATATTCTGTAGAACATAAGTCCTTTGGCGGATATAGACCTGACGAAAAGTCTATTGTATTAGCAACTAAAGATAGACACCCAGTTGATGTTTTTAGAACTCTAGCACACGAGCTAACACATTATAAACAAGATTTAGAAGGACAGTTAGATGGCGACAATGTTGGCGCTACGGGTAGTCCACAAGAAAACGAAGCCAACGCTGTTGCAGGAATCATAATGCGTAACTTTGGTCAAAAGTTTCCAGAAGTTTTTGAATAAGGACCAACTATGCGTATTAGAGATTTATTTGAAGGCGGATGGGACACAGTCAAAACACAAAATACTCAACTGAAACCTGCTATTGTAAAAGCAGCCATTTCAGTTTTAGATCAATTTGTAAATGACTTTAACCAATACAATAAATCTCAAGGTATACCTCCAATACAAAGAGGTAGACCAACTGGCAGTACTGCTTATTATGAGCAAGATTTAAAAGACAATCCAGATAACATTTATGGCGACATTGACTTGCAAATGATTGCTCCAATACAACAAGGTATGAGCAATGCCAATTTTACAAGTTACTGGAATGATTTGACAGACAAGTTTGCAAAAAGTGGAAATGTAAATTACATTGATACATCAGAAAGTAAACCTGGTCATCCAATTTTGCAAGTTGGTGCAGACAACTTTGTACAAGTAGATTTTATGTGGCATCCTGGCAAATTAGCAAAGTGGGGTGCGGCACGTGTTACGCCTGAAAGAGGTGTCAAAGGAATGTTGTTTGGCAATATGTTCAGTGTACTTGGTGAAATATTAGATATGAGTATACAACACGCTGGCGTACAATTAAAAGTTGTTGATGGTCAGCGTGTTCCATTCAGTAAACAAAAAGGAACTGAAGTTGTAACAGTAACTATTGATCCTGAAACATTTGTTTTAGACACATTTAACTATCTAGCAAATCGTATGGGTATTAAAAATCCTAAAATTGATCCGTTATTAGCTAAGTTTCCTGGCAATAATATCAACGATGTTAAAATTGCTACACTAGTAAATGCAGTCAAAGGATTTGCTGCCAGTGCAGAAGCAAATGGTATGTTTGGTAATGGTGATTTAAGTAATTTTTCATCTGCTCAAGATTTTTTAAATAAATTTTTACAACGCTATGAAGAAAAAGCTATGATTGACATACAAGGTAAAAAGCGTGACAAAGCAACAACACCAGAAGCACAGGCACGTGCTGAAGCAGACAAACAAAAAATACTAAGTGGCCTTGAAATGGTTAAAGGATTATTCTAATGAGAGCAAAAGAATTTATTACAGAAATTAAAACGCCAAAAATAACCAACAGGCAAGGTAAGTCAACCACTGCAATACATCTTTACACAGACGCCGAAAGACGTAATAGTGATTATGTTTCATATCGTTTAGGTATGGCAGTAGCATGTACTGATGGGACAAATGTACCAGATATGGATGGTAAAAGCTGGGTAGACAAGAGCAAAACAACACACCCATATACTCCTCAAGAACAAGAGATGTTAAAAAAGGCCTATAAGGTAGTAGGTGCAAAATACACAGATTTGACCAAAGGCGATATGCGAAGTCAGGAATTAAGCACAACTAACACAGTTAGTCCAGTGGCAAAAATTAAAAAGAACAAGTACGGTGTGTAATGAAAATAACTGAACTATTATTTGAAAGTGGTAAACGTCTTGCAAGTCAAGGCGTAGAAGTTTCCCGTGTAAACAAGGAAGATTTTCTAGCCGCTAAAAATGTTTTAAATCCTATTTTAAAGAAAGCCGGAATTAAAGCAGGATGGACTGCTGGTGGCGCTGGTAGTTTTGATCCAGAACACGACTATGGCGGTGGTGGAAGAGAAGACAGTGGTGACATTGATATTATGATTGATCCTGCTGAACTGTCAAAACAATTTCCACCAGATGTTGAAGCATATAATGCCGCAAGTAAAAAACCAATTGGTCCAAAAGCAATGGCAACAGCTATGGCAGATCCTGCTAAAAAAGCAAAGATTGAAATGAGTGCAAGTAAATGGGCACTTGCTACCTACATGACAAAGAGTGGGTTTACAACTGATCCAGGAACGCTAACTGTTGAATATGGTTATAATGGAAAAACATTTTCAGTTGACTTAATCATAAGACCACGTAATGCATGGCCATTGCACACACATGATTTTGCAACTGATCCATCAATGCGTGGTGGCGATTTGTGGACACAAATGTATCCAGTACTTGCTAAACTTGCAAGTCAAAAAACTTTCATTGATCCAAAAACGGGAGAAGAAAAAGGTAACTTACAATTCAGCCCAGACAGAGGATTAGTAGACAGAGATACTGACAAAGTCATTGCAATTAATAAAGATGACATTGCTAAAATATTGTTACACCCCCAAGCAACAGCTAGAGATTTAGCAAGTATGACAGGAATACGTAACGCATTAGCCAAACAGCCTCAAAAGTTGTCCCAACTACCCCAACAACAAACACAATAAATACGTATTATGAACTTATTTGAACTCTTTACTGATGCTAAGATTGTACTAAGGGAAGGTATTGACCATCCCGAAGACCTTATTATCTCTACAGGAAGTGCTGGGGCACAGAGAGTTCTTAACGACTTAATTAGTTTAGAAAAAGATCCAAGTACAGTTAGTATTAAATGGGACGGATTCCCAGCAGTAGTATTTGGACGTGACAAAGCAGGCAATCTTGTGTTTATGGACAAACACATGTATGAGAAAGTTGTCAAAGGTACAATGAAGTTTATGTCCATCAAAGACTACGATTTACAAAGAGATGCTAATCGTACAAGTCTTTGGGAAAATGAAAGTGTTGTACGCCCTGCATTAGAAAAAATTGTTCCCAATGTACGTGACCAATATTGGATGGGAGACCTAATGTGGACGGGCACTCCTCCAACAGACAATGGCTATTTTGTTTTCAAACCAAATACAGTTGAGTATCGTGTAAAAATAGACGGAACTCCTGGTCGTGGAAATACATTAAGTGACCAAATTGCACGTAGTATTGGTGGTATAGCAGTACATACATTTATTCCTGGATTAGGTCAGCCAGATCAACCACTAGTAGGTCTTAAAGGACTAAAAGAAAACGAAGGATTAGTTTTCCTAGTAGGTGAAATGCGTGACAAACCCAAAGTTGCAGTTAACAGCGACTTGATCAATAAAACTAAACAAGTAATTGCCACGCACGGTGCCGCAGTGGACAAATTCATTGCTGACTTAACGGCAATGAAAGGTAAAACAGTTATTAGTGCTATGAGTCCATTCATCACTAGAATGTTAGAAGAAGAAGACATTAGTAATGACATTGTACCAAGATTTTTAGATTTCTTAGGTGAACGACTATCTCCTGCAGCCGTAAGCAAAATGTTAGGCGCAAACAAGGATGGATGGCTTTATCAAGAACAAGGCGGTGGACCTGGTCTATTAGGTATTTGGACCATGTGGGCGGCTATAACAGATTTAAAGACTCATATCAAACAACAAATTGACACACAACAACAAGGCAGTGAAATAATTGCTATTACAGACGGTGTTAATGCTCACGAAGGTTATGTATTTGGATCTGGCAAAGACAAATTAAAACTAGTTGATAGATTAGGATTTAGTCGTGCTAACTTTGCTAAACACAAAGTCAGTGACGAAGAAGTTGCAGAGAAAAGTAAAATGCCCATGGCAGCATTTTGTTTTGGTAGAATGAATCCGCCAACATTAGGTCATGGATTACTAATACAAAAAACTTTAGACACTGGTGGAGAAAACTCCTTTGTGTTCCTAAGCAATAGCCATGATCCAAATGAGAACCCAATTGACCCAGCAACCAAAGCAAAATATGTAGCACAAATTTATCCAAATGCGGCAAGTAAAATTGTAAACGAGTATGTACTAAATCCAATTTACGCCGCTAATTGGTTGTATAACAAAGGTTATAGAAATATGACTTTTGTAGCAGGCAGCGATAGATTAGGCAAAGAAAAAGGCAGTCTTGAAAAAATCTTGAATAGTTGGAACAGTGGTCCTATACGCTCCACTGATCCAGCAGGAGCAAGAGAACACGTTGTTATTAAATTCGTAAGTAGCGGTGATCGTGATCCTGATGCTGAAGGGGTGACTGGCTACAGTGGAAGTAAAGCTCGCCAAGCGGCTGCATCTGGCAACGAGCAATTATTCCAGCAATATACAGGTGTTGGTCCTGAAGTCGTTGTAAACGGTAAAACATTATATCAAGCAACAAGAGAAGGTATGGGGATTAAAGATCAAAAACCAACCGCCCCAACTGCTCCTGTTAAACAACCTGCT
>JACCDW011145495.1_pt1 | contig 11152 bp, 13 predicted proteins | sample 7449781 | NCBI WGS metagenome assembly JACCDW01 (sample SAMN15323449, study PRJNA562643) | freshwater metagenome | isolation source: river surface water | place: USA:Blue River Watershed | collected 2017-08-18
AATCACCAATCCGCGAACGAGTCCAACTGGGGAACGTTCCAGGGCCAACCGATCGTGGTCAAAAAAGGACCCCATGGTCACTACGCGCAGTGTAACGGGGTCAATGTGAAAGTCTTGGACGGCGATACCGCCGAAACCATCCAAGCCAAATTTGAAGAAAAAGTGAGCTCAGTTCTTCATAGATTAGGCGACTTTGAATTTCGGAATGGGCAGTATGGCGCGTATATGTTCAAGAAACAAGCAGGGGGTAAAAAACCCATCTTTGTTACTTTACCCTCAGGATTGGATCCCAAAGAACTTACCGTAGAAGCTGCGGAACGTATTTACCAAAACGGTATACAACAGAAATCCTCATCCAGAGGTGGAAGAGGCGGTCGTGGGGGATTCCGTGGGCGCGGCACAGGCCGCGGAAAATAAATCTCAAGTAGATAGATGAGTGCTCCAGGACAAACAACTCCTCCAAGATCCAGGGCTGGATCCGATTTATCCGGAAATACAGCCCCCCGTCGTTTTAACAACGGATGGACGAAACAACAGGAAGAATTAATGGCCGAATGGTCCGATAAAGCAGGATGCTACCGGTGGCTCCACGACCGCTGTGAAAAGAAATACAATGTAAAAAACATGTGGATTACCATTCCAGTCATTATCTTATCTACCCTGACCGGAACCGCCAACTTCGCTATCGATGGCTTTGTTCCCGAAAATAATCCGGATATCAAAAAATATATTCAAGCGGGTATCGGTGGTGTTTCCATCTTTGCGGGAATTTTAACCACCCTCGGTAATTTTTTACGCTTCGCCCAAGGGTCGGAATCCCATCGCGTCGCGGGTATCGCCTGGGGTAAATTCCAGCGTCAGATTGCGGTAGAGTTAGCTATCGCTCCTAAAGACCGCTTGGACTGTATGGATTTTTTGAAAATCTGTCGTGCCGAGCTGGACCGCTTGATTGAACAATCACCGCCTATTCCTGATGATGTGATTAATCAATTTAAGAAGGAATTTAAGGATAAAAAGGATGTCAAGAAACCCGAAATCTGTGACGGTATGGAACACACCAATGTCTTTAAGGACCGCGATGTCCAATTACGCATGATTACTTCCGAAGCCGCGTTGAATTTACTTCACAAGAAAAAGGTCCTCCGTGATGAGATTGTACCGGATTTGAATAAAATGATTAGCGCAGCAGTGACCACAAAAATCAATGATTTATCAGGAGCTGTTTTAGATATTTATAAGAGAAAAGGAGACGAAGTTACCTACAATAACCCTCTACATCAATATAGGAACACACTGGAAGGATTTACGAAAGGAGTGACACGAATTTCAGGACATCAAGATGGAAACTGGAAACGGGTAACTAGAAGAGCCTCCTTAGAGGATAGAGCTCAGACTACCGATAATGCGACATCCGATATCCATATCGATATCGTGGGATCCACAACGATAAATGATACGGAGAGGGCCAATACCGTAGCTTAGACTTTTTGTAAAGGGTTATCATACTGGAGCGTATTCCAGTAGGGTTCTGTATCTTGCCAGGGGGTTTTGTTTTTATCTAATAGCTGCGTTATACTGGGTATAAGTTTAATAGGATGGTAGTACTTGGGCCCATACTGTTTATCCGGTTTTATCATATAATTATTTTGGGTTAAGATACATTCAATCGTATTCTCATGAAAGAAAGCATAGGCAATAGGAGATTCATCCTCTAAAAGATCATCAAATTTCTGTCCAATAAATTCGACAAATCCGCAAACCGGTTCATCATGTTCCACCATTAAGGAGAGACCATCTTCGTCTATGGCGATCATTTTGTGCGTTAAAGGGAAGCGAAGAGGAGTCCATTGTTTATTCACCGCTTTATAGTGATCATTTTTTTCACCGAACATAGAACGATTTCTGTACGTGACAACCATTCTACATTTTACACTGTAGTGATCATCTTTATTCACCGCGTGAATACGGAATCCAGTGTAGGCGAAGCCGTTCTGCGGTTCAAAGATAGGAATAATCCATTTATCACATGTATCCTCGGGATCAATATGATGAGTGTAAATTTCTTTATTATCCTGTATTTTATCTTCTGAATTCCAGGGGTATTGTGACGCTAAATCTTTTAAATACACCATTTTGATGAAGGCATATACCTACTTCTAAGTTTAGAACGCATTCAAATTTTTTTCCAATAACAAGCCCCCTCGATACTTTGCGCTCCGCCTGGGGTTTCTGTTGGATCGGGCCAAACCCAGGCGTCATTCCAGAATTTCGAAATGACAGAGTGATTCTCCCATCGGGTCCCTTTAATACCAAAGAGAACTTGGGTAGCTCCTCCCAAGACTATAGCGATAACTCCTCGTTTTCTTAACTCCGCCCCGATCAGCATTCCTAAACCACCACAGCCTATTACTGCGATACGGGCTTTGGATTTTATGACTCTCTTGGTACAATCCATCACCGCTACATCCCAACTCTGGATTTCCTTGGGCCATTCACAGTTCCCCTGCGCTAGAACAGGAGCATAGCCCGTTTGAATCGGTATCCATTCGGTGGACGCGGGTAAAAGACTTTCGGTTTTATCGGGCCAAACTTCGCGGCGTCGTTGGAGTTGGTTCATGATGGTCGAGGCGAACGAAGAGACGACCGCTACTTTTTGATTCTGTAATAAAGAAGTCCAACGCATATTCGCATCCACGTAATACGGTTCCAGACTCCGTAAAGGTATGCGGGGTGCTAAGGTATTGACTTGATCCAGCAGTTTCTTTTCCGTTTCTTTTAAAGGCTCATACCAGCCAGCCACTAGAACATCGGTCAGACGAATAGCTTCTACCATGGAGAACACCCATTTATCCAGGGACGTACTGGTCGGTGGCCACACACCAGCATGGAGTTCTATTTTCTGTTTAAGGTAAGACGGATAATCTTGTAAAGGGGCGGCTTTGAACAATTTGAAGAACATGAGTTCCAGCTCAATAGTTCCATTGCGACCAATTAAAAGACCTTCTTTTTTATCAATAGCTTTCTTCAGCGCGTTATAAATATGAAGACTGCCTTCTTCAATAGACATTTTTGAATTAAATTATACGATATGGTTTAGATTCTTAGACAAGAATAGGAATGAAAAAAAATATAGTGATTATTTTATTGTTTGTAGGTATTTTGATTCTTTCTTATCTGAAAACAAAATCAGAGGGTTTTCAGACCATTCTACCCTTAAGCTCCATTGTCGCTACCAACGCTACTCTCGTGGGTGATGAGCTCCTGCCGAAAAATGCGATCTGTGTTCCTAAACAAGCCGGAACGAAAAGTCAATGTAGGAAAGGCTTAACGTGCGTAGGAAATCCGGATCAGTATGGCTCGTGTCAATAATTATTTCCGAGGAGGCGGCGCAAGACCCCGACGCCATTCAGGGATATTCACGTTGGAGGAGCCCAGTACATATCCTTGTCCCGCGAACGAAGAAGACGCACTGGGTGTTTCAAAGGTAGGTAGCATGGAGGAGGTATCTGAGGCTTCGGGTTGAGGCTCCGCCTGCGGAGGAGGTGTTGGTGGTGACGGTGGAACATGCGGAATTTGATCCAGAGGTTCTTCAAATTCCACCGGTATTTCTTCCCCGTGGCATAGGACTATATTCGCTGGCTCTGTTTTGCTGATGAAGACATCCACTTTGAATCCATCAAGAGATTCAAGAGGAATACTTAATGTCGTGTGTTGGCGAACGACTCCCAATGAAGATAAGGCTTTTTCAAGCTCCTCTTTAATTTCACTAGAATAAAAGGCTGAATCCACTACACGAAAGACCAACTTGGTAGCCTCAGGAAAAGCATCGACCGTTAGAGCCTCAATTTGAACATCTTCTCCTTCCCCCTGAAGAGATCCTGAATCCAGCATCCATACAGGAACAAATATAGCGTAGGTTTCATCCGAATCCGGACCCATATCTATCGGTGATCCCATGGGGGCTATCCAGGGCTCTCCGCCGTGGGGGTGCTGAATTTTCACAAACATTCTATCCAAATGCTCATCGCGCATACACCTTTCCCATAATCGTTTATCAACGCTAATAGTATATTGTTCTGTATCCGCTTCGGGGAAGCCAGGACAATATTCTTTTGACCATATACGCGCTTGGAATTCCATGATGAAGTATGCCGCCATAGTTCCAATAAACGACTTCAAATTTATTATTAAGCAGACTAATATAGATGGTAAAACCCAAGGAAAGTTTTGAATTAGCCATTCATGAATCTTCCTTATCCTCTTTACAAAAAAGTATTCTCCGAGAAAGATACCTTCGTGTTTTGAGGCATTTTGAGCAACGGTGTTTCCGTATAGCTTTATTGTTCCATACCACGCGGTTTATTGTTACCGTTGGATCCTTGCTTGTGCCTGCTCTCTTATCCATTCAGTACTCGGATACCAGCAATTCTACCACCATTCAAGATCCTGATAGTTTTGCCTACGAAATTTACTGGGCTACGTGGGTTATATCGTTATTAGTCACGACGAGCAATGGTGTTCTTAGTACCTTTAAGGTTGATAAAAAATATTATTTTCTTCATACTACACTGGAGTTCATGCGAAGCGAAGGATGGCAATACTTCCAGCTCTCGGGCCGATACAATGGTCATTATACTCCTGGGCTCAAAGCTACGCACGAAAATCAGTTTGTCCACTTTTGTCATGCGGTAGAACGGATGAAAATCAAACAAGTAGAGGAAGAATATTATAAATTAACGGATTCGCATTCCAATGAAAAAGCCAAAACGGTGGATGCGGGAAAAGAAAAAAAAGAATCTACCCTCCCGTTTAATCCTCTTTTAGAAGGGGCGAATAATGGACAGTCCGAAATGAATTTACCCGAATTGCTGAAACAAACGGCTACCGCTCCCAAACTACCGTCCGAAAAAGAAGAGAAAGCTTAGTAGATGGCGCGCTGCCAATGTCACCCGAATTGTCGTGAAAAACCTCTAAAGTTTAAGGGAATTTGTAATAAACATACACGCAAATGTCCCCGTATTTCTCCCATGACCGGTTGGGAGCCCCAGTATGAACCCGATCGGTGGAACAAGAAACAAGAGTTTAGAGAAACCCATAACTGTTTTTCGTATGCGATGAATGTTCATGATCCCAAACAAGTAGAAGCCTGTAAAAAAACAGAAAACTGTGATGTACCTTTCCATCAACCAGGTTCCGCTTCAGGATATCCCAAGTTTGGTTCCGAAAAACTCAAAACCTGTTCGGATATGCTCCAACGAATTATGGGCGATAATCCCAATATTCAACCCATTTCGTTCGAGAAAAAATGTCCTGCCCATACGTCCAAAATAGCCATTGTGGTAGATCCTGATGAAGATTATCACTTTTATCGCCAAGATAGTAATGGTTATTGGTCGCACAAGCCAGGAGGAACCCCCGTCACCAATCTGGATGCGGATAAAAATCTAATCTACGACCCAGCATTGGCCAACCGCAATTACGACAAAAAAAATTCCAAGCTTAATTATGAAATCTTCTGTAGCTATTTATGTGTTCCCAGAGATAAGCCCCTGTATTTAAAAGTAGGTGGCAAACGGCGCCGCTACACTACGCGAAAGAATTACACTTTACGAAAGAGAATGATCAGTAAGCATTAGAGCAGCCCTTTTTTTGGAGCTACGAAGAGTCATAGAATGTTTTGTGATTACTTTTTCTTTCTTTTCTATTTGGTTTTCTTTCGTGAGCATCCGGGCAGTGGCATACATAAGACTTAGGATTGTAAGGAAAATCGCAATCGTTGTAAAATCCGTAGGGTATTCTTTGGGAACGTAATAAGTTAAAGCATAATCGGAATAGGTGGGAGGTGCGATGAAGTATTGAACCGTATTTTGAATACGGGTGGAAAGGGAAAATCCAGAAGTTATGATATAATACGTTGTCCGCACCAATAAATATAAAGATATATAAGCTATATATTGTAAGTTTGTGAGCTGTAAACTTACAATGTATAATGTAAATATTGCGAAAGGCGAGGTGGTGTTCCGAAAGAGTCCACTATTTTCTTGTAACGCAACAACCCAGGAAGCCAATACCATTTGATAATCGGCTAACACTTGTTGAGCTACTTGTGGGCTGAAGTAAGAAGTAACGAAATCATAAAGAGTATTCAAAATGTGTAAGCCGCCATAATACGCTGTTACGGCTGTCAATACTGAGGGAATAAAATAATGGGATGTAACAATCTGACTCATTTGTTTCTATACTTCTCGTTAAGTGCCCCCAGTAATCAAATTTAGTTGGCCCTTTGTTTTTTTCTCGCTTCTAACCATTCGTGACCGAATCGTTCTACGAAGGCACTATTAGGATTGAGGACCGCCAAGGCTTCAAAACAATCCAATCGTTTCTTGGGATTGGGATGGAGTAATCCACGAATGGCGTTGACGATGAAGGGTTTTTGCTGCCGATAGGGGCCTTCAATAAAGTTTTTATTATAAAGAAAGGAGGTTAAAAAATCTAAACATATACATCCAATAGCCCACGCATCAAATCCTGGCCAATACGTTTTCCATAACCCTACGTTATCCCCTGTGCGAAACGATTTACTTGTTTTGACAAAGGATTGTAACTCCTGAGCTGAAGTATTTAGGGATCTTCCCAAATAAGTCTCCATCATACGAAAAATAGTTCTACCTTTTACGAGTCTCGGTATAGCCTCGTTCATAGGAATATCCAGCTCTTTCACAGAGGTAAGAGCAAGTTCAGGAGGCTCCATATTCAATACCGACTCATGAACACCACCCTCGGCGTTTTCGGCACGAAACAACAATGGTTTTGTTCGTTTATGGATAGTTTCTTCCGTAATATTATCTCCGTTAAACGATAAACCAAAATCAATAATACGTATGACATTCTTTTTATCCACTAATAAATTGGCAGGATGAAGATCATAGTGACACATACGAATAAGCAGCAAAACGGATCCTGCTTCCAAAAGATGTTCGATGATTTTAAAGTAATTCGCAGAGGAAACTTGTATTCTTCCTGACTTTATATTTTGTACATATTCATGAACCTGTTTATCCCCTCCATAGGGTTGAAAGATTTGACGAACTTTGGAAGGAGGAAACATTTCACCCATAGTATCTTTATAAGCTTGAAAATCTGGATTACTCTCTAAACAATTCTGAACTCCAGGATCCTTTTGTTTTTCCGCCGATAAAAGCTCGCAACTTTCCGGTTCCGCTACGACGAAATAATTTTTGGCTAAAGGAAAGGATCGTACCCGTTTACCGATTTCTAATTCTTGTTTCATTTCGTCAATACTGGTTACTTTTCCAATCATGCTGGAGTCTTTCTTGAAACCATTTTTACATAATAAGGGTGGTGTAAAAATACAGGAATACGATCCTGCCGATATAAATCGCCCTCCTTCCATTCTATTGTACTTTCCATATTTTCTTTGAACGATTTTTCGTATCTTTGAAATTGATATTGGATAGTAGATGATCGGTATCACTCTGGTCTTGTTATTACTTATAGGAATAGCTACAGCAGAAATTTTCTTTCCTCAGAAAGTTAAAGAAGGATTTAATTCTTTAGTACCTGCCTTGGCTCCGCATTCAGGATATTTTGCCAAATTTGTACCCCGCCGCGGGGATATAGCCCAAGACTCCGAACAGGCGGGTTATATTCAAGATCCCCGTTACTTCCGTGGTTACTCCGATGTACAACGCTTAGGATTTGATCACGATTTTTGCCGTATGGTGGAATCCAAAGCGGACGGATCAAAATTTTTCGCCTGTGCGTTAGCGGGTACTGAAAATCTGGATTCCCTTTCTTTCCGAACCCCTTCCACTCGCGAAGGATTCCGTTTATCCCGTGATGATTACATGAGAGATATAGAAGGTATCGGAAGAAGTGCGTACTGTCGTATTCTGAAAGGAAAGAATGGACAATATCAACCTTTATGTAATCGTGCGTTCGATCATGAGTTTGATACAGACCTTGTGCTAGATTCTACACCACCCCCTGAAATCGCTATGCTCTTACGCTTCTATCAGGGTTGTATTTTCTGGTACAGATTCCGCGATGACATGGTGGACTACGTGGACAATACCAAGATAGCTTTAGTCGGTAGTCCTAAGATTTCGGAGATTCCTAACCCCGTAAAGACAGAAGGTCTTCAACTCAACGGTATTGACCAATTTGCGAGACTTGGGGATTCGGTAGACTTTGAACTGGGTTCGGTTGTTCCGCTGCGTAGTCTAAGGGCTATCATGGTATGGGTCTACTTCGACGAATTCACGAATAACGCCAAGATTCTGGATTTTGGTGACGGTCCAGGAGTGAATAATGTTCTTCTGGGGATTATCGGTCGCGGAGATGCGAATATCTACGACGCGGCTACCCTCCGTCCACCCTTGATCTGCGGTGAAGAAAGCACTATACCCGATGAACCTTCAGGAGCCCAACCCTGTCCTGTCATGTCTCCACAAGAGCTGATGAAAACAACTTCGGCGAATGTCAACGACTATAGTTGTGTAGGCTTTGAAGAAAATCCTCGACGTTTACCACCTTCTCGGGTTGTTAACCGAACTGTTGTTGGACCCAAGAATAAAGCGACTTTATTGTACGAAATCTGGGATCAACAGCAACGAAAGATGCAAATCAAAATTCCTTCGGTAATTCCCAAAGGAAAATGGACGCATATCTGTATTACAGCCAAAACGGACGACGCATTTAGACCCGATGTAGGTATTTACATTGACGGTGATCTAGTTTTCCTGGAACCGTCCGGATTTCTACCCCAAGCTTCCACCCTTAGCAACTGCTATCTGGGAAGAAGTAATTGGGCCAATGCCACGAGTCAATACGAAAACCGTGATGAGCTCTTTAAAGGTAGTCTGTTTGATTTGCGGGGATATAAGCAATCGTTGGCGGATAAAGTCATTAAAGAATCTGTGGCTTGGGGAAGACAGAAGCTAGGCCTAGAGGATTAAAAAAAAGGTTCTATATGATGGATAACTCGGAGTTTACACCTTCTTTCTTTGATGCGTCCTCAGAGGCGTGGAAGAAAAATAAAATACCCTTTGGTGAAGGTTCTTATAAATACAAGAAAAATGCGTTCCCACCTGATCATTCAGAACCCCAACCTCCACGAAAGACGAAAACGACTGCTCTTCCCTACGTTGAAAAGGAACCCCCTATGCTAAGAAGATCCAAACGTATCCGCAATCTACGACATGCGAAGGTTACGGGTATCGTAGAAGTCCTCACGCGCCATTAATTGACGACGGTAATCAGGATTACTCATTTCAAGAATATGTTCGCGAGCTCGCTCTAACCAAGGTTCTTTTTCGAGAGGAGTAATATGGTTCCAGCAACGATAAAGGCGAGTAATGAAGCGTAAAATAGCGGATTGATTTAATTGAGGATTTCTTGTAAGAAAATACTGAATACCGTCACTGACAAAGATACCAAACGCGTGTTCATCAATATGATTATCGTTCATTACAGAGGCCATTTGAATATGTGTAATATACATGTTTCCGTAGAAAAAAATGTTTCAAATTTATAACGTTAAAATTGAAACATATTTAAACTTAGCCTTATGTATTATTATATTCTTTATCCTAAAATGCCCCATACTTGGATTGACGAACGTCCGTTGGAAGAAATTATTCAAACGACCGTACCTCATCCGCGCTTTGACGCTTTAGTGGACGATGTACTTCTTCGGATAGATATTGACGCCCAGTTTCAGTATAAGCTTTATAAAAATACCAATAATGTTACAATATATGATACCGATATCATTATTCTAACAGCAAAATTAAAACAGTTAGAAAGGGATTATAAAGAAGAAGATACTCGCTTTCAAAAACTTTGCGAATCCTATGGGGAGTTAGCCGTTCATGATACGGAAAATACAGGGAGCAGTAACACGGAGGAAGAAGAGGAAGAAGAACTAGAAGATAATAATGTGGAAGATAAGTTAGTGGGTCAAAAAGATTTTATAGCGGTAAAAAAAACAGCTGCTCATGGAAAAGAACTTCAAAAAATCCTTCTCCAAATTAAACAAATCAAAGCTCAAATGGCCGATAGACAACAGAAACTTATGAATATCCAAGGGGAAATCACTATCCTTCAAACGAATATAGAAGCCTTCCAACATTATCAATACGCGGATCGTATCTATTTCAGCTTCATGCGTAAATTAATTCTTCTCTTTGAAAAAAATAAAGATCAAGACTTTCTCAAGAAAGGTATTTATTGTATACTCCAGTACAGAGATATGATGCGTAAGCGATACGTCTCTAAAGAGCCATGTGAAGTGAATGATAAAAATTATTGTTCTAATCACTTCCTACCCATTATTGAAAATAAATTATGTTCCTTAGTCGTATAAATATCTTATTTTCAATTATATTATAATTTAAAAAAAAAAGATATTTTGCCCCTTGTGTGAATCGAACACACGATCTTCTGCTATCATTACCCACAGACTGTTCATCCGTGGCCCCATTGCTTCATACAACAGCAGGGGTATCAGGACGTACCCAATATACAAGGCAGACGCATTACCATTGTGCTAAAGGGGCACAGTTGGTCGCACTATGTAAACAACTGTAGCCCTTTCGGGAAGAGCTCTCGGTGGGGATTGAACCCACGATCTTCTGCTCACGGCCTCGGACGAACCTAAGGTTAGAAGGCAGACGCGTTATCCACTGCGCTACGAGAGCATTTGCAAAGAAAGGGATTCGAACCCTTGAGGCTTGCACCATGCGAACTTGAGTCGCACGCCTTAACCAACTCGGCCATCTTTGCTATAAAAAAATTAAATTTTTAATAGCAAAGATAAAGTGACCCATTATAATTCAATAAGAATCGGCCATATTTACAAGGTATGGGATTCGAACCCATGCGGATTGCTCCACTCGTACCTGAAACGAGCCTCTTCACCACTTGAGTAACCTTGTTCTTAGTTTGCTTTTTTTTGCGCCCATCGGGAATCGAACCCGAGCTTCTACCTTGGAAGGGTAGAATTCTACCACTGAACTATAGGCGCATTCACCTCATGAGGGGGTCGAACCCTCGACTGTTCGGTTTCGGTCTATCAGACGGTCTCTGTTAAGAGCCGAACGCTCTACCACTGAGCTAATGAGGTTCCTAT
>JACCDW010472585.1_pt1 | contig 11150 bp, 10 predicted proteins | sample 7449781 | NCBI WGS metagenome assembly JACCDW01 (sample SAMN15323449, study PRJNA562643) | freshwater metagenome | isolation source: river surface water | place: USA:Blue River Watershed | collected 2017-08-18
GCGATCGCTACTACTCCAACTACGCAGGAGTGTATTGGCAACCCCTGGCAATTGGCCCCATTCAAGTCGGTGCAGTCTTTGGTGGCTTTAATGGCTACCCACAAACCAATCAAGGTGGCTGGTTTGCGGCAGCCATCCCTGCGCTCACCATCGAAGGCAAACGCCTTGGTGCCAATCTTTTTATCATCCCCACAGTTGGGGACAGAGTACATGGCGCGCTATCACTGCAAGTAAAGCTAAAGGTTTGGGAATAAGCGCAGACCCTATCAAAAAGCGCACTCCCCAAACCCAGACATAATCAAGAACCGCTGAGATTTGCGGTATTCGTTTCTAATTCTGATTTACCCGAATTTGTCTTGGGCACACTTGTAATATTCAAATCCATTGAGTAAGGCCCCAATGCAATGATATCGATTGTATTGCGAGTGCCATTATCAAAATTAGGCTTGTGGATGCCTAAAAATAATAGCTTTTCGGTAATCCAGCGCCAATCAAAGACTACGCCGCTTGTTCCGTCGTATACAAAATTGTTTTTCAGAGCCATCGTAATAGTTGAACGCTTAACCTTACTTGATGGCGTGACTGACCAGTCGTAGTTATCTAAAAATCCATACCAGTGATCCAGTAAATTACCATTTAGATCTAAATTAAGAGCATGATTGATACTCGAAATAGTCGAACTAGTACTGCTAGTGTTCCAGGTTGCTTCATATGGGTACTCGTTACCATTTTGACGCACTAAAGTGGCAATCTCAGATGCATTACAAAATGTTCTTACTCCCGGAATGTGGTAACAATTTGTGGATGTGTTGAATCCCACGGTGCCACCTCCGAAACTGCTGTCACCCGTGTAGTAATACTGCCACCCAATATTGGACAGAGTCATATTGGTGCCGCCCGTTAAGAATGAAATATGCCGAAGGGTCACAGCATCTGCAGCTGCACTTGGATCACGTTTAAAGACTTGTCGCAAAGTCCCGCTGCCGTCACCCGTAACGCTTGCATTATTCACTGGATTATTTGAATTACCAGCTGGATAAGTAATTACTCGACTTACATTACCCGAAGAATCGCTTGCGACCTGCTCATCTAAAGTAAGCTTATAGTCATAATCGAGCGTTAGCTTGATCGACTTGTACGTACCCGGGGCAAGCGAAGCAAGATCACGCACAGGATTAAATTGGTTATTGATTATGTCAACATAAGTAGGATTGGTCGTTTGGTAAATCACCGTTTCATTATCAGCAAGATCTACTAATGAAATTGAATAAATCTTAACCTCAAATTTTGTTGGATTAGCAAAACATCCATAAAAAGTGTTACTGCCAAAAGCACCAGAACTTCTTCCAGGTAAGTTAGAAAAAGTTAGTAATTTCATCCCATTGCGACAATTGGGGGCATCTTCAAGGGGGCCGGAGGAGTTATCAATAGTAACTACCGTGGCAGCAAAAAGGGCGGTGGCAAAGAGCGCACCAAAAATACTTAATGGACTTTTAAATAGTTTCATTGTCTTGCCCCTCTAACAGAAAAACAAACTCCATCACAGCTGGTAAAGTTACTAGAAGCTGCAGCTGAGGTGCTCGAATCTGATGAAGAACTACTTGTTTGAGTGGTTCCGCTGGATCCCCCGCCGCCACAAGCACTTAGAGTCAAGAACGATAGAGTAATCATCATTTTGGTGATACAAATTCGCAAGCTAGGTAAATTCATATTTTCTCGCAATCATTCATTTGTAATAATTAACTTTATATTTCACGTCTGATCTAATAAATTTTTACAATTTTTATTTAGAAACAGCAATTCCACCCGAAGAATTTCAACCGCCACCGCCGTGCTTACATAAGAAATGCGTGTGAAGAGATACTTCAATTATTAATATTTGAAATAAGATATTTAGAACTTTTATGTTAAAAATTAGTAATAAATAGTAACATATTCCATGCTTACGCTAGGGTTTTTTAGAGTTCTTCTGAGGGCTAATCAGGTCGTTTCGTTTTGAAATACCCTGCTTAGCCTTTTTGAGGCGCTGCATCAGACTCAGTTGTATTTGCTCCATAACCAGAGTCAAGGGTTGCGGCCTTGGATGAGGCCGTAGAGGCATCTGTTAGGGTAGTTTGGAAGATAGTCGTCTTTGTTGATCTATTAAAGCTAAACCTTGGGGGCGCCTATAAAGACGATTCTGCAAACTCACTGTATAAAGCTTACTTTTATCCCAGTCAATGAGCTCTCGCACTTTTGCGCTTCGCAAACCCGCAATCATGATCTCATGCCGCCTGGAATCCTTAGCCTCAATCAGATGGCCGCGATATTTATCAGCGATTTCAGAAATCGATACCAGCTGAGTTCAATTAATTAATATAGCCAAGTAATAAAAAGTAAGCGAGGGGCTCTTGTAGTCTAGATAACTCATCCTATTGTTAGCGTTTAATAGACATCCAAGCGGGAACTTTAAATCGGACGATACTCCAATAAAACCATACGTAACTGATGGCGAATAATGCGGCAAATCCTTTGAGTACCATGTGATAGCGCCAAAATAAAACGGCTGGAATTACGGAAAGTAAAGCCAATACCCATAAATATGGTGATGTCATCGCGTTTTGCTGAGTTTTCGTTTCATCATCATTGCTAGCAATAGCCCAACGAACAATCCGCATATAGATCAACTGATGTAAATGCGAGGCATCTGGCATTCCCGGGTGGACGCGCTTTAATACAACACGGCGATAGATGGTAAAGAGAGTCTCAAAAATGGGGTAAAAACACAAAAGAAGTGGAAACCATTTAGATACTTCGGGATGGCGAGCAGTTAACAAAACTGAAAGCTCAGCAATCCAAAATCCAATCAAATAAGCACCGCCATCGCCTAAGAAAATTAAGCCGCGTGGATAGTTCCAAACCAAAAAGCCCGCTAGAGCTCCAATCATTGCTAAAGCTGCAATTAGGATTGCTGAATCGCCTACCTGAAAAGCGACATAAGCAATACCGGCCAGGATAATAACGGCAACCATCGACGATAGGCCGTTATAGCCATCAATGATATTAAAGGCGTTGGCTACGCCGCCCACCGCAAAGCACGTAATGGCGATTGCAGCTAGTGGGTACGCCAGCATCAAATCATCAATACCCAAGATCTGAACGCTGCTAAGCCAGGCATTCAGAAAATAGCCAGCAAGGCCCGCCGATAGAACGGTAGCCAACAATCGAATCTTCACCCCAACTTTTTTGGTGATGTCTTCTGTTAAACCCGATAAAAATGCAGGTAGTGCTGAAAGTAACAATAGAAGACCAAAGGTAGCCACTTCAGTATTCTGAAAGTAGCGGGCAGACAAAGCTATGAAAACCCCCAAAACAATCCCTATCCCACCCACGCGGGGAACCGCAACGGTATGAAATTTTTGTACGCCTGTTAGATCAGAATCTGCCGTAAAGCGACCATGGACATGGCTCGAGCGCACTATCCAGAGCGTCACAAAGAGGCAAACCAGAAAGGAGAGTACTAAAACCGACATAAGTCCTTAAATTGCAGTGCGAAATAATGCAAACATCATATTATGGCGCAATGATTATTAAACTTGCTCACGCAATTGGCGATTACAGAGGCGCCAAATCAGAATAGATATCGGCAAAACAAGGCATGCTTGTGTCATGAGCATAACAAGAACCACACCACTAGCAGAATAAGTGGATGCGACCTGCCAAGATCCCAAGACAATTACAACTGCCCCGAGTAAAAATACCCAAACTAACGGCTCTTTTTTAAATGAACGTAATTGAGTAGCTAATGCATTGTTAATTAAATAAAAAAATACAAATAGCAATAGTTGAGCAAAAGCTGAGAAAGGTACCAATCGATCAGCAAAGGACGTCTGTTGAATCATTGCGTATGCACCGACTAGGCCAATCGATCCAATTATAAAAGTAAGTATACTTAGCGCAAAATCACGTTTAAAAATAGAGTCTAGTACATGCCATTGTTTTTTTGCTACTGCTTGCGACATCGCTGGAACCTGTCGTGCAAGCCAAGATTGGGAAACGATGCCCACCATGTGGGCTAGTGCTAACGAGAGCCCAATCTGTCCTGCTATGACTGCATTTTGATGTACAAATATGATAGGAGTAGCGAGTTGCGACATCAAAAAAACGCTGATCCAAGCTAAACCAACGCGCCACTGTAAAGGCCATACCTCTAATCGCCAATGAAATTTTTCTGCATCCACCAGCTTAGTAGCGAGCCTTACTAAATACGGGTATCTTATATACAAAAAGATAGCGCTAATGATGGCAGCAAAAGTGGGAATCATAGCCGCGGCCCATAAGGCACCCCCTAATAGCAGTACAAGCCAACAAGCAACAGCACCACATACACCCTGCAGTAATCGTAGGCCATATACCTCTCGCATTTGGCCGCTACCCTCTAATACTGCTAAAAAAGGTAAGGTAATCATGCTGACGGCAGTCATCAACACAATAGCAAACCATGGGCCTAACCAGTCAACCTGGCTCATCTCAAGGGCTGATTTATCTGAAAAAATGAACCAGCCTAAAACCACAACAGAGAAGAAAAAAATTCCAGAAAATCCCACATAAATTCGAACCGCTTGACTCACAAATGCAGTGAACTCAGAAATCCTTGACCCTTCTATTTGTCCATACTTTAGCCAGCGTAAGTCAGCAAAAAAATGGGCGCTTATTTGAACCAGGGCAACGGCAAGTCCCATCTCAAATATAGAATAGAGTGCCGCTAAACTGACAAAAGTGTAATACCAACCTTGCTGTTCAGCAGATAAGAAGGTGGCAATAAAAAAAACGGTAATGAGACCGGCAATACCCTGCCATAGGCGTTGGCCAATAATAAAATGGAGGCTGCTCAGCGTCACTAGAAATGAGTCACACTCTTAGGATTTGGGGTCCAGACAGTATAGATACAGTATTGACGAATGTGATGGCTTAAGAAAGAGGACCTCCATAGTGGGGTGTAAAAGGTTTTCGAGACATTAAACCCCATCTGGGTAGCTAACATCCCCAAACGCTCCTCGGTATAAAAAACTTTATGGTCTTGATCGCTATGCATACCCAGAACTCCTGGCACACCTATTAATAAACAGCCTAAGGATTTTAGAACCCGATGAATTTCACGAAGCAAAGAAGAGGGATCAGCCAAGTGCTCTAGAACATTATCTAACAACACTGATTCAAAACTGGCATCCAAGAAAGGGAGTACATCGATCTCCATCAATCGAGCATCGAGTCCAAGCCCTTTGCAATAATTTACGTTCAAGGGGTTGATATCTACGCCAATCGTATTTGCACGAAAATTTAGCATATCGCCCAAGCCACAACCGATATCCAATGTGCAACCTTTTAAATGTGAAGATAACTGTGGATAAAGCCAAAAGCGACGATAAAAACTACCTAAAGCGCTTCGCTTTTGCAAGTACTGAAAATAGTACTGATCTTGATTATTTAGATTATTACCCATGTAAAGATCATAACCTAATTAGTCATATTTGCTTTACGTAATAACTTGGGAATCTGCGCATACATACCATATGATAATTTTAGAAGAGCCAAATAGCTATGCCCTTGATAGCACCTAATCAGACTGAAAATAACATGACTGATTCTTAAAGCGTAAATTAATAGCACATAAATCAAAAAAATCAATACGATTGATAGAGCTTAAACAAGGTCTAATTTTGAATGAAGCAGGGAAAATATCAACTTACTTTATGTTAAATAAATTTTCTAAAATAAGACTTAATGGACCTTCGGCAAGCGACCAGTGTATTTTGTAAAATAACGTAGTAAGCTTGCAATGTGCCAATGAAAATGATGCCAATCATGGCGACTTGCTCTGCGAGCCTCGTGGATAATCATCGAGCTAGGACATGCGAGAACCCTGTAGTCGGCCTGCCAAAGCCTAGTACAAATATCAGCATCCTCAACATACATAAAATAGTTCTCATCAAATCCATTAACTGCACTATATGCTGAAGACTGAAAGAGCATAAATATTCCAGCTACCCATTCAACATAAAAATCTGGATCGTCTTGAGAAAATTTGTAATCAGAATAAGTAAAAAATAGTTTTCTTTTCAGCGTTGATACTAAGGTAGGAAAGCAACGAATACTATCCTCAATTTCACCTTGTTTATTTTTAACCATAGGGGCAATCAAACCAGCATGAGTCTGATATAACGAATCTAGCAAACGAGGAAATGGATTTACATTAAAGTCAATATCGGGATTTAAAACACAAAAATACAACGTCTTGCATAATAAAAAAGCTTGATTATGATTTTCGCCAAAGCCCTTAGGTTGTTGATTGCGTATCAAGGTAATCCGTTGGTCGGTAGTCGATTCAATTGACTCGGGAACATTAATCGTCACAATAATCTGCTTAATCTCAGGCATCGCCAATAACTGAACTAACAGCTTTGGCAGCATTACTCCGTGACCATGAGTAACAATGGAAACAGTAATCATTTGTTTAGTCTTATAGCTAGGGTGGGCTAATTTAAAATACATTGTATAGATCTCCAGCATAAACCCAAGTCCCATGCCAGATTATAGCCATAGAGCTTCTGTTTTTTACCTAAATAAACGTAGCAAAAACTACCTTAGGGTAGGAATAAATCAAACTAACAATCTTTGAAAATACCTAATCGTCTGTTTTAAGCCATCCTCTAGATTAACTTTGGGCTCCCAACCCAATTTGGCTTTAGCGAGTTCGATATTGGGTTGACGTTGCTTCGGATCATCTGAGGGAAGGGGCTGATAAATAATCTTAGATTTACTGTCCGAGAGCTTGAGAATAGTTTCTGCCAGTTGCAGCATGGTGAATTCACCGGGATTGCCAATATTGACTGGGCCCGTGAAGCCCTCTTCAGAATTCATCATCCTTACCATGGCATCGATTAAGTCATCGACATAGCAAAAGCTTCGGGTTTGCTGACCATCACCATAAATCGTGATGTCTTTTCCTTGTAAGGCCTGCATAATAAAGTTGCTGACTACTCGACCATCATTGGGGTGCATGCGCGGGCCATAGGTATTAAAGATCCGAACCACCTTGATATCTAATTGATGCTGACGGTTATAGTCAAAAAAGAGGGTCTCCGCACAGCGCTTACCCTCGTCATAACAAGAGCGAATACCAATGGGGTTTACTTTACCCCAATAGGCCTCAGGCTGGGGATGCACTTCAGGATCACCATATACCTCACTAGTTGAGGCTTGCAAGATACGAGCCCTGGTTCTTTTAGCTAAACCGAGCATATTAATAGCACCATGCACGCTGGTTTTAGTTGTTTGTACTGGATCGTATTGATAGTGCACGGGAGAAGCTGGACAGGCGAGGTTATAAATCTGGCTAGTCTCCACATAGAGTGGGAAAGTTACATCATGACGAATCAGCTCTAAACGAGAATTGGGCAATAAATGCGCTAAATTTTCTTTAGTACCAGTGAAGTAGTTATCTACTACTAAAATTTCATTTCCCTCTTTAAGAAGCCTTTCGGTAAGGTGCGAACCCAAAAATCCAGCTCCGCCGGTAATTAGAATTTTTTGATTCCGATTATAGTTTTTCATTAAAAGCTCTAGACCGTGTAAATTTATAAAAGATAATATTAATTATGTCGCCCAATACCATAGTACTCAATGCCTAAATCTTGCATGGATAGTGGTTCATAGAGATTGCGGCCATCGAAGATAATTGGACTCTTCAGTTTTTGGAGTACCTGATTAAAGTCCGGACTTCTAAAAACTTTCCACTCAGTCGCGATGACCAAGGCATCAGCCCCTTCTAATGCGCTCATCGGGCTGTCAGTCATCAAGACTTGCTTAAGGCCCTCTGGATTGTCCTTGAAGTCAATCCTTAGGGCGTGCCCCGCCTCCAGCATTGCCACTGGATCATAGGCAAGAATCTTTGCGCCCCGTTTTACGAGTTCTGCAATGATGATGCGGCTAGGTGCTTCGCGCATATCGTCCGTATTAGGTTTAAAGGCCAAACCCCATAATGCGAACTTTTTACCTTTCAAATCTTGACCAAAGCGCTTATCGATCTTGTCGATCAAAGTGTACTTTTGTAGCTCATTGACTGCTTCAACTGCATCGAGGATTTTGAGATTTCTACCATGTTCTTTTGCAGTCTTAGATAATGCAGACACGTCTTTAGGAAAGCAGGAGCCGCCGTAACCTGTTCCTGGATATAAAAAGCCAAAGCCAATCCGAGAATCTGAACCAATACCCTGGCGAACGTACTCAATATCAGCGCCCACCAAGTCGGCTAAATTAGCCAACTCATTCATAAAAGAGATACGAGTTGCTAACATTGCATTGGCTGCATATTTAGTAAGCTCAGCACTTTTGACATCCATATAATAGGTTCGCTCATGGTGGCGATTAAAGGGGGCATATAGTTTGCGCATTACTTCTTTAGCTCTCAAGCCGGAGGGTGTACTTTCAGTGCCTATCACAATGCGGTCTGGACGCATAAAGTCCTCTACCGCAGCGCCTTCTTTGAGGAACTCTGGGTTAGAGACTACAGAGCACAGCTCTGGAGAAAGATTTCTTTTCTCAAGTTCTTCAATAATGGCTATAGAAACTTTATTTGCAGTGCCGACAGGTACAGTGGATTTATCAACTATTACCTTCGGGCTACTCATGTGACGACCAATGTTACGTGCTGCCGCTATGACGTACTGAAGATCGGCTGAGCCATCTTCATCAGGAGGCGTGCCAACAGCGATGAACTGAATATCACCGTGAGCCACTGATGCTGGTATATCGGTCGAAAACTGCAATCTGCCAGCAGCGCTATTTCGCTCAATCATCTCTTTAAGACCGGGCTCATAAATAGGAACACCGCCAGAATTGAGAATCTCAATCTTCTTGGAATCAACGTCTACACAGAAGACGTTATTACCTTGCTCGGCCAGGCATGCGCCCGTAACAAGGCCTACGTAACCGCTTCCGATGATGGTAATATCCATATTGGAACTCTCTACTAGCTTAATGAATTTGAACTAAAAAACAAACTTACTTCTACCGTAATAATTCCAGGAAAATACAACTCCAGTAGCAATAATCTTAGAAAGAATAAGGTGCCATTCAAAAATCTCAATGGCCATATATAGGACGAATTGGTTAACCAATAATGCTAAGCCACTTACTATAAATACACCAAATACTTCAACATGTTTTTTGTAGCGAGCGCCGCTTTCAAATACAAATTTAATCGAAAGAAAATAATTGGTGAGTGTGGCAAGAATAAAAGTAGCGATAGAAACGGGTATCCATGGCCAGCCTAAATAACTTGCAAATATAGAAAACAGTCCAATATCAACAACAGCCGCTGCGCCACCAACAAAAAAGTATCTAACAACCCGCATTAACGAAGATTATATTTAAGAATGCAATAAATAGCCCTAAATCCGTCCCTCCAACCTATTTTTTTGCCCTCGTCATAGGTTCTGCCATAGTAAGAGATGCCCACCTCATAGATACGGCAATTCAATTTAGATACTTTAGCAGTAATTTCTGGCTCGAAACCAAAGCGATTCTCTTCAATGGATATACTCTGAATGATTTCTCTACGAAATACTTTATAACAAGTTTCCATATCCGTTAAATTAAGATTAGTAAACATATTTGACATTAAAGTTAATACCCCATTTCCTACCCGGTGCCAAAAATATAGAACACGATGAGCATCTCCACCAAGAAAACGAGAGCCAAAAACTACATCCGCACGATTATTCAATATCGGTTCAACTAAACGAGGATATTCATTCGGATCATATTCCATGTCTGCATCTTGAATAATCACCAAATCTCCAGTGGCTGCAGCAATACCAGTCCGTAATGCTGCACCTTTACCCTGATTGACATCGTGATATAAAACTTGATGTACACGTCCAGATGATTGAATTTCATTTTTTAGCTTATCCCGAGTTCCATCCTTAGAACAATCATCAATAATAATAATTTCTTTATCAGAATATGGGGCAGAATTAACGGCATCAATTATGGCATCAATGGTATTTAATTCGTTATAACAAGGTATAACGATCGATAGTTTCATTTACCAATTCCCTTATAAATATTCAAAGTTTTATATGCTGTTTTTATTGTTTAACGATTTTAGCAAATTCACAACCGATGAACCCAATAGGCATAACACGCATAATTAGACTCTGAAAGTCTTTTTCAGGGTTAGCAGATCGCGAAAATATCAGATAAGCTTGAAGTCGACGTAATATTTCATCGCAGTCATTTCCATATTCTGCCTTATATCCAGGAGGCATATTCCCACTGTACCCATTGAGGGTTGGCAAGCCTAAACTTAACGCTGCCCACATAGCATCAAGCTCCTGATTTGGAATAGATTGACTAGCTTGCTGAGCAAAAAATAAGATGGAAGACGCTGGCAACCCTTCAGGAACACGTGCCATTGCAATAGCTTTATGATTACGCCATTCCTCTATTGTGCTTGAATTTACCCGTACTGTAGAAAACTCAAAAATCAAACCCGCAATTAATACGAACTTTAGTAATTTAAGCTTTTTTGGAAAAAGGTCTATTGCCACCGCACTTAAATATGCAATTGGAAATAACATTACTAAAGAAATTCTAGTCATCGCCCTTATGGCTGAAGCTAGAGGTAATTCTGCAAAATAAAGCCATAAACTATATCCATTTAGATTAATAGTTAATATTATTAAAAATAATAATCCTACGGCTAGCAATTGATAAGCTAGGGTATTTTGCTTTTTCCTGTGAAAGATGAGACCAATCAAAGCAAGCAATAATGGAATTGCACCAATAAATATTTGATGCTCGTGCCGCATTGGAAGAGAAGAAACATAACCTCCTAAAAATCTGTAAAGCCAAGACTCTTCCATCAATATAAAACTTCCAGGCGTTGGCAGCATCCCCGTGATTTCTAATATAGAACGCCTAACCCCATAAAGTTCGCTTACTTTAAAATAAGGATATAAAAGTGCCGCAAGACTACTAACCAAAGCAAGGAAAATAATTAAAAATATTGCCTGACTTCTAATCTCTATTTTTTGCCAGCTCTCAAAAAAGGAGCTGATAATTTCTTTAGAGTTTATGCAAAATAAGAATGTTCGCAATCCATAAAC
>JACCDW010667409.1_pt1 | contig 11150 bp, 8 predicted proteins | sample 7449781 | NCBI WGS metagenome assembly JACCDW01 (sample SAMN15323449, study PRJNA562643) | freshwater metagenome | isolation source: river surface water | place: USA:Blue River Watershed | collected 2017-08-18
AAATCATGTTGCAAAGTTACAACCCTTTTCGAATAAATTCCTACTTCATGAAGCCAAAAGGCAATAAGTCGCGGCAGGAATTTAAAATCAGAATACTGCCATCATTTTGAACGAGTAGTACCCGAATGGGTTGTTGCTGACGACTTTCGCTTTCTAGCATGACCTGTCTGCAAGAACCGCACGGTGAAACATAGTTTTCGGCAGCAATGAGCTTACCTTTTACTGCAATACAAATCGCTTCAATTGGTTGGTCTGGAAAGCTAGCGCCCGCATAAAAAAGGGCAACTCGTTCTGCGCAGAGCCCAGACGGATAGGCAATATTTTCTTGATTATTCCCTTCAATGAGTTGACCATTTTGTAAGCGTACTGCTGCCCCAACTTGGAATTTAGAATAAGGTGCATAAGCCCTAGTTAGCGCTTCTTTGGCCGCAGTAACTAATTGTTGGTCAGCGGTATGAAGCTGTGCCTCAGAAGAAATCAATTGGTAAGAAAGGGTAAACTCTTGATTCATAGGGGCATTTGTACGCAAAGTAGCGACAATTGTTTCGTTTAATTTATTTGAATGAAAGCGTGGAAGACCTTTCTTTTTTCGGTAAATTCGCGTTTTACATGATTATGGATACAAACAAAGCAAAAGCTTCTTACGGTGTCGGCATGAGTATTGCCGAAAGCCTTTCTCAACAAGACCTCACTGCCCTTGACCTCGATCAAGTGATGGCCGGTATGCACGCCATCTTCAGCGGAATTGAACCGCTCATGAGCCCTGAAGAAGCAAATATTGAAATTCAACAATTCCTCAACGCGCAAAAAGCACTCAAATACGAAGCCAACAAACAAGCTGGCGCTGCCTTTTTAAGTGAAAATGGTCAACGCCCAGAAGTTCAAACCACAGTAAGTGGTCTTCAATATGAAGTATTGCACGAAGGCGAAGGTGCACAACCTGGACCTACAAGTCAAGTAACGGTGCACTACCACGGTACACTCATCGACGGTACTGTCTTTGATAGTTCCGTACAACGCGGTGCGCCTGCTACTTTTGGGGTCAATCAAGTGATTCGCGGCTGGACAGAAGCACTGCAACTCATGAAAGTGGGTGCTAAATACCGCTTAAGCATTCCTGAAGACCTTGCTTACGGTGCCAATCCGCATCCAGGTGGAGCCATCCAACCGTACAGTGCCCTTATTTTTGACGTAGAATTAATCTCCATCGCCTAATGAAATTTTTATCCCTATTTGCCCTTGTTTTAGTCCTTGCTTCTTGTGGAGACCAAGTCGTTACTTTCAAATCAGACAAAGAACGCTACTCTTACTTGTTAGGTGTTGAAATTGCCAAACCATTTGTGGCACAAGCACCTTTTAATCAACTTGACAAAGAGCAAATGATCGCTGGCTTCGCTGACCCAGTTAAAGAAACTGAAGTAGAGCGCTACTACAAAGACCTCGAACTCGTTTTGGGGCAAGGTAGCAAAACCATTAACGAAAAGTTCAAAGAAAAAGGATCGTTTGCCGCTGGTAAAATCAACCGCGAACGCTTTGATCACTACTTCTCAGAACTAAATGCTACTTCACTCATCAACAGCGAATTTGTCAAAAAAGGTTTTGCAGACGGGCTCAACAAAAAAGAAGCGGAAGCGCTCAAAGGCCTTGATCGCAAGAAAATCATGGCCAACTTTGAGGCACTCATGAATCAGAAATACCAGAAAATTACTGCTGGTTTCAAAGCAGAAGGCGAAGCATTCATGGCGCAAAACAAAACTAAAGCTGGCGTCATTACCACCGCAAGTGGTTTACAGTACATCGTGATCAAAGCGGGCAAGGGTCCGAAGCCAACAAAAGAAGCACGTGTCAAAATGAAATACGTGGGCATGAACCCAGACGGCTCTATTTTTGATCAATCACCAGAAGGTGAAGGAGTGAGTTTTGGACTTACTGAAGTGATCCCAGGCTGGACAGAAGCCATTCAGCTCATGCAAGTTGGCAGTAAAATCCGACTTTTCGTTCCACAAGAATTAGGCTATGCTGGCAATCCACCACAAGGAGCTAATATCAAACCTTATTCTCCACTTGTTTTTGAAATGGAACTCGTTGCCATAGAAAAGGCAACAGCTCCAGCACCTGCCATGATGCCTCAAGGTATCAACCCTTAAACCAACATTATTCTTGAACCCATGTTGAAATATCTCTCTGTATTTGCCTTACTCTTTTTCGGACTCAGCGCCTGTGAAGACGACATCAAACTAGACGGCGACTTCGTTGAAACTGCAGTTGTTTATGGTCTACTCGATCAAGCTGACTCCATTCATTACATCAAAATCACGCGTGCATTTATCGGCCCAGGTTCAGCCCTAGACAACGCCCTGATCGCCGACTCCAGCTATTTTGAACAAGTAGAAGCCACTGTGAGTGAAGTGGTGAATGGTCAGGTTACGCGCACATGGCAACTACAAGACACCATTGTTCAAGACAAAGATACCAACGGGATTTTCTATGCACCAGAGCAAAAAGCATATTATTTCAAAACCTTACCTACTGGCCCACTCGAGGCTATTCAAACCTCGACAAATCCTTTGTTAAGCTCTCTAAAACCAACAGCTACTTATCGTTTTAAAGCCATTATCAATGGTGGAGAGTTTGAGGTATCTGGTGAAACCGAGCTAGTACATGGTATGACATCGCCTACCGCTTCTCAGAACTTCACTTTTAAATTTGCCAATGATCCTGGTATTTACGTACCAAGTGGTGTAGCCATTTCTAATTCGGGTAACGCATATATTGCTAGCGCGCATCTCGATGTATTGTTCAATGAACACCGTGGCGCAATTAAAACTGAAAAATCGTTCCGTTGGAAATTAGGCGAAGCCAATGTTGAACCCTACAGCTCGCGTACCTTCACAGCTGCCGGCAAAACATTCTTTGACCTTATCACGTCCAATGTAACCACAGACCCAAGCATTGACAAACGCACCTTCCAAGGTTTCAATATCATCATCACTGGCGGTGCTGAAGATTTATACAATTATATGGCGGTCAATAAACCAAGCTCAAGTTTAGCACAGAGCAAGCCAAGCTATACCAACCTAAATGTCACCAATGGCAAACGTGTAGTAGGCATCTTCTCTTCAAGACAAACGCTTACCTTCTACAAACCATTTTACACTTCTCCACAACAAGCCTACATCAGAGCCATTGACAAGAAAACAACCCGTGAATTGTGCTCAGGCCCTATTACCGGAAACTTACTTTTTTGTTCGAATCACCCAGGTGACAACGTTGTAGGGCAAGAAGAATCCTTTGCTTGTAATTAACCACTATGACTGAACGCGAGACTTTCTTTGCAGATGTCTTGTTGCCGGTCCCGATGCGACAGGTTTTTACTTATCGCATTCCCTTTGATTTCAATACACAAATCCGCAGTGGCCTTCGGGTCTTGGTTCCGTTCGGAAAAAACAAATTACTAACGGGTTTGGTCACGAGCGTGCACCAAAAAGTACCACAAGGCTATCAAGCCAAATACATCGACACGATTCTTGATGAACAACCCATCATCACGGGTAAGCAATTGGCTTTTTGGGATTGGGTGAGCACCTACTACATGGCACCAATCGGAGATGTCATGAACGCAGCACTTCCTGCCAACTTCAAACTGGCCAGCGAGTCAAAATTTTGCTTGCACCCCGATAGCCCAAACCCTGAGTCTTTTCAACTAGCCAAGCGCGAAGAAGAAATTCTACAACTGCTGCAGGTCAACGAGAGTTGCAGCACCAAAGAACTTTCCGAATTGCTCGGTATCAAAACCATCCAACCTTACCTCAAAAAACTCCTCGATTACAAACTCATTGCGGGCTCTGAAGAAGTTCAAGAAAGATATACGCCTAAAACGCAACTTTTTGTCTTTCTGAATACCGCATTTCAAGAAGAAGAGGCCATCAGTGTGCTTTTAAATACCATTGAAAAAAAGCCAAGATCTGAAAAGCAAGTACAGGCCTTATTGCAGTTTATCCAACTAGCAGCAGAAGCTGGAGGCTTGCATGCGCCGGTCTCGAAGAGTTTATTATTGAAGCACGACGTGAGCGCCTCGGCATTAGCCACACTAGAAAAACAAGGCATTTTTGAAATTGAAAGGTTACAAATTGACCGTTTTGAAACACAAAATGAAGAAACTGCAGCTTTTAAAGCGCTCACTCAAATTCAGCAAGAAGCTTTAACTGCCATTGAAAACGGTTTTCAAGAAAAAGAAGTGTGCTTATTACATGGGGTTACGGGTTCCGGAAAAACCGAACTTTATGTGCAGCTCATTCAGCAATACCTCGACTTAGGTAAGCAGGTCTTGTTTTTAATTCCAGAAATTGCGCTCACTACCCAACTTATCAAACGCCTGCAGAAATATTTTGGGCAGTTGGTTGGGGTCTACCACAGCCGTTTTAATCAGAACGAGCGCGTAGAAATCTGGAATCATGTGCTCAACAATGACCCGAATAAATTTAGAATCATTGTTGGGGCCCGAAGCTCTGTGTTTTTGCCTTTTGCCGACCTCGGTTTAGTCATCGTTGACGAAGAGCACGAAGCGTCTTTTAAACAATACGACCCCTCGCCTCGCTACAACGCCCGAGATGCCGCTATTGTCCTCGCTAAATTCCATGAGGCAAAAGTCCTACTCGGTTCTGCGACACCCGCCATTGAAACGTATTACAATGCCCTGCAGGGAAAATACCATTTAGTGAATCTGCAAGAACGCTACAAAGGCCTACAACTGCCTTCTATGCTTTGCGCCGATCTCAAAAGAGAGAAGAAACTCAAAAATATGCAGTCGCATTTCTCTTCTTTGCTCCTGACCGAAATGCGCAGCGTTCTCGAAAAGAAAGAACAAATCATCTTGTTTCAAAACAGACGCGGCTACACTCCTATTTGGTCTTGTGAAGTTTGTTCCTGGACGCCGCGTTGTCAGCACTGCGATGTCAGCCTCACGTATCATAAGCATAGCAATATGCTCAAGTGTCATTATTGCAGCTACACCATTCCACCTATTGGTTCTTGCACCGCATGTGGCAGCAACCGCCTGCGCATGATTGGGTTTGGTACCGAAAAAATTGAAGATGAGCTCCAACTCATGTTTCCGCAAGCAGTCTTCAAACGCATGGACCTCGATAGTACCCGCTCCAAGCACGCCTACGAGGAAATCATTGACGATTTCTCCAACCGCCGCATCGATGTGCTCATCGGGACCCAAATGGTCACCAAAGGCCTCGATTTCGACCACGTATCTTTGGTAGGTATCCTAGACGCCGACATGTTGCTCAACCGCCCTGACTTCAGGGCCTACGAACGTGCATTTCAACTGATGTCTCAGGTTGCTGGCCGAGCTGGCCGCAAAGAAAAACAAGGTAAAGTCGTGATCCAAAGCGCCCAAGCCGAACACTGGGTTTTAGAAAGAGTCATGGCCCACGACTTCAAAGGTTTTTTCGAAGTCGAAATCGAAGAACGCGAACGCTTCTTCTACCCACCTTTCTACAAAATTGTCCAGCTCACCCTCAAGCACGAAAAAGAAGAAGTCGTTAGCGAAGGCGCACAATTCCTTGCAGATCAACTCCGAAGTGTCTTTAAAGAACGTGTGCTTGGCCCAGAATTCCCGCTCATCAAAAGAATTCAAAACAAATACCTCAAAGAAATCAAACTCAAGATCGAGCGCGGCGCCCCCGACAAAAAAGTCAAGGCCAAAATCTTACAAGACCTCGACACCTTCTACCAAAACGTCCGCTTCAAAAGCATCCAGATCAGTATCGATGTAGATCCGATGTAAGAGCTACCTCACCACCAACTTCTTCACCCAATGCATTTCACCTTGTGAAATATGCGCAAAGTAAACGCCTGGGTGTTGATCACTTAAGTCAAACGAATTATCAGAAGAAAGTTCATTGAGATCAAATTGCGCAACTTGTTTACCTTGTTGATCAAGTACTGTAATTTGCATGGGTTCGGTGCTGATACTTGACACTTGAAAAATGCCGTCAGAGGGGTTGGGAAAGATGCCAATTTCTGTGGGTGATACCAAGACTTCTTCAAGACCTAAATACGCACCATCTTCATGATAACCATCTGGGCCAGTGCGGTAGGTGAAAAAGAAAGAATCTAACAATGTATCTCGACCTCGACCAGCAAAAATTAAATCGCCATTATCTAAGATATTCATACTATTTATTGAAGAATTTGACTGTGTCAGGGTAAAATGTTTTATAAAAACAAGCGTGCCATTTCTTCGATACTTTGCAAGAAATGAACTTCCATACCAAGGATCAATTTCAGATTCTACAAACCCACATACATAAATAAATCCACTTTCAGCGTCATATTTTAGGTCTTCAAGAGTGTAATAATAAGGGCTAGGTAACGAGCCAATTTTTTTATCCCAAACGACATTTAGATTTGAGTCAATAAAGGAGATAAAATTCACCTTACCTGATATTGTAGGAGGAAGGGCATCACCATCTTCAAGTCGTTTTACGGCAATCACAAATTCATTATTTTGTCCGTCAACTTCAAGTAATGCATCTGAAGAAATTTCGCTGTTATTACCGCTAAAATCAGCGTAAATCTCTCTAGTTAAAATAACTGTGTCTGAATTCCAATGCCAAAGCACGGGACACTTTCCTATTAAGTTGGGTGTTGTAGTAGAGCAAATTCTTTGGAAAACTCCAAAAGTTAAATAATCTCCTTTGTACGAAAAGGATTCATAAGCTACACTGAACTCAACTGGTAAATTACTAAATGCGTTTTCAACGGGTAAAATTGTTGAATCACTAATAATACCGACAGAATCAACATGATAAATATTAGCATATCCTCTCGGAGAAGTATAGGCCACTGATGATGAGTGATTGAATTTTGAACCATTAGTTAGAAATTGATTATCATTGATTCGAGATACAGATAAAATACCGTTATCCTTACTGGTATCTGGTGTAAAATATTTTTTTTCGAATGTTCCATTTGTAGAAAATAAAACAGTTCTTATACTATCATCTTGTCCAGGATAATGTAATAGTTTGTAAACATCCAATACGCGTCCATCAGGAAAAATACTAAAATCTGTATTTTGAGATTCATAATTTTCGATGTAATCCCAATTGATCAAACTATTTTCTTGGTTGATTGAAACTAATGTATGCATCTGATAAAGGCCTGAATTAATCCAACCACCTAAAATGTAATCTCCACTAGTTTCTTCAATTTGCAGAGGCTTAAAACTTGAAAATGTATAAAAATCACCAAAAGTAGGCGTCGAATAATAATATCTCACCCCTCTCAAATCATTGGTTTGTTGAGCGGAGAGGTTTGTTAGGAAAAATAGCTGTAGGATCGAGAGGAATATGAGCTTTTTCATAGGACAGTTTTTGATTAATTACGAATGGGATTGGAGAAAGGGGGGACACTCACCTCACCACCAACTTCTTCACCCATTGCTGCTCACCCTGCGAAATGTGAGCAAAGTAAACCCCCGGTGCTTGATCACTTAAGTCAAACGAATTATCAGAAGAAAGTTCATTGAGATCAAATTGAGCAACTTGCTTTCCTTGTTGATCTAGTATGGTAATTTGCATAGGTTCGGTGCTGAGGCTTGAAACCTGAAAAATGCCATCAGAGGGGTTGGGGAAAATGCCAATTTCTGTTTCTGAAGCCAAGACCTCTTCAAGACCTAAATACGCACCATCTTCATGATAACCATCTGGGCCAGTGCGGTAGGTGAAAAACAACAAATTTGACAATGAATCTCGACCTCGTCCTGCAAAAATTAAATCACCATCGTCTAAAATATTCATGCAATTGATAGAGGTATATCTGAATTCATTGATGATAAAATGCTTGATGTAAATTTGAGTTCCATTTCTTCTATATTTTGCTAGAAATAAGCTTTTATACCAAGGATCCGTTTCGGATTCCACAAAACCACATGCATAGATTACTCCATTTTCAGCATCATATTTTAGGTCCTCAAGCATATAATAATATGGGCTTGGTAATGTGCCAATTTTTCTATCCCAGTCCACGTTAAGATTTGAGTCGATAAAAGATAGATAATTGTAAAAAGGAACATTATTATGACCCGCATTTCCATCTTCTGGTCTATAAACAGAAATGATGAATTCATTGCCATCGCCATCCATTTCAGTCAATTGATCAGATGTCACGACATTTGAATTCCCACTAAAACCCTCATAGACTTCTCTTGTTAATAATACCGTGTCTGCATTCCAATGCCAAAGCACTGGGCATCGTCCAAATTGGTTAGGATATGCATCACCAGGTCTTCGCCAATAGTTACCGAAGGTTATAAAATCATCTTTGTATTTGAATGTTTTAAAAGCTTCTCCATAGTAAACAGGGTAATTATTATAAACATTTGTTATTGGTAATTGAATACTATCCGTTAAGTTTCCTTGGTCGTCAAATTGTATAACATAGGGCCAACAAAATGGCCAAACATCCCCAATAATTGGTTTGTAATCTTTAATGCCTGTTGCTAGATTGATATTTTCTTCAAAATGTTTAAAAGAAGATACGCCAATAATGTGTGGTTCAGTAGCAAATTTCTTTTCAATATAGGTGCCGTTTGAATTATATTTTAGAGTTCTTATTGAGTCATCAATATTTGATGTATTCGAGGCAGAGTAACAAACGAGTTCTTGATTGTCAGGCAAAATTGTATGACAAGCAACATCAGTTGGTTCATTGTCACAATTTGCCCATAAAACAGTGTTTTCAAACTTATTTATCTTTACTGAGGTTGCTTTAAATGTAAACCCATAATTAAAATAACCCGATATGAAATAGCTATCACTTACCTCATCAATTTGGTTTGGTTTGAAATGATTTAAATTGGGTCCAAAAACTCCATAAAATGGCAAAGAATAATAAAACCTTGCCCCTCTTAAATCATTGGTTTGTTGGGCGGAGAGATTTGTTATGACAAATAGCTGTAGAATCGAGAGTTGTATGAGCTTTTTCATAGGCGGCTTTTCTTAGATTACGAAAAGGGCTGAAAAAAGGGGGGGGCTCAAGATACTCCCTATATCTTCACTACTTTCCCAACCCAACTTCTCGCCTTGCCGGTAATTCTAATATGGTATTGCCCAACAGGCTGCATGGTTAGGTCCACATCAAAACCAGTGAATAGTGAAACATCTTTAAATTGGTAAACTAATTTGCCAAATGCATCGGTGACTTCTAAATTCAGCAGTTCATTTGTAGGAATTTTAATCTTGAAAAAACCTAAAGTTGGGTTTGGAAACATACTTAACTCAGCAGCATTGTTGTCAGGCACATGCGCCTCTTGAACCAATTCATAAACCAAGGTGTCTTTGCAACCTATCGTGCTCACCGTAATTTGATAGGACTGAGTCTGCGCGTAAAGATGTTGCGCGAAAAATAACTCGCTCGAATCAGAATAAGCAGTTTGGAAGTTGGTCGATGTAGAACCGTCTCCCCAATCAATGGTTGTCTCATAAAATGAGTCAGCCTCAATTTGTATTGATACCAGTCCATCTTGCTCATTAGCATGAACATCGTGCATCAAGTCAGTCATTCTACCTATGCAGTTGACTTTGGCTACGAAGGCTTTTTCATAAAAGAAAAAATCTTCTATAATACCACCATAAATGACAATATCTTCGTTTGACAAAGGGATATAACCCAAGAATAAAGAAGTATTTTCACTTGAGGCATGAAAAGTCCGATCCCATATTTTATCACCATCAGGAGTTATACAAAGCAAACGAGTTTGAAAACTTGGCTCACCATCCATTTGCTGATAATCACCGTCGTCACCTTTGAAATTATCGTTTCCGATAAATAGCAAATTTCCAGATTTGGTTTCTTTTGCTAAATACAGAACAGCGCCTAAAGGTCTAATTGGATCTTGCGGCAGCATGAGCGTTGTTGGGTAATACTTGTTCCAAAGTAGGTTCCCGTCTTGATCAAACTTAGATATATATGGAATATAAGAAGGATTATTTGAAATAGTAGCTGTATCGACTGTACCTGAACAATATAGACTACTATCTGCTGCCTGAAAAACAGTGGCTAAACGCTTATTATTTGTATGATACAGGCGCTTCTTCCATGACAAATCCTCGTTTAACAATATAACCTGACCCAACCATGTATATAAACCCGTAGACCTATGCATACTTACGACCAAGGACTCGTTGTATAGCTCCTTCACGTAGTGAACGCTTCCGGAATTATTTAGAATTTGTGGCAATAGATGATTCAGATCTGTACTGCTCACATAAACCCCAGAGGTGTCAAAAATACTGATAAGTGTTTTGCCAAAAGGATTACTTCCATAGCATATGAAATTTTTATTTTTTTGAACGGTGAATCCGTCATACCATTCTGGTTGACTGGTTGAGGGGTAGGCATCTAAGGGATATACACCTATTGGGGCTTGGTATAAATTTGAATATTTTCGCAAAGTTCGGATTCCTCCGGATTGAGTTCCTAAATCATAGAAATGGCTATTAACAAATTCTGAACTAAAAGGAGGGTTATGTATGCCCGAAACATTTTGTTCTATTTTCTTCTCCAGAATATCACCAGTATTGGCATCTATAAACTCAAATGTATGTTGGTAAATTTGGTCATTACCGCCCCAAAATTGATGCCCTAGTAATAAAATAGTATCCTCAGAAATCCTTTGTCCACCGGCATAAAAATGATAAAACGATGGGTGAGTTGAATCGGATGCGATATGAATCCTATTGAAATACGGGTATGTTGAAGGGGTTTGAGTGTAAGCGCAAAATGTGGTGAAAAGAAGACTGAGCAGCAAGCGTATTTTCATAGAATTTTGGCGATATACGGGCCTAAAGGTAACGTATAACAGTGTGGTTTATTTTAGAACATGTTCTAAAAATGCGCTGCATTGTAATGATGAATCTCTTTATTCTTTTGCGCTAATCGTTTTTCATTGATTATTGGCTACTTGCCATACTTTTCAAGCAAGAGCTCATTGAGGGTGCGGACCATATTGTTTTCCTTTTCTAAATCCGCAACACGCTTATTCATTTGCTCAAAAGTATGACTAAAAAGCAAGAAGAAATCATAATTCAGAACCGCTGAGATCACCTCGAGTAATTCCGTATCAATCGAACTTC
>JACCDW011790264.1_pt1 | contig 11150 bp, 6 predicted proteins | sample 7449781 | NCBI WGS metagenome assembly JACCDW01 (sample SAMN15323449, study PRJNA562643) | freshwater metagenome | isolation source: river surface water | place: USA:Blue River Watershed | collected 2017-08-18
CACTACTAGCCTTAAATGGTTTCCATGATAGAGGAAAACCTAATACGCTGTCGTTACTGCCAGTGCCAATAGCATAAGAGAAGATTTTGTTACCCTGGAAATTATTATTTGGATACTTACCTTGGTCGCCAAGATAATCGCCAGCCACATCATAAAGATTGAACAAAGGTGCTTGGTTTGTTTTTAACTTTCGCTGACATAGTATTAAGCCAGCATCTGAATATCTATACTCAGTACCAATTCCTACGGCTCCTGCACGAACAGGTACGACATCTCCTACAGCTAGTTCCCAAGGAACAAAGTTATAATCGCCATCTACTGCACCAATTGGGTTCAATTTTGGATGAGGTGCTCTTACTACTTCTATGTATCCTGTAAACACATCTGTGTATGCAACGTATACATATTTCGAAACTTCTGGTGACTCGTTAGGGAAAATAATAGTTTGTTTTTCGATAGGAGTATTATCAACTAAAAATCCTGTAGGTTGTCCTCTAACTTCATCTAGTGTATATGCTGTACACGCAACTATCACACTACCGACACCGGTAGTACCGTGATTATAAAGTTCTAAACGGCGATCAAATTCAATGATCGGTCTTTTGGCTCTTAGGTCTGGTGATGGTAATTCTGATCCTGCATCTATAAAGTTATCTTTATGATACCAAAAGTTAATAGTACTCCAAATATTTGTATTTTCTGCGCCGCGTTGTATAGTTAAATATTCAGGTGGGCTTGCATTAATACCAGCGTCCCATAACGCATCACCATCAAACTCATCGTCATCTAGGTCATTTCTGTCATATGACCACTGGCCACCCATTAAATAGTACTGCCCTGTAGCAGGATTAATTCCTAGTCGTGAACCTGCAGGATAACCTGTAAATGCTGTTGCGGAAGAAAGCCCCGAATCTGTTTGTGCTTTGTTAAGGGTCCATGTAGAACCTGATCCCGATACAATAATTGTTGCAGGTAGAATACCGGTTGCGGATAAAAGCATACCAACTTTAATTGCTCCGCCGCCGTTAACATCTAGAACTGTTAAAGTTGTTCCAGAAATTGTTAAGTTGCCTTTGGTTTCAGTACCTTGCCAATCGTAGTTTACATCAGCTAGAAAATCTCTACCTGAAAAACTTAGTGTTGGGGATGTGGTTGCTGTAATTTTTTCAAATGTTACAGCTGAGCCTAATACTACTGTAGGATTTACAGTAAATGTTTCTGGTGTAGTAGCTAAAGTATTGTATTCTAAATCAGCTTTATAAACACCTACACCACCTGTAGTTCCGCTAATCTGAGAAACAATTTTTGTCTTATTAACTAGATTGTTATTTTGTAAAATAACACCAGGTGCTAAATCGCCATCATTTACAGCGGTTACTGTAAATGTAGTTGACTTTTTAATGAATCCTTGTAAGTTATTTCCTGTATCAGCAATGTAAACAATACTCGAACTATTACTAGGATCTTTAAGTTGGAAGCTATTAGCATTAATAACTAAAACGTTATATCTTCCGCCATCAGAAACAGAACTAATAGGTGTGCCGCCACCAGAGTCATATATTACTTCGTCATCTGTAACTAATCCGTGATTAGTATATGTAAATGTTTCTGTACCTATATTAACATTTGATGTTGGTACAGTTAAGTATTCGCCAAAATAACCTTCTACTTCGGCACCGTTAAACTTCTTTGAAACTACTCCGCCAAAAATTCCTACAACAGATTGGCCCACTCTAACATTTGCAGGATCTGCTGTAATAAAAATATCTTCAGTTGTAATTACATTAGCTGAACCAGTAAACAAATTAGCAACATCAATATTGTAGTCAATATCAATATCGTCAATTACAACACTAACAAGATTGGTATAGCCTTGACCTTGGTCAACAATATTAATAGCTGTAATTGCACCATTAGCGGCAACGTTCGCTGTTGCAGTAGCAACATTGGCGTTTGAGCCTACAAAACTAACAGTAGGTGAAACATAACCAATACCTCTGTTAATAATAGACACACTAGAAATGTTACCTGCCTGATACGCAATGTCAGGATGGTTTAAAGGAAAATATGATCCGTCGTATGGTGCATCGACCGGAGTAGAAAATACTGTCTGAAATTGATTTTTTCTAGGTACTAGGTAAATGCTTTCGCCTACACCCTGTACAATGTAGTCAATTTCGAGCTCTGTGCTAGGTATTACAAATTCGCCTCTAAAGCGAATAACCATACCATTCTTGAACGTTTTACCATTGAGAGTGGTAAAGTATTGTTTACCAATAACATCTCTACCAATATCGATAGGGTTATCTACTGTGCCGGATACATTAATTACTGTAGGACCGTCTGGATACCAATAATATTCTTGATAGTTAACAAACTTATCAAGGTCGATAGGGGGTACAAAACTATAAAAGTTTGATCCAAAAATCTTATTTTGATTTGAAGTGTCTACACCGTAGGTTGACAAAATATCAATAAGTTCGTCAAAGAAGATAAAATCTTCACTTTCTTTTGTGGTGTAATTAATAGTATTAACTACAGGAGAAAGCGCATAATGAGCTTTGTCTGAATTTGGTTCAGCGATGTAACCGCTAATGCCTAAATCAGCATTTGTTTTAGAACCTATGTAACCTGTTACTACTTCTACATTAGCTTTGCTAAACAGTTGTTCAACTGTACTTTCAAAAAAGTTTTTGATTGCTGTAGTTTGTAATACTACCGGAAGTTTTTTGTAGATTTTATTAGCCATCTATACTTACACCTTTATCGATCAGCTCTTAATACTTGTGAACTTATTTTTTCTACGATCTCGATATCTGTAACTGTTGCAGTGCTTGCAAACAATTCGTTCGACTCAGCTTTTACTTGGAACATATCACCAAATGTACCTGAAGTATTGCGAGGTAGAATAATAATACTACCAATTGCACTGCCTAGGCGTTGGTGAATGTATGAACTTAGTTCAGTAAAGTAAAATGTTTCGCCAAACTCCCAATTATCTACTTCAAAGTAATTATTTATCGCATTAATTATCTGGGACTTTAATTCGTTGTCACTAATGTTGTTGCTTAATTTTACAACTCTAAACTTGGCTTGATACTGTTGTTCGGCATATGGGCCAAACAATAATTTAAACTTAGCACTTCTAAATACAATAGTATCACTTGCGCTCTTATACTCATTTAGATTTTCAAATTCTGTTGCGAGTTCAAAGCTAGTTGGTTCAACCGGGAAAGTTGTTAGCCCAGGTTGTTTTAAATACGACTTAACTTCATTGTTATATGCTGTAGTTAATACAATCATTTCAACAACATTACTGATGCTAGGATCAATACGTACATCCTTGGGCGCAACGTGCTGCCAACGGATAACTGAATCCTGTTGAAGTGGCAATGATATATCTTGTGTTGGTCCGCGGCCAACTCTAACAAAGAAGTCGCTAGTTTCTACAAGACTAACTGTGTTGATATCAGTGCTGTTAGGTGTATTTAGATATACCTTATTTTCTGCTACAGCATAAACTTTGATACCTGCTGCTTTTCCTTGTGAGTTTTCAATAATTGATGCTGTTGCATAATCCTTGGCAAAAATCCAATCTAATATATCAGCATCATATGTTTTTGCATAGCTGTCGCTGGAAATAGTATTAGCAGAAATATCAAAACGAATATTATTTTCGTTTCTAAAATCTGCAATTACACCTTCTGTCGGGCGATCATAGATGTAGCCATCAAAGTCAGTATAATATTCAAACACTTGAATATTTTTATCGTATACATATTCTTTAAATTGCATTGGGCGATCAGGCACCATGTCATTATCGCTGTCAATTGGTGCAACAATTACTTTTCTAGGATCTGTATAACCGTCGTTATATCTATAAACATCAACAATGTCCCAAACAATTTCTTGATCTAGTCGTTCTTTATTCTGAATGTAGTCAATAATTATTTTATCTTTGCTTAATGCACTGGTTCTGTCAACTGCATAAAGATACTGATTATATTCTAAACCACTGTAAATTAAATTACCTGTTTGATTTGCAACATTAGCATTTGCAAGAAATATTCGACCTGTAATTGAAGTATCAATATTTCCTAAACCGGTTGTACCATAGCTATAACAATTTGCGTTACCGCTAAACACTAGCAATGAAGTACCACTATCTGAAAATAATTTATATGTTATATTTCCTGTAGCTGAATCAATGATATTACCACCAAACGTTGTGCTGTTAAAAGGAATAACAATTTGACTTGGAATTTTTGAAATTTGACCTGAATTATTAGCAATCGTTACGTAAGTTAATTGAGATTCTAATACGCCTGCATCAAAAAATGTTGGTAACAATACTGTTGCTTCACTAACAAACTGATTTCCTGTTGCAACGTCAACAGTAGTAGCTACATTGCCTTTTGGTTTTAATAGACCAAAATTGCTCTTCCAATAAACATTAACGTCGTACCATTTTGTATCTCTAGTTTTTAAAATTATATTTGGACTGTAGCCTCGTGGAGCATATGTTGCGCCAGTTGTAGTATTTCTCCAACGGTAATCGTTGGTCCCTACCTTGTGCCATTCAAATGTGTCACTGTTAAATGGTTTAGCATTGATAGTTGTAAATGTAATATTATCTTTAGATGAACGGTTTTCGTTATCTAACACTTTAACATTTTTAATATTATAGAATTTTAAATCATTTTTGCTTTGAACAACATAATTTTGTCCTCTAGCGGTTAAATTATATCTGTAACCAAATACATCCACAGGATAGTATTCCATTAAGATTAACCAACTTGAATCTAAACCTGTGCCGCTGGTATTTTTAGCGTAGTTAACTGAAAACGCACTACTCTTATCTAAATCTTTATTTAGAATAACATACCATGCATCTGCATATAAATCATATCCTAAACCAAATGTTTTTCTATCGTTAATTTGTCCTTGAATGCTGTCAGCTTCACCAACTGTAAACAATTTTCTAAGTGATACAATTATTTCAGTAGCTAGCCAGCCGCGCTGAATTTCTTCGCTTAGTGTCCACGGACCTACACTTGTTACAAGTCCGCTGGATAGCGCACCGTTGTTAGCAATATTAATTACTCTTACCCATTTGTATTCTGACAAGTCCGCAGAATTTACAAATTTAATTAAAGAATTTTCTTTAAACATCTGTGTGCTATCATTGATGTTTAACATTACACGCTGAGTGCCGTCTGTAAATGTTTCAGTCATGTAACCAGTTGTACCGATATCATTGGCTGGTAATGGTTCCCAACGAATGTTTAAATTACTAACAATAAATTTGTTTTCTTGAAACGCAGTCCAGGTGTTACGCATTCCATAATAAACAAAATTGTTTAATTTTTGCGATTTTAATAATTCGGGCAAAATACTCACTACTACTTCACGTGAAGTAGTGTTATCATTAATAATTAAAGATTCAGAAATAACGCTTTCTTCTGTAAACAAAATTGCGTCTTTTGCAAAAGTATCTAGACTTTGGTATGTTCCAGTTGGATCGTTAATATCTATATAACGACTGTGGCCAGCATGTGTTTTATTAACAGCTTTTAATTTTAAGATGTTGTTACTTTGACTTAAAGGAAATACATTATAGTCTTGAGCTGATACCATGCGGTTTTGTGTATAGAACACTTGTGGCGCTCTACGTTTGATGGCTGATAAACTTTCTTGTGGTAAACTGTTGTTTACACGATATTCAAGTCTAAATGTTAATGTTAATGCTTGGTTTCTATTAAGTTTATCAACATATGGAATAGATATAGAAATATTTCTAGCATCTTCAGGCTGTATAGTATATCTAGTTGGATCACTAGATCTATACCATACGCGGAATATGCCATACGGTATATTGCCAAAATTACCGTCAGAGAATTTTAACTTAATACCGTCATTGTCAATATTTTCAACAGCATATAGATTTTTAGTATTTTTTGATATGCTGTTAAAGTTAAGTGTTTGACCTACTGTATTAGGTACTTTTTCCCATTTATTAATAACAAGTCCGGCACTGTTGATTTCTTGCAAATAAACATCTAGCTCATTGATATTAGCTACTGTAATATTTTCTTCTCGGCCCTGAACAGCAACAGTATAATCTAAATCTTTAAATTCTAATTCACCTTGCTTAAACATCACAAAGAAGCCGGTATTTCTACTCGATAAACCTAGACTATCATTTCTATAAATTATGTTAAACAGATCACTTGGATCTGGATGTCTTTCAAACAAGTAACCATTGTCAATAAAATCTGGATTTATGACATTGAATAACTTGTTGCTTCCGTCGAGGGTTAGTGTAAAGTTATATGCTACTGGTGCAGTGACTGGTGTGTTTAATTGATATAAGTCGGTCGGAATATTTCCTAACACACCAGACTTAACTGGAGCAGTAAATCTATTAGAGCTGCTCATAGCCGCATTAAGTACTGTAATAAACTGTTCGTAACTTAATGGATTGTTTGAGTCATCCCAAAAAATGCTAATATTATTGAGATCGTTACCTTGACTGTCTACCAAAGGTTCTGTTGTACTAACACTAGTGATTTTCATTAGACCACTAGCAGGTATATTTCTCTTTGGATTGTAACCTAACATGCGAGCTAGCTTGAATACGCTGTCGCGACGTTCAGCAGTTTCTAAGAAATTTTCTCTGCTGTTTAAATCCATTCTAAATGCTAACGACTGTGATAGATAGGCTAACATTTCGATAATGGCAATGAATTCGCTGCTTTCAATATAGTCGTTAAAGTTTTCTGGATAATTGGTACGAACATAATCAACCAGTGCTGTTCTAATACTATCAAAATCATACGCTTGAAAGTTTACCTGGCTGTATGCCTTATAAGCTACTGTCCAATCTTCAGCAGCAAACAAATTATTTTGTCTATTAACTATTGCCATTACTCGATACCTTCGTTAATTTCTTTTTCAAAAATAAGATACAAACTTTCAACGTTGCTGAACGGCAAATATCTTAATTCAACATCAGCTGATATAGCATGATCTGAAATATATACTGTAGTGTTAATGTGCTCAACTCTGATGTCTTTTTCAACAATTCGTTTGATATCATCAGTCACTGCTTGGATCAATGTGTTATCATTTGGATCCATTAGTAAATCCCAAATTATGCTACCAAAATTAGGGCGCATTAAACGTTCGCCTTTTTTGGTATAGAATTCGTTAAGCAAATCTCGCTTGATCAGATCTTGATCTGTAAGCGTAAACGGGGCTTTTACCCTATCTAATGTACTGAATCCTTTGAATGTTGCCATAACAATATTTATCAAAAAAATTAAATATAGTTTTAATTTATGTTCAAAATAGGTCTTGACAATATCTAAAAATTTTGTTATAGTTGCGTATAGGTTTAACTGTAAGGTAACACAATGTTTGTAAAGATTCCAGAAGACGGATACTGGTTTAAAAAGGATGGTATTCGTAAAATTGAAGAAAAATATGGAGCCAAATACATGGGTTATTGGGCAACTAAACGGCCACACGGTGGTTGGAATGATAGCCCTGTTGATGTTTTCTACGTAGAAAATCCAGATACTAGTAAGGGCCATACAAATTATTTTGGTATGTTTATTAAAACTGATCCGTACACCGGTGACGGTAAAGGTAGTGTGTACATTACAGAAGCAAGTACGGCATTCAGCGACCCTATTTCAGGCATCCCCACAGACGATGGTGAAGTTATTGTAAGCCGTTATCGCCATGACTATGTTGAGAAAGATGGTCGCATGATTGATGGCGGCCGCGATTATACTCGTAGTAGTATGCATCGTACTGTTATGATCACTGTAGATGGTGATAAGTTTGTAATATCAGAGAGGGATGACGTTGAAGAAAGTATCTAAAGAACAAGCACTAAAGACGGCAGCGTTTGTTGCTGTGTTTGGTATCACAGGCATTGTTGCTTATGCCGCGACTCGTGCGTACAAGTCTATCAAAGACATTGGTAATTTTGATGGCGACTTAAGCAACGATGTAGGTCTATCTCAAATGTTGGGGAGACATGATGAGTGATGAACAACAAAAACGCAAAGATGCCCTAGACAAGTTAGCAGAACTTGGTCAAGAAATTGAAAAGGGTCGCGAAGAATACGAGAACACTGTTGATTCTTGGTGGGATAATCTAACAGAAAAAGAACGCGAAGATGCGTTTTATTCTGTAATTAAACGTATGTACAAAGCTGAAGTTCAAGATCGAGGCACGTATCGTTGGGCGTTGTACGATGTATTTGGATTTGATCCGGGTATGTATGGCGCTGGTATGGATTGCGGTTATATGGCATTGCATAACATTATATATGATGGGTTAGACTTTGAAAAGATGAAGACTGTTGACCGTATGGAAGTCATTGATGAAGACGGTCGAGCATATGTACGTGGTATCGGGCAAGTTAAACGATTGAAGTTTGAATTGCAAGACGATGATCGTACTCTAAAAATATTTGTCAACGGCAAAAATCCGCTTGACATATAAAGCGTAGAATAGTATAGTAAGTGTGTAGTTAGCAATAACTACATTTTGTTCAACCTAACTGAGAGTGATCTCTAATATGAAGAAAATTGCACAAAAGTTTGATGAAGTATGTGCTAAAGCAGAAGCGTATAATAAGGAACACAAGACCGACCGCTTCTATAAGATTTACGAACAGCGCAAGCGGTTCGTAACATTGGGACTGTACGATAGTGTATCTAAGAAGTACGCACTATTTGATACAGTAAATCTTACCGGTAACTTCCGGTATGACAATCATACAGTACCACAAGAGCTGTATGATATGGAGCGTCTAGTTAAGTACGCTTAATTAAGTTCGGCAATTGAACTAAAATGGCAGCAGAAATGCTGCCATTTTTTTATCCACCGTAATATTCGGTTGGACCCTTATAGTTTTTAGCGTTAAATTCTTCGCGACGTGCTTTGATTATATCAGCCATTTGTTTTGCGGTCAATTCACCTCCATTAGTACCGGGTGGGGGTGCGATATCTAAATTATCTGGACTCTGAAAAACCTGACCTTGGAAATATCTCATATCGTTTATGTCTTGGCGGTATACTAGTTGATTTGTTGGTGTAGGTAAGTTTGTACCCAGCTCAGGTCCTAGACTCCACTGCATCATTAATCTTGGTATTTCATTGTATTTGCCTTCATTTAAGGCTGCAACAATATTACTATTTCTAAAGTTTTCTTCTCCAATATCTTTAGCAAAATATGCTAAAGCCTGTGATTGGTTATCTGATAATGGTACATTAATAGAATTTTTTATGTTATTAAATGTTTTTGTTAATTCGCTTTGAGTAGCCAATGAGGAGCCAATTGGTCCAATACCGTTGCTGAAATCAACTAGGGTGTTGCCTAGAGAATCTTTATAAATTAAACTTCCGTTATCGTTAATTACTTCAATTCCCTTTTCTTTTAATTGAGTGACTGCGTCTAATCCGTCTTTAGCGTTTGCCATAACATTATTAATATTATTTCGTAGATCCTGAATAGCAGGCATATTTAAGTCGATTGGCAAACCAAACTTGTCAAGTGAAAACTGCTTTAATTGAAACTCTAGTTCTTTTAGCTGTTTAATTGATGCTAAAACTTTTTGCTGTAATGCAGTAACAGTAGGGAATCTAATAGGAGGTACCATTGCTTTAATAGAAGCAACAAATGCACTTAATCCTAGTACTTCGTCTATTTTCTTTTCTAATGTGTTAGTAAAATTGTTTATAGCATTTTGAATATCTGCATATGTTGGTATAGCATTGTTTAATTCAGCTATCTTTGCATTTACTTTTGCGGCACTGTCATTTAATGCTTTAACACCTGAATTTATACCTGCGCCGGCTTGTGCTGCTCGATTATTAACCGCTGTTACTGCTCGTGTTGCAGATGGCGAATTGTTGGGTTTTGAAACTGTATTGCCGTTTTTGTCAACATAGCTATCTCCAGCTTTAGAACCTGCAGGTGTCTGAGCATCGTCTGGTTTGCCGTCTGTGGTAGATGCCGCTGGTGGCATATCTTTGGTAAGATTTTCGGCAGCGGCTACTGGTGCGCCAACTAACTCGGCTTTTTCAGTACCTTTACCTTGAAAATGGCCTGCATAAGGTTCTGCTGTAACCAAGCAAGTTACAATACTTTTAATAGTATCCTGTTTACCAGAACGTTTACCTGCATTCTTAACTGCACTTTTACCTTTTAAAGCAGCTTCTAAATCAAATTCAGGCGGATTAATAGGTTGATCTTTATGATCGTTAAGACCGATTGGACCTGGTCCAAATGCAGGCATAGCAGGCATAGTAAAACCAGGTCCGCTATTCAGATTAATTAACGAACCTGTTAGTCCAATTGGCGCACCGGATGTTAATCCTATGCCAGCCGATGCCATTAGAGAAATACCGCTAGCGGTCGCACTTTGTTTTATAGGTCCTGTACTTGCTAATATATCAATACCAAATGGTCCGCTAGCAGTAGCAGCAAATTTTCCACCTGCACTTATGTCTACATCGCCGCCTGCCGCTGTTACACCAAAGTTAAGTGCGGCAAATTGTTGAATATCTGATGCGGCTGACATTCTAATAGCACCGCCATTTCCAAGAGGAAGGCCACCGGCCGTAATTGTTGGGCTAGGTCCTAAATATTGATCTCCAGCATTATCACCGGCAGCTCGCATGTTTATGTCTTGTCCTGCCTCAATATTAATATTCTTATCAGCACGGAAATTTAAATTACCTTTGCTACGAATATTCATAGAACCTTCAGCATAAAAATTCATGTTACCTAATGCATCAATCTCAAACCAACCTTTACCTGATTTGTTAATCATGTAAATTGAACCAGTTGTGTCGTCAAGCATTAACTGTGTTCCGCCAGCAGTACGAAAACGTATCATTTGACTACCAGGATTATCATCCATAATAAATTGGTGACCGCCTGTACGATGTGTGTTTACTTCGGTTCCTTCTGCCCTACTGCCAGACTTAAATGGTCCGGGCGTTAATATACCAAAAACTTGACTTGGCGCTTCTCGTCTTGCGCTAGCACGACCTGTACCCCTGATAGGATCGTTAATTAAACCCTGTTTAACAATCGCTTCTGCAAGATATGGCGCTACAGGTCTAA
>JACCDW010342254.1_pt1 | contig 11149 bp, 9 predicted proteins | sample 7449781 | NCBI WGS metagenome assembly JACCDW01 (sample SAMN15323449, study PRJNA562643) | freshwater metagenome | isolation source: river surface water | place: USA:Blue River Watershed | collected 2017-08-18
GAGGTACACGTATGCGTTTCCTATCCCTCCTGGTCCTCTTGACGACAAGCGTTTCGCTGTCCAATTGTTCGATCAAAACCATAGCCGTAGAACAGATGGGTGAACTGGTCGCCGATGGGGTCCCCGCGTTTGAGAAAGACGAGGATCTGGATCTGATCCGCGATTCGATTCCAGGGAACCTGAAACTCCTGGAAGCGATGCTGGAGAGCGATCCTGAAAACGGCAAAATTCCAGCGATACTGTCACAGATGTACGCGAGTTACAGCTTCGCCTTTTTGGAAGCGGATCTGGAAACACCCGGCGTAGGGAATAAAGCGAAACTGAAAGAACGCATCAATCGCTTCTATGAACGCGGTCAGCAGTACGCTGAACGCGCGTTAACCGCCAGCAACAAGAAATGTGAGCAAGGCCTGAAAGTCCTCGCCGAATTGGATAGCTGTCTGAGCGGTCTCGGTAAAGATGATGTGCCAGCCCTTTATTGGTATGGTTTTAACATTGCCGCTTACATGAATCGTAACTTGGATTCCATGGCTGCTCTGTCGCAAGGTCCCAAGATGGAAAAAGTCATGAACCGCGTCATCGCTCTGAACGAGTCCTACAACTTTGGGTCAGCGCATCTCTTCCTCATGCTCTATTACGGCGGACGCTCAGCCATGATGGGCGGCAACGCTGCGAAAGGCGATAGCCATTATCAGGCGATTCAAAAGCTCGGCGGCGCGGACTTCCTTCTGGCTGACGTGTTTTATGCGCGCTATGTGCTGGTGCAAAAGGATGACCGTGAAGGGTTTGAGAAAATGCTGAAGGCCGCGATCGCCAAGAACGTCGACTCGAACAAGGCTCCTCAGCTGCGGCTTTACAACAGTCTGGCCAAATCTCGCGCAAACCTGTATCTTAACAGCGTTGATGATTTATTTTAATCCGGATCACACTTTGAGGAGTTGATTGGCATGCGCTTACCTTCACTCATGACAAATTTCGCTGTCTGCGTCTCAGCCTTGCTGATGACCAGTGTGCTGGCTGCTAAGGAAATTAAGTTCGGGATCGTGACGCCGAAGGGCAGCACCTGGACAAACATAGTCATGGACATGAAGAAAGACCTTAGCGATAAAACGGGTGGCAAGCTCAAACTCGGAGTTCTGGCTGGTGGAGCCAAGGGCGACGAGGTCGACATGCTACGATCCATGGAGCAGAAAACCCTTCATGCTGGGGCTTTTTCGGGGGTAGGTTTGGGTAAACTTGTACCCTCCATCCGCATTTTGGAAGCGCCTCTTCTTTTCAAGACCAACGAGGAACTCGATAAGGTAAAAGAGCTGTTATTTGATGACTTCGCGAAGGAGTTTGAAAAGCAGGGCTACGTTTTGCTAGGCTTTGCTGAAGCCGGTTTTGTCAACGTGTTCTCGAAGCAAAAAATAGACAACGAAGCATCCCTCAAGAGCATCAAGATGTGGGTTTGGACCGGCGATAAAGTCGCGACTCGTTTCCTGGACGAGTTTGGAATTCGTTCCACCCCCCTGGCACTGCACGATGTGAGCTCGTCCCTTGATCAGGGCATGATCGACTCGTTTTATGCTCCCCCTCTGGCTGCTCTTGCATTCCAATGGTTCTCAAAAGTCAAGTATATGATCGATTATCCCTTCGTAAACTCGACCGGTGCCTTCATTATGAAAAAGGCTGCTTTTGATGCCCTGCCAGCGGATCAGCAGAAGATTCTCCGCGACACTGCTAAAGCCTACAGCCATAAGGTTGTGGAAGCGTCTCGCAAAGATAACGAGGCAGCAAGGAAAAATCTTACCGATAGCGGTATCCAGTTCCTGAAGCCTTCGGACGCCGATATTAAGAAATACCAAGCCTATGCAGACAATGTTTATAAGAAAAGTATACCTGAGATATACTCGAAAGAGCTTTTTGACAAAGTCCAAGGTATCCTGAAAGGTATGCGGAAGTAACAGAGGTGGGTTCCATGCTGAAAAGATTCGACGATTTATTGGAAAAGGTCGAGAAAGTCCTGATTATCGCGCTTTTTTCGGCCCTAATCATACTCATGACCGTCAACATCATCCAACGCAACGTGTTCGGACAGTCATCCCAGGGGATACTCGAATATCTTCCTACACTGGTCATGTGGATTTCATTGATCGGCGCATCACTTGCCCTGAAGGAAGGCAAGCACATCAGCATGGAATTCTTTCTACGCTTTGTTCCGCAAAATAGCAAAGATCTCCTCCATCGACTCGCAGCCGCATTCGGCTGCGTGGTGATGCTGATCTGCCTTTACCTGTCGCGGGACTTCATGGTTGGAGAGCTGAAGATTTTCGGAGCCCAAGGCTATGTTTCATCGGTCATCCCCATATTCTTCGCTACCGCTGCCTTCCGATATTTCATTCTGATCCTTTATCCCCTTCATCAGAACAAATAGAGGCTGACTGATGTCGATTTTAACGATTATCCTGATTCTGATCGGTATCTTTGCTCTCATCGAGGTTCCTCTATTCACTATATTCGGCTCCTTGGCTTTGGCCTGTCTTTATTTTGCCGATATGGAAGTCGACAACATGCAGACGGTGCTAATCGAGCTGAACCGTCTCGCCTCGACCCCGATTCTGATTGCCCTCCCTCTTTTTACTTTGGTCAGTTGCATCCTAAAAGAAACCAAAGCTCCTCAGCGAATTATGGCCTTTATGGAAGCGCTGGTTGGGTGGGTCCCGGGTGGTATGGCCATTGCCGGTCTTCTTTCCTGTGCGCTGCTCACAACTTTGACTGGTGCCAGCGGTGTGACGATCATCGCTCTCGGCGGCATCCTCTATCCCATGATGCTGGAGAAAGGCTATAGCGAACGTTTCACTTTGGGCCTTTTGATCACCGGTGGCTGTGTCGGGCTTCTTTTCCCCCCCAGCTTACCTATGATCCTCTACGGTGTCGTAGCACAGACCGACATTAACACGCTCTTCAACGCTGCCTTCGTGCCTGGCGTGCTGATGCTCGTCATCATTTTCATCTATTGCTTTTTCTACGATTACCGCCGCCGCAAAGCGCTGGGCCTGAGCCTGTCGGATGCCCCCTTTAGCTTGCCTGGGCTTTGGCGAGCCACCAAGGACGCTATCTGGGAATTGCCGATTGTCTTCATCATCATGATCGGTATCTACGGTGGATTCGTGACCGTGAACGAGGTCTCGGCGGTTATCCTGGTATGGGTTATTGTTGTAGCTGTGTTCATCAAAAAGGAATTCAAACTCTTCTCAGATCTGCCGCGCACCATGATCGAAGCCGCGGTGCTGACTGGTTCCATTATTACTATCCTTGGTTTCGCAGTCGGCTTCACGGGTTACATGATCGATGAAGATGTCCCGACGAAGATGATAGAAACCCTTCAGACCGTCACGGAAAACAAGCTGGTGTTCCTGCTAGTCATGAACCTTTTCCTTCTCTTTGTCGGCTGCGTCATGGACATTTTCTCAGCGATTGTCGTCGTTGTGCCGATCCTGATCCCCATTGCGCTGCAGTTTGGAATCGATCCTATTCACCTGTGCATCATTTTCCTGGTGAACCTGGAAATTGGCTTTGTTCATCCACCTCTGGGCATCAACCTGCTGATTGCCAGCACACGATTCAAGAAGCCAATTCCTGAACTCGTGATGGCGACGCTCCCATTCCTTGCCCTTCTGGTGATCTCGCTCCTGCTGATTACCTACGTTCCTTGGTTTAGTCTTGTCGGTGTTGGAGGTGGCAGCACCCCTGCCCCTTGATCACTGTTCGATCGTTTGCCCCAAAAGCTGGGTGCCAGCGGGCAAACGATCGTTGTTTCGGAAGAGAAAGTAGGATACCGTACTCAGGTTTTCGAGGCCTTTCAGACTCTCAAGCTGTTGATTTGACCGAGTAAAAAGTGCTTCGGTCACCTCCTTAAGATTTTCCAGCCCCTCAAAATTAGTGATTGCCAAATTTGAACGCACGAGCCAGGCGGCAGGGAAAACGTGGATAGTATACCCCCCTCCGATCGTGGCAGATGTCCCAGCCGAGCCTGACCTCGACAGCCTGCTGGCGAAACACGACTCAATACATCGCCTCACAGGGCCTCAATGTCGTTGACGAAACCCTGATGGTTTCGGGTACAATAGGCGCTAAGACCTACAGTTTCAAAACCTAAGGGAGCGCCTATGCGTATCGCCCGAAGCTCCGTGCTTCTGCCGTTACTCTATGTGACTTGTCCGGCTGAAGCGGCTGAACGCGAGGCGCTGTTTGTTTCGCCAAGAGCAGCAGGGCGCGGGGACACCTATGTTGCAGCGTTTGATTCCAATGAAGGCACCCGTTTCAATCCCGCGATACTCGCGGAAAGCAAATCCACTTTCCAGCTTCGTTTCCTGCAACTTGATGGCGTTCTCGGTCAAAACTCGTTTGATACTCTGTCCGACCTGATGAAACTCGGTTCCGTGGATGACGGACTTGGATTTCTGCGCAGCTTTGACGAAAAATTTGGCAAACGCCAGTATCTGCGAGGCCAGCTTTCCACCCTTGCGATGCGCATCAAATGGTTCGAGTTTCAGCTATTTGGCAGCAACGCCTCCTGGCTCGAACTCAGGGATCCAACCACACCGCAGGCCGAGTTTGAATCCGATACCTTCGCAGGCGCCCAGTTTTCCATGGCCATGCCCCTGGGCCCCACGCTCACCCTTGGCGCCACATTCCGCCCACTTTATCGCATGTACATCCGCGGGCAGATGAGTTTCACCGATATCGTGGAATTCGCTCCTCCTTCAGAAACTGAGTTTGAGGACTACGCGCCTCTTCAGAGCGGTCTTGGTTATGGCGGCGACCTCGGGATGATTTGGAGGCCAACGCCGGCTTTGCGTTTAGGTCTCACCATTCAACACATCGGTGATACAGCCTTCGAAAACAGCGATAAAACCAAGGTTCCGCCTAAACTGGAATCGATTATAAGCAGCGGTGGACTTTATCGACTGAAATTTGGCGCCTGGGATTTGGATCTATCCGCTGAAATGCATGATCTTATGAATCGACAGGGTCTGAATCTCACCCGCCTTCTGCATATGGGTGCCGAGTTCGGTCGCAGCTTTTATAGCAAGGATCATGACATTGGCGTAACCTCGGGAATACGAGAAGGCTACTTCACAGCTGGCGCGTTCATCGATGCCTGGGCTTTCCGCCTTGATATTTCCAATTATGCCGTGGAATTGGGCGAAACCCCGGGCCAGCGTATGGATCGCCGCTGGGCGGCGACTCTACAATCCACCATGAGCTTTTGAGGAGCAACCCATGTGGCGTCGCCTAATGCTTACCGTCTCTGCCTGCTGGGTCTTCATGGCCTGTGATATGAACCTTTATCAATCGGTTGTGAAACCGGAAAGCGATCGGGCTTTGATCGAAGAGGCCCGCATCAAAATCGATGAACAGGATTACGCCGGAGCTTTGTCCAGCCTGGAAAAAATAGACCGTGATAGCAATGAGCTTCGTCTTCTTCGCAGCGCCGCTCGACTCGGTCTCTCGGGCTTAAGCATGTGGACCATACTCACCGATATCGTGGATGGGACCGGTTTTAACGAAGGAACAGGAAGCGGGGTCGACAACTTCTTTGATCAAATTTCAGGAGCTGTCGTCGGGGAAGGTGATACGCGTACACTGCGCCTTGCGGCTTTGACGGAAAGCGTGGATGATCTGCTCGCTGCTCCTGATCCCAGCGCGAGCCGCGTGAAGAATCTTGCTTGTTTTCTGGCCGGTGTGATGGCCCTGCCGACCGTAACCGATGCCACGACAGCGATCACGGATACGACCACCAGCCTCGCAAGCCTCGCGTCAACCGTTGATGTCACCAATCCCAACTCCCAGTGTCCCGATCTTTCTGGTTTAAATAATAGTCTGACCACCATTGCCAATGTTCAGACTCAGTTCAGCCTCATACTCGAAGCGACCTCAAACTGCAAACTCCTGGACGTCACCGGCACGGGCAGCGAGCTGAACGCTATCGAAGCTCAGCTTGCTAAATTCAATCAAAATGCGGATGCAGGCTGTTCAGCAACGCCAGCCTGCGGCTCCAGCGCGGCCTGCCAGGCCCTGGGCCTGCAGTGCGTTTATGATGCACTGACGACTGGTTCCGATGCATCCACCGCACAGGATGGACAGGTAACCAAATGCGAATTGGTCCAGAACTGTCTGACTCCTGGTACCTGTTTCTAATAACGCTGGCTGAGGAACCATCGAATGATCCAAAAACCCTGCCTTATCATCGCCGAAGACAGTCGAACCATTCGCGATCAGCTCCTGTTCTTCCTGAAGCTCCCGGAGCTTGACATCCTGCCTGCAGAAGACGGACTCGAAGCCCTGGCTCTCTTTGATGCGAACAAGGACAGGGTGCGTGTCGTGCTCACCGATATACACATGCCCAATTTGGAAGGCCTGGAAATGGCGCGTATACTGCGGGAAGAACGCGGTTTCACCGGCCCCATCATCGTCCTCACGCAACAAGGCGATAATTCACTGATTAAACGCGCCAAGCAGATCGGAGTGAATGGCTGGTTGATTAAACCCTTCAAAGGCGATGAACTCTTGCAGATCATCAAGCGCCTCCTTGATGAGCACGAAAAAAAGAAGGAGGTCAGTTGACCCCCTCTTTAAGTGGAAGGCCTCATCCTGCCTTCCTTCGAACGGCAGAAGGCTTATCAGCCTCCTCCCTGTGATCCCATTTCAAAACCTCTAGTTTCAGTGGGTAACCTTGAAGAGACTCACGTCCACCTTTGCGTTCATCGGCAAATCAGGAAAGGCCAGTTGGTTATCATTGATGGTGTAAGCCGTGGTTTCCACGCCGTTGACCGCCACTTTCCAGCGATACTGCGTAAGGTCCATATCCAGCAAACCCAGATCAAAACTGTTCGTATGCGCGTCCACATAGGTGAACTCGACCAGAACGCCTTCGTTCGCTTGGAATTTGCAGTTTTTCATATCCACTTCGGAACCATTCACAGTGAAGAGACTGTCATCGCAAGAGCCTGATTTCAGACCCTTGATCCTGACACTGTCGGTCTCAACGGAGCGACCCAAGTCCACAGTCAGAGCATCCTCGCCACCGGCAGGATAAACCACGAGGATATCGCGCAGAGCCTTGTAATCCCTCGCCTGGAACACGATTTCATCACCATCCACTGTGACTGGCAGCGAGCGGGTCGTATTCGCGTCATAAACACGAACCTGACTGCGCACATCGCTGGCAGCATAGATAGGATAGCGAAGTTTGGGACTCAGAATCTGATCAAAGCTCACGCTGACCTGAGCAGCATCGGCAGGAGCTGTATTCATGCGGACGAGACCCGTGCTGGCGCTATAGCTAAAGCCTGTGGTGGCCTTGCCATTTACCGAAACGCGGATACTCGATGCATTGGCGTTGGTCCCGATCTGGAAATCATTCTTAAGCTCGCCATCCTTGCGATAGACAGCTTTGACTTCGTAAACCATAGGGGCATTGTTAAAGCGAATGCTGCGTGCGCCGGAATCGTAGGTAAAGTCTGTGGTTTGAGTACCATCCAGATAGACTTGCAGGGTCGAACTATCGGCGACATTGCCCAGGAAGAACTCATTCCGAGGTGGCTCGTTGGTGAATTCATATTCGACCTTGATGCTGGAACCAGCCGCAGGAGCCGTTGTGAATTCCAGGACGTTGCCAGTCAGCTTGTAACCCGAGCTTTGCAGCTGATTGTTCACGTATACTTTCAGCGACTTGGCAAAAGGCTCGTACTGAAGGGCAAACTGATTTTTCAGGATCACGCTCAAGTCATAGGAAATGGCGCTCAGCGTGGTGGAATAGTCGGCATCGCAGATGGATCCCCAGGTACCATTGGTACGGGAAATTGCTTCAGCATAGATAGTCGCTGCATGGAAGGCCGTATTGCACGCGCTCTGGGTAACAGTCGGATGCCACACGATACCATAGGTACGCGCGTTGACGCCCACCTTACGAATGCTGTTCAGATAGTTGACAAGGTAGTCGGATTTCGCCCAAGGATCGTTTCCACAATCCTGACCGCGCTGCGAGCAGTTATCCTCGTCACTGACGATTAGCACTGCGACTGTGGAATTGGTGCGGAGCCAGGAACCGTTCTGGTTGCACTCACCTTTAAGACCATTGACGGCTTGCAGGATACCGCGTTCATTACCACTACCTTGGATACCTGCATTGACGGCATTCGCAAACATCTGCTCGGCATTCCGATCACCCTTGCGAATCAGACCGCGCAAGCATCCTTCGTTGGGGTCTGTGGTCACCACACCGATCTTCCAATCCGAGTCCTTTACATATTTCAGGAGAGGAAGGAGTTTGTTGCTAAGGTTACTTTGTTCCTCTTTCATCGAACCCGAAGTATCGACGACAACCAGAACATCCAGAAGACCAGATGCGCTGGCCGATTGTGCGAAAGTCTCGGTTTTGAATTCCTGCTCCGAACCCTGGCGGAAGGCTTCGGTAACAACGGGGCGGTTGACCTGATTGAAATCCAGGCGGGTAGCAACCACGTTGTTGTCCATTTTGAAGCGCTGCTCAATTTGCCCATTGCTGACATTCAGCGACAGGGCGCCCGGGGCCAAAGTTGTGGCCTGAAAGCTCCAGGAAGCGGCTGCGACCGCTGGCAGGCCTGGACCATCTTCACCGCGGTCAGCCGCCGTGTGGTCATCTCCCTGCGCATCCAGATCGCTGCTGCCGGTTTCGGCGGTCGCATCTCCGGAATAGGCACTGCCTTCCCCGATGGGAATCACGTTCTCACGGAATGCGGGTGGTGGGTTTTCGCAAGATGCTAGAAGCAATGCCAATAGTGGCCCTGAAACATGGGCACGACCCAGTAACTGGCTGAATTTCCTCATGGACTCCTCCTCTATTCGCGGCCAATGACCGTCCTTGTTCCAACCGCTTCGGATGCTTTAAGCTCCGTGCATCCAAACATACAAAACGGTAAGTGATCCTTGTCATTTATTCAAAACGCATAGGCAGCCGCTGGGACTGGAGAAAAGTTGGGTGATTTAACCTTGGACCAGGCAAGTTTCAGGGAAGGATTTTGTGATCTCGCGGGAAAGCTTTCTTTGGCTCCTGACGCTCACATCAGGATTTCGGAATTTAGTGAGCGGAAATAACTGAAAAAATAGATCAGCCCGGCGAGTTGGAAAGAATCCCAAATTCGCCTTGAGGGCCTCTTACAGGGAAGTATGTTTTAATTTTAAAATCATCGGTTCGATATTAGGCGCTTATTTTGGACTTCCAGCTGAATAAGGTTGGCGAGGAATACCACGGCCCTTTCGTTAAAGCTGTGCCAAGGAATGATGAAGTCGGCCTGGGCCTTGGACGGTTCGATATGCTTCTGATACATGGCTTTAACAGAACCGAGGTACTGCCCCGCACAATTATCAAAACTGCGACCCCGTTCGGCAATATCCCGACCGATCCGACGAACCACACGCACATCATCCTCAACATCAAGGAAGATCTTCAAATCGAAGAGCTTGAGCAGCTCGGGATAACAAAGGGAAAAGATGCCATCGACGATGATGATGCTGCTGGGGTCGAGACGTTCCGTTTTGCTCAGGCGACTGTGGCTCGCAAAATCATAGCATGGTCGATCCACCGAAACGCCGTTGCGGAGCAGGCTGATCTGTTCATGGAGAAGATCCCGTTCAATCGCATCTGGATCATCAAAGTTCTTTTTGGCCCGTTCTTCCAAAGGCAATTGCGAGAGATCGCTGTAGTAGTGATCGATGCTGATCACCAGGGGACGTTCCGCTTCCAATCGATTCCACAGCTTACTGACAAAGGTCGTTTTGCCTGAACCTGACCCACCGGATACGGCGATCATAAACGGGGACGTCATCGGGGTAGCTCCTCAATTTTTTTGCGGTCGCGGCAATGTAAGGGAGTTTATCGGGAATGGCAACAGTTCCCCAGCTGAATTTTACTTTCGATTTGTACGTCAGTCGATCAAACGCAAGCTCGTTGATGCTTACAAAAAGGTCTTGCCCTACATACTCGAATCAAGCTAGTAAGCGCATGATTGCGCACAATCAAATATTAGCCTATTCAATACTTCGAGGGAATCCATGCTTCGTAAAATCCTGCTTTATCTGACCTTGGGAACCATGATGTCAGCCGCCGCTCAGGCAAAGACCTTTGACGTTGGCGGCGCAAGACCAGCCAAGTTGTACACGCCTTTTGGCTATAGTGAATCCAAAAGCTATCCCCTTGTGGTCTTCCTCCATGGCGTACGCAGCTCGGCGGAACAAACCGACATCTGGCTCGGTCTGACGCGCATCAATGACCGCCAGCAGTTCATCCTTCTCATGCCGAACGGTATCAAGGATTCGAAAGGCGGTCGTTTCTGGAACGCCACGCCCCAGTGCTGCGATGATGAGAAGACTGGTGTGGATGATGTCGCTTATCTGAGCGGACTGATCGAGGAAGCCAAAACCCGTTTTGCGGTCGATCCCAATCGTGTGTATATCATCGGCCATTCGAATGGCGGGTACATGGCTTATACCATGGCCTGCAGTCGACCTGATCTCTTGCGCGGCGTGGTTTCCATCGCCGGTTCCACCTTTGAAACAGCCGCAGAGTGTCTGAATCCTGCACCGCTGAATATTCTGCAGATCCACGGTGACGAAGACACCATCGTTGGTTTCAATGGTCAGGGACGCTCCCCAAGCGCCTTCACAACCGTGGGCCGTTGGGTTGACATCAACAACTGCCAGACCCGCACGGATAAAGCTGATGCCCTGGATTTGATCCGCGTGAAATGGGAGATCGATGTGGGTCGCGAAGGTGGTTTGCCTGGAATCGACGGCAGCTTCGGTGATTTCTTTGGCCTCGATTTCAGCAAGGAAACCGACACATTCACCTGGTCTGACTGTACCGCCGACACCCGCGTCGGTCTTTGGAAGGTAAAAGGCAGCAATCACGTGCCGTCCTTCTGGGGAACTGGCGTCATCGAAAAAGCCTTGGAATTCGTCCGCTAAATCCAGCCTCGGGGGCCAAGCCCCCGCCTCCTGTCCATTGTGAGTTGACGCTGCACCTTCTCTCTTCTAAGCTGGAAAGCAAGGCTTAAAGGGAGTGGTGCATGAAGCTTCTTACGGTTTCCGTCATCGTCGGATCGTTTGGTCTTGTTGCCTGTAA
>JACCDW010609859.1_pt1 | contig 11149 bp, 10 predicted proteins | sample 7449781 | NCBI WGS metagenome assembly JACCDW01 (sample SAMN15323449, study PRJNA562643) | freshwater metagenome | isolation source: river surface water | place: USA:Blue River Watershed | collected 2017-08-18
AACGAGCAGATTATTAAAAGAGTTCTTTATCAATATCTTGATGAGAAAGAACAAAAGAAATTTAAGAAACCTCGCAAGTATAGTAAATCTTATTGTAAATCAACTCCATGTTCTGAGATGGGGTTCACGCAGAAAGCATCCTGTCGTCCATACAAAAATTGTTATCAGTAAATTTGCTTTTTTTAGATTTTTTATTATACTTAACTTATGTTAAGTTATATAGGTGGAAAATCGAAAATTGGTAAATGGATAGTTCCTTATTACCTTGAAGACATGGAAACATATGTTGAAACATTCGGAGGAATGTTTTGGTGTTTCTTTAATATGGATTTGAGAAAATTTCCAAATCTTAAGAAAGTTGTGTACAACGACTTCAATCCTTTGAATTATAATCTATTTCAATGTGTTCAAAACCCATCGGAGTTACAAAGAGCTTTGGATTCAATTCCTGTTCAACAACTCGGAATTGCTAACACAGATGAAATTTTTAAAACTAGATTCAGAGACTTCCAAAATGAAATATTTTCATCTGGTTTCACAATTAATTACCCCGATTTCGAGGTAGCGGCAAAATACGTTTACGTCATAACCCAAGTTTTTAGTGGTAGTAAACCTGAGAGCTCCTCTTTTATTGATTTAAAGGGGAAGTATCGTTCTAAATTTTTGGCATTCAGAGACAAATTATCAAATCCGAAGTGGGTGGATTATTTCAATAGAATAACAAATGTTGAAAATATGGATTTCCAACAAGTAATAGAAAAATACGATTCACCGTCAACTTACATTTATTTAGACCCACCATATTGGAAAACCGAGAATTATTATTCCAACCATGATTTCGATAGAGGTGACCACGAAAGATTGGCAAATTGTCTAAATTCCGTACAAAGTAAATTTAGTTTATCCTATTATGATTTTGAGTTATTACATCAATGGTTCCCTGAAGATAGGTTTAGATGGGAGAAAAAAGAATTTGCAAAGGCAGCTGCTGCGAAAAAAGGTGTAAAACAAAATATGGGGGAAGAGCTTTTGATATTGAATTATTAGTTATTTTTGTACCGACAATATATTTATAATAAAATTCACGGTAGATGAAGTTTACATCAATTTTAAGACAAGTTATTATGGAGCAATCAAGATTTGAAATCTTGAGGGATGCTCTTACAAAACCCACAACTGATAAGAGAGGTGAGAAGCAAAAGCCTAAGATGTCTATTGGTGAGTTTTTACAATTAGTTCAAGCAGACCCAACAACAAGATTAAATAATGTTGACCCTGAGACTGCAGACACAAAGGAATTGGAAAAGATTAAAGCTGGTAAATACGTTAATTGGATTATCAAAAATTATTTGACTCCAATTACTGAAAGACAACCTGGTGATAGTGGTTATGAAAGAGAAGTTAAGCAGGTTAAGGAAACCTTCATGGAGGACCTTTATAAAGTAACAGAAGATTTACAGAAATTCGATAGATTTAAAGGTAGAATCAAAGGTGAGAAGGACATCAATAAATTGACTCCATCTCAACTATATGATGCAGTTAAAGACTTTGACCTTACTTTAGCAACAACAACTAAAGCTGAAAGAAAGTCTGCTCCTGTTCACCCTGGTGCTGAACTAATGTTTGATGGTGAAAATTGGAGAGTTATTAAAATTGAGAATAAAGGGGCGACAGGTAAAGAAGCAGCTTGTTTCTATGGTGGTAACAACAAAGAAACTAGATGGTGTACTTCAGCACCTGGTGCGAGCTGGTTTGATAGATATATCAAGGACGGTCCTTTATATGTTATATTTAACCCTAACGACCCTAAAATTGCTCCTGAGACAGGTCTTCCTGTTGAGAGGTATCAATTCCATTTCCCATCTAACCAATTCATGGATAAGGATGACCGTAGTGTTGATTTGATTAAGATGCTCAGTGGTCCGATGGTTGAGTTGAAAAACTTCTTCAAACCTGAATTTGCGAAAGGGTTGACTGTAGGTGGTGAAAAACTTGTGATTGATAGTTTTAGTCACGGAGCTATCGGTAAGTTTATAGGACTATATGGTTTAGATGATTTAATCGATAACCTTCCTGATTCGCTTAAAGAATTCCAAATCCAAAACAGAGATAACAACAACAATATTACAATTACAATCCCTGAATCAATTTCAAGATTCAAAAATCTTCAAATGATTCTACTTGATAATTGTATTGAAAGTATCCCTGATTCTATTTGTGAACTTCCAAAACTTAAGTTCCTTGCTCTAATCAATAATCCTAAATTGACGAGCATCCCAGAATGTATTGGTGATTTACCAAGCCTATTCTTCTTGAACTTAAAAGGTAGTGAAAATGTATCTGTACCTGATAGTATCAAATCTAAGGGTACCGACATGGGTAATGGAATGTGGGATTTACAAGATTAGTTACCTTAAATTTTATTATATGAGCGTTGATGTTGATATCTACATGAATAACATCATCAAGTTCTTCAAACAGAATGAAAAAGATTTGTTGAACTTAGTCCCGAAAGAAAAGGAGGAAGAATTTTACGTGAAAATACGTGAGGTGGCTTTGGACAATTTTGAAAACGGAAAAGAAGTTAGTCTCACAAGAATGCAACTCATAGAAGTTTGTAAGGAACTCAATCAAAAGAAAGTAGACCCTGTCGAAATTCCTGCAAGTTTTATGAAAACAAAATTTGGTCTTATTTGCTTAAATTAATTTTGGTGGTTTGAATTGAACTGATTATCTTTGTAATCTAAATCAATCAAATATGTTATCACTCGAAACAATCCGTCAACAAGCTCCCGCAATCTTCTCTACATCTCCATCTCCTAAGATGTCTTCTAAGTACACTTTCGTACCCACTATTGAAATTCTTGAAAATTTCGACCGTGAAGGTTGGAAAGTATATTCTGCTAAACAATTAGGTAGTGGTCAGTTTTCTAGTCATGAAATTCGTCTACGTAATGGTGAACTTCCAAATGTTGGAGATTCACTTGTCGAGGCTGTGATTCGAAACTCACACAATGGTATGAGTACGTTCTCAGTAAGTGCTGGTCTTTTCCGACTTGTTTGTTCTAATGGTTTAACCGTTCCTACATCTGTTGCCGATGCTATCACTGTAAAACATATGAAAGTGGATATGGGTGCGGTAAGAATGATTACAGACGAGTTTGCTGACCGTCTTCCACTAATCCAACGTTCTGTTGGACGTATGGAGACTACATTCCTCAATGAGGAAAGAACTATGGATATGTTGACTAAGTCTTCTCTAATCCGTTGGGAAAAGGGTTCAGTACCTTCTTCTTTGAAGCTAACCGACTTGATTAATCCAGAGAGAAGTGAAGACACAGGGAACTCAGTTTGGAAAGTTTTCAACGTAATCCAAGAAAAGTTTGTTCGTGGTGGTACAAAGTATCAATCTAAAAAAGGTCGATTGGTGACTATGAAAGAACTAAAGAACTTCCATAACATCAATAAGATTAACACAAGCCTTTGGGAGCTAGCGGATTCATATTGTGATTAATGCAAGGGGGGTTTACCCCCCTTTATTTTTTTTCTATATTTTTACCAAATGAAAAATGAAATCTTCAAAATAAGTTTTGCCAAATATCACTGTGAGAAGCATAAGGATTCAAGTAACCTAGACAAAAGGGATATAGGTTTGTGGGGTGAAAGAGAGTACTCAAGTAAGTATCCAATGTTCGAACGAGAAAAGGTATTCACTGATGAGAATACCTTCGTTGAGAACTTTGGTAATCCAATGTATTCAGTATCAAGGGATTACACTATGGTTGTTATTGAGGGGAAAGATGATAAAATTTCTTTAAAAATATTTTGGGGTGGAAAGTATCGTAGAGTAGGTAAACCGTATTTCACTAGAACCAAAAATGTTGAATTTTTAACCGTTAATAAAAAAACGGGAGACGTTTATGTTGGTTTCATTCACAACTATCAAAAAAAGAAAAAGTTTACCCAATCGATTAGAAGAAATTACTTTTTGGGAAAACCTGTTTCGAGCATGTTTTCGAAACTGAAGAATGCTTTAAACAACTATCTACCAAATTCATCGGAGGTTATTTTTGAAATCTCCAACAAATTTTTTAACAGTTTCTGTAGTGATTCCATAGTTCTTGATGGTGACCAAAAATTGATGAAACATTATTTGGATAAAAGAAATTTCAAATATCCCAATAACTTTTGGGTTTATTCTGATTTCATGTGGGGTAAAGAGTATAGAAAAATTTTGAAGAAAAACGAGTTCAAGGTTGTTGATACTTTTATGCAGATTTGGGGTGTGAGAGGTAAGAAGTTAAAGAAGTTTCTTCATTAAACTGAAAAGATGAACATCAGTCTTTACTTTTCTTGTAAAAACTTATTTGGGGAAGATTGGATAAACCAAGATGGTGATATGATTCAGAAAATTTTAAATTCTACTTTTAATCTGACGGTCCCTGATAATTTAAGAAATTTTGCAACTCAAGAGGAACTTAAGAGGATTTATTCAATTTTCAAATCAGTATTGACTCCTTTACACATAAATGTATGGACGTTCCAAGACCATATGTTCACCTATGTTAAGTTAAAACAATATGGGGAAACGGATTTAAAATGGTTAACTGATGGGTCGGATATAGAAAAGTTTCAAGAGGAGCATTTCAATTGGTCTGAAAAACTTGACCACTACAGAAAAGGAACTTACGTTAGAACGTACCCAACTTATTTTCATGATAGGATTGAACAAAAAATTGATAACTATTATCCTGTTATCTTAACCAATAGCGACGACTATAATATGGAAAGTTTCACACAACAAAATTGTGTGAAAGGTTATATTGGTAAAGTAAGTTCAATGATTATTTCATTAAGAAAAGATGATATTGATTCAAAGAATAGGGCAACAATTGAATATAGAATCACATATCTAAAGGCTTTAGATGATATCAATGTGAGCAGAGTTCAAACCCTTGGTAAGTACAATCAAAGGTTGGACGAAACTTGGAATGATGTTCTATTTAAATTAGATGAAGTTGTTGTATCTTGTTATAAAGACAAAAACTTTGAATCTGTTAAAATATCTAAAAAATGTTCTAATGGAGTATTGTTAGAGTCTGATTCTCATTTTGATGATGACGGAAATTTGAGATGGACAAACAAAAAAAATAATACAGAAATATATTACGACGAATGGTAAAAAAACCTGATTACATATTAGATATAGAAAAGAACGATGGTATCTTATCTGTTATGAGATTTCACATGTTCGATGGATTTGCATTGAAGTACCTCGATGAAAAAAAATATGAAAGAGTTTACGAGGAAAGTTCGGTGAAAACAAAGGGTAAGGCTAAATGGAATGAAGTTGTCTACAAAACCGCTCAACCCTTTTATCTTCATTTTATAAATGATAATGAAGATGATGAACAATACTGGCTCAATATTTATTATAAACCCGATAGAAGAAACGAATTAATATTTTTCACAACACAAGTTTTAAAACCAATTAAAGATGGAACAAATAACAACCCAACAACTGAAGGACAAGATTAATCAAGGTGAAAATTTTGTGCTCGACCTATATGCCACTTGGTGTGGACCGTGTAAAGTTATGCTAGGAAATCTCACCAAAGTAAACGAGTCCTTAATTAAGGAATCTACAGAACCAAAATATAATATCTACAAATATGATATTGACTCAGACAGAGAGTTTGTTGTAAATGAACTTAACGTCCGTAGTGTACCAACAATAAAAATTTTCAAATCGGGGAAAGAGGTTTTTTCTAAACCTGGGGTTATGTCTCCGAATGAAGTTTTAAATCTATTGGATTAATATGAAAGACCTAAATGTTATTATCTATACCATGGAGGGATGTCCTCACTGTGTAGATTTCAAAAAAATGTTGAAAGAGGCTAAAATTAAATTTTTCGACAGAGATATAGACAAGTATAAAAAAGAATATGACCTTTTCTCTGAAATCACACAAAACGATATGGTACCAGCTATGTTAATTATTGAAGGTGATGCTGAGGACTATAAGTCTTTTACATATGTACCTGAAAAAAATTATAATCAATTAACTGAAGCTGTAGATATAATCAGAGGTCACCAAAAAAAATTGGGAATTATTAAAGAATAATAAAATCTTTTACCACCTCTTTTAATTCCTTATGTTCTTCAAGTGGATTTGTGAGTTCAAGACTCCAATCCACTTTTTTCATTTTTTGACTGATGTAGTCATAATTAAAGTCGAAGACATCTAACACGGCAGATTGTAACCTTTCATCTTCCGATTTGAAGAATTCATCAAATACAATGAACTTATTTTCACCCTCGTCATTTTTTTCCTTAGAAAGGGTCAACTTCAAAGTGGTTATTGGGTAGTTACTTGGTATATTGTAGAATATATATTTTCCATAATAATATAAGTCTCTACCTTGACTCAGTGAATGTCCGTGTGGGAATTCGGAAACATAAACCATCTCATCTTGCTCAACTAAAGAATTGAAATTCTCTACGTCCGAATAATGGTATGAACAATTCGGGGTATTGTTGTGGAAAGTTTGTGTTAATTCTTGAATTTCTTTCAAATCCGAATCATATTCAATCAAATCGATTGTGTGTGTTAATTTTCTTTCGTCAATATATTCCTTGAACTTTTCATTAAATTCTGAAATAATATTTGGAATAAACAAAACTTCTTTTGAGCTTGTCTTTCCCTTTATCACGTAAAAGTTTCCACAGTCTACAATCTTGATTATAGATTTTTCTTCTTGAGGAATTTTACCAAGAATAAAGTCCGAAAGTAAGTTTACAAGGAATTTCTTCCCACCTATTTTTTTTAAGTTCATTTGTTGTAATTATAGTTAGACAATCATATAAATTAAGAAAATAAAAATGAATACAATTCAGTAGTTAATTGTATTTATAATAACAGAAAAATTCATTCATGGGTGATATTTTAATAGTTCCAAGTAATACGTTAGCTCCTCAACCTGACCGAATACCTTATATCAATTGGGTAAACAACAGTACAAGTAACTGGAAGGTTGTTTCAGGTGCTACGGTGAATATTAGTTCACCAGCACAAACGAATACAGTATCGATTCAACCTTCGAATGCGATAATCTCAGTTGTATCTCTCAACGTTAGAAATAACTTTACAATTAATGGTGTTCAAGTAATCGACGGGACGGCCAATTGGATTGGTCCTGATACAGGAATTGCTGGAGCTCAAGGTGCTACAGGTAACACAGGAGCACAAGGCCATATAGGAAATCAAGGAGCGACAGGAAATACTGGTGCTCAAGGAGCAACTACAGGGGCACAAGGTGCTACAGGTAACACAGGAGCACAAGGTAATATTGGTGCTCAAGGAGCAACAGGTTCACAAGGTTCGACAGGTGCCCAAGGACATACGGGTAGTGCAGGTGCACAAGGAAATACAGGTAGTGTGGGTTCTCAAGGTGCTACAGGGGCACAAGGTAATGTCGGTCCAACAGGAGATACAGGTCCAACAGGAGCTCAAGGAGCCACAGGTGCTCAGGGTAATACAGGAGCACAAGGTGCTACGGGTAATACTGGAGCACAAGGTCCAACAGGGGCACAAGGTAATGTAGGTCCAACAGGTGCAGTTGGTCCAACAGGTGCTCAAGGTGCGATTGGTGCCCAAGGTGCTAAAGGTCCGACAGGAGCGGTTGGTCCGACAGGGGCACAAGGAGCCACAGGGGCTCAAGGTAACGTAGGTCCAACAGGTGCGGTGGGTCCGACAGGTGCCCAAGGTTCCACAGGAGCTCAAGGTCATTTCGGAGCACAGGGCGCTATAGGAAATACAGGTGCTCAAGGAGCCACAGGTGCTCAAGGTAATGTAGGACCAACTGGAGCAGTAGGTCCAACGGGAGCTCAGGGTGCTACAGGTGCTCAAGGTCATTTCGGTGCACAAGGAGCCACGGGAAATACAGGTGCACAAGGTCCAACGGGAGCTCAAGGTAACGTAGGTCCAACAGGTGCTGTAGGTCCAACAGGTGCCCAAGGTTCGACAGGTGCCACAGGAGCGGTAGGTCCAACAGGTGCTGGCGGTCCAACCGGAGCACAGGGAGCCACAGGTGCCACAGGAGCGGTGGGTCCAACAGGAGCGGTGGGTCCAACAGGTTCACAAGGAGCCACAGGTTCTCAAGGGGCTAAAGGTCCAACGGGTGCAACGGGAGCACCAGGAGCCACAGGTTCTCAAGGTAACACAGGACATCCAGGTGCTCAAGGAGCAACAGGTGGAGGTGGAGCCACAGGAGCCCAAGGTGCGACAGGACATCCAGGTGCTCAAGGAGCTACAGGTGGAGGTGGAGCCACAGGTGCACAAGGTGCGACAGGACATCCAGGTGCTCAAGGAGCTGCAGGTGGAGGTGGAGCCACAGGTGCACAAGGTGCTACAGGTCACTTTGGAGCTCAAGGAGCGGGTGGAGCAAGAGGACCACAAGGTTTGGCAGGTGGAACAGGACATCCAGGTGCTCAAGGAGCGGGTGGAGCAAGAGGACCACAAGGTGCTGGTGGTGGAACAGGACATCCAGGGGCTCAAGGAGCCGGAGGGGCTACTGGTGCTCAAGGTGCTCCAGGACTTACAGGAGGTTATGGACCTCAAGGGGCTCAGGGTGGTCAAGGCTCCCAAGGTGCCCCAGGTACAGCAGGACCTCCAGGTGCCACAGGTGCTCAAGGAAACACAGGATACAATGGGGGACCAGGACCAGGAGGTGCTCAAGGAGCACAAGGTTCACAAGGACCAGCAGGTCCAACAGGACCACCTGGTGCTTCATGTTATGGTCACGGGGGTAACTATAGTGAAACCTGTTATTTCATGTGTAATTTCGGGGGTAACTACTCTATCTACCTCTACAATTACGACGCATTATGGGATGGTTGTTCCGATATTCAATGTTACACGGGTTCAAACTGTACAGGTTGGTACCTTGGAGGTACTACCTTCAAAAGATTTGGTAGTAGTTGTTGTGGTTCAACGAATGGTTCGGGATATTACACCTACTATTATTTTTGTTCTGATAGAAGACTCAAGACCAACATATCGACACTTGAAAATTCACTGAAAAATATATTGGAAATAGATACAGTTGAATTTGATTGGAACGAAAAAATGACTGAGTCTAAATATTATGATACTAATGGGTTGAAAAGAATCCATTCGGTAGGTTTGATTGCACAGAACGTCAAGGAATTTTACCCAACTATAGTTAAGTTAAATCATACTGGTTATTATTATATCGAATACATTAAATTGAACGCAGTTTTAGTTGAAGGTATAAAAGAACAACAAGTATTTATTGATGATATTGAAAGTCAGATAAAAGAATTAGAAAGTAAATTTATATAATGCCGACTAACGTTATAATATATCCTAATGGTTTAGCAGGAGGTAATACTAATCCACACGCAGTTTTCGAAGATGCTGGAGGTGCAAGAATTCAATTGAACGTTGGAACTGATGGTATTATAACAGTATCTTCAACAACAAATTCAAGTATCGTAACACTTGGTACTGCTATTACTACAAGTGGTAGTTCAGTAACAGGAACAGGAAGACAACTTTATGTTGGTGGTGTTAAGATGATTAATGGTGATGGTACTTGGGGCGGACCTACTGCGGGAATAGCAGGGGCTCAAGGTTCACAAGGAGGGCAGGGTTCCCAAGGTTCACAAGGAGGGCAGGGCGCTCAAGGAGGACAAGGTGCTCAAGGTGGTACAGGCGCTCAAGGAGGACAAGGTGCTCAGGGTGCTCAAGGAGGACAAGGAGCCCAAGGTGCAAAAGGATTTACGGGAAGTACAGGTGCTCAAGGTGCACAAGGTTCACAAGGTGCTAATACTGGTGCACAAGGAAATACTGGCGCTCAAGGTGGACAAGGAGCTCAAGGTGCACAAGGGACAACCACGGGTGCTCAAGGGGCGACGGGTAATACAGGTGCCCAAGGTGCTCAAGGAGCACAGGGTGCTAACACAGGCGCTCAAGGAGGTCAAGGTGCTCAAGGAGGTCAAGGGGCACAAGGTGCTCAGGGTGCTACAACGGGTGCTCAAGGAGCCACAGGAAATACGGGAGCACAAGGTGCGACGGGTGCTCAAGGAGCCACAACGGGTGCTCAAGGTGCCACAGGAGCTCAGGGAGCTACAGGTGCTCAAGGAGCACAAGGAGCAACCACGGGAGCTCAAGGTGCGACAGGAAACACGGGAGCCCAAGGTTCACAAGGAGCTCAAGGTGCAAATGCAGGTGCTCAAGGAGCCACAGGTGCTCAAGGAGCCACAGGTGCTCAAGGAGCACAAGGAGCAACCACAGGAGCTCAAGGAGCGACAGGTAATACAGGTGCACAAGGGTCACAAGGTGCTCAAGGTGGAAGTACGGGTGCTCAAGGTGGTCAAGGAGCTCAGGGAGCAACAGGTGCTCAAGGAGCACAAGGAGGTACCACAGGAGCACAAGGAGCCACAGGTAATACAGGCGCTCAAGGGGCACAAGGTGCTCAAGGAGGTACAACAGGTGCTCAAGGTGCGACAGGATTCACAGGAGGACAAGGTGCTCAGGGTGCTCAAGGAGGTACCACAGGAGCTCAAGGAGCCACAGGTAATACAGGTGCTCAAGGAGCACAAGGTGCTCAAGGTGGTACCACAGGTGCTCAAGGTGGAACAGGATTCACAGGGGCGCAAGGGGCACAAGGAGCTCAGGGAGGTACAACAGGTGCACAAGGTGCCACAGGTAATACAGGTGCTCAGGGTGGTACAGGTGCAACAGGTGGTGTAACAGGAGCTCAAGGTGCAACAGGAGCCCAAGGAAACACAGGTGCTCAAGGAGCTCAGGGAGCGAGTACAGGTGCTCAAGGTAATACAGGTGCACAGGGAGCTCAAGGTTCACAAGGTGCACAGGGTGCCGCTCAAGGTGCTCAAGGTAATACAGGTGCACAGGGAGCTCAAGGTTCACAAGGTGCACAGGGTGCTGCTCAGGGTGCTCAGGGTAATACAGGTGCACAGGGTGCTCAAGGTTCACAAGGAGCCCAAGGAGCTAGCCCAGGTGCTCAAGGTGCTCCTGGATTTACAGGTGCCCAAGGGGCTCAGGGAGCCCAAGGTGCTAATACAGGTGCTCAAGGTGCTCCTGGATTTACAGGTGCCCAAGGG
>JACCDW010139401.1_pt1 | contig 11146 bp, 13 predicted proteins | sample 7449781 | NCBI WGS metagenome assembly JACCDW01 (sample SAMN15323449, study PRJNA562643) | freshwater metagenome | isolation source: river surface water | place: USA:Blue River Watershed | collected 2017-08-18
ATCGTGTTCTGTAAGAACGGCATGACCATGGGTGTGGGCGCTGGCCAGATGAGCCGCCTGGATTCCGCCCGCATCGCCAGCATCAAGGCCGAAGCCGCCAAGCTCAGCCTGCAAAACACCGTGGTCGCGAGCGACGCCTTCTTCCCCTTCCGCGACGGCTTGGATGTCGTGGTCGATGCCGGGGCCACCTGCGTGGCCCAGCCCGGAGGCTCCATGCGCGACCAGGAAGTCATCGACGCCGCCAACGAGCGCGGCGTGGCCATGGTCTTCACCGGCGTGCGCCATTTCCGCCATTGATCGCAGCTGCGACCACGCCACTGATCGGACCCGCTTGAACTTTGACCAACTCGGCCTCGCCCCGGCGCTGCAACGCGCCGTGGACGACATGGGGCTTGCCGTCCCCACCCCCATCCAGGCCGAGGCCATCCCGCAGCTCTTGCAGGGGCGCGACCTCTGGGCCACCGCGCCCACGGGCTCGGGCAAGACCCTGGCCTTTGCGCTGCCGCTGGTGCAGCAGCACCTGAGTGCGCCGCGCCAGACCAATTTCCGCCGCCCGGTGCGCACGCTGGTGCTGGTGCCCACGCGCGAACTCGCGCTGCAGGTGGGCGATGTGCTCACCCAGCTGGCCTATGGCTTGGGCCTCAAGGTCGCGGTGGTGTACGGCGGCGTCTCGATCAACCCGCAGATGATGGGCCTGCGCGGTGGCGCCGACTTTGTGGTCGCCACGCCCGGTCGCCTGCTTGACCTGGTGGACCACAACGCCGTGCACCTGGCTGACGTGCAGCAACTCGTGCTCGATGAAGCCGACCGCCTGCTCGATCTGGGCTTTTCCGAGGAACTGCAACGCGTGCTGGCGCTCGTGCCCACGCAGCGGCAAACGCTGCTGTTTTCGGCCACCTTCGCCGAGCCGGTGCAGGCGCTGGCGGCAGGCCTGCTGCGCGATCCGCATCGCATCACGGTGGAAGCGGTCGAGGCGCAAGCACCGGTCATCCACCAGCGCGCCATCGCGGTCGATGAGGCCCAACGCACGGCCTTGTTGCGCCACCTGATCACCCAACAGGGCTACACGCGCGTGCTGGTGTTTGTGGTCACACGCTACGCCTGCGAGCATGTTGCCAGCAAGCTTTACAAGGCGGGCATTTACGCCACGGCCTTCCATGGTGAGATGAGCCAGGGCGCGCGAGCGCAGGTGCTCGGCGAATTTAAGGAAGGCCGCTGGGACGTGGTGGTCACGACCGACCTGGCCGCGCGCGGCATCGACATCGCGCGCTTGCCCGTGGTCATCAATTACGACCTGCCGCGCTCGGCCACCGATTACACCCACCGCATCGGCCGTACCGGCCGTGCGGGCGCGCAGGGCGAGGCGCTGAGCTTTGTCACGGCGCAGGCGCGCCCACACTGGGCGCTGATCCGCAAGCGCGAAAAGCTGGAACTCGAACTCGAGGTGCTGCCCGGTTTCGAGCCGGTCGATGTGCCACCCGCACCCGCGCCGGGCAACGGGGGCATCAAGGGCAAGCGACCGAGCAAGAAAGACAAGCTGCGCGCGGCTCAGGCCGCTGCCCAGGCTGGACAGAAACCGGCCTGAGCGCAGCCTGCTCGCCTCAAACGGCGCCGCTGTCCTCGCCGCCCGCTTCGGTCGGCGCAGCGTCTGGGGCGGTTTCGGTCGCAGGCTTGGCCGGGGCTGGCACGAAGATGCCCTGCTTGCTCAGGATCTCCACATAGACCGAGGGGGACCCCGATTGGGCGGCAGCGTCCACCGCTTCGATCACCGCACCCACGCGCACGCCTTGCGCCGTCTCCGCGCTGGTGCCGACCTTGCAGTCAAAGTCCCAAAAATCAGCGCTGGCTGGCACCGGACGGCTGCGCTCGCGTTTGAAGTATTTGCGGATATCGTGCTTGACGGCGTCGAGCACGCGGTCGGTGTGTTTGCCCTCAATGCGAAGGGGATAGGTTTTTTTCATCGACAGGTCCTGTTGGAAAGGCAAGCGCCCGGGAAGGACGTGGATGCAGAGGGCGATTATCGCTGGGGTGCGCGATGGTGTCCTGTCTGGTAGCATGCTAACGAACAGCACTCAACGGACGGGATGAATTCATGGACATCGCATTGGTGGGCGCGGGCATTGGTGGTTTGACAGCGGCCGCGTGTTTGTTGAAGAGCGGACACCGCGTTCGTGTCTACGAGCAGGCCGGGCAGGTCAGCGAGGTGGGAGCAGCTGTCCAGATGAGCGCCAACGCGGTCAAGGTGCTCTACCACTTGGGCCTGCAGTCGCAGCTGGAGGCCGTGGCGGTCAAACCCAAGGCGTTTGAGTTCCGCCGATTCGACACGGGTGAGCTGTTGCATGAGATCAAACTGGGCCAGGACCACGAGCAGCGCCATGGCCATCCCTACTACCAGATTCACCGCGTTGATTTGCATGCCGCCCTGCTGCAAAGCGTGAACCAGATCGATCCGCAGGCCTTGCAGTTGGGCTTTCGCGCCAGTCGGGTTCAAGAAGACGCGCAAGGAGCGACGGTGTTTTTTGAGGATGGTCGGCAGGTCCGGGCAGATCTGCTGATCGGTGCCGACGGCATCAAATCCGCATTGCGCCAACATGTGGTGGACGCCGAGCCGCCCGTCTTCACCGGGCAGGTGGCTTGGCGCTTGGCCATCCCGATTGAGCGCATTCCCCCAGCGCTACGGCCCGACCTGGTGTCGTCCATCTGGTGTGGTCCCAAGAACCATGCGGTGATGTACTACATGCGTTCGGCCCAGGTGCTCAATTTTGTGGGCTGCGTGGAGCGGCCCTGGGAAGAGGAGTCGTGGACAGCGCGCAAGCCCTGGGAAGAGTTGGATCAGGATTACGCGGGTTGGCACCCGGTGGTGCGTGCCGCCATCGAAAACGTGGACCGCGACCAGTGCTACCGCTGGGCGCTCAACAACCGCCAGCCGGTCATGACCTGGTGCACCGATCGCGTGGCCTTGCTGGGCGATGCGGTGCATCCGACCTTGCCTTACATGGCGCAGGGTGCGGCGATGGCGATCGAGGACGCGGCCGTGCTCAGCCGTGCTTTGCAGTTGGAGATGCCGCTGTCACAGGCGCTGCAGATCTATCAGAACCACCGCGCGCCGAGGGCCGCGCGCGTCGTGCGCGAATCGACCGAAATGGGAGACCTGTACCACATCGCGGATGCGCAGCAGATGAAGCAGGCCTTCAAGGACCGCAACATCGCCGCATCACGCAACAACTGGCTCTACCCTTACGACCCCATGAAGGTCGACCTGTTGACGCCAGCCTGAACGGTCGGCATCAATCGGCTTTGATGCCCTGGTCCTTGATCAGGCGGGCCCAGCGATCGGCGTCGCGCTCCACCAGTTGGGCAAAGTCTTGCGGCGTGCTGCCATTGGGGTCCATACCCTGGGTGACGAAAGCTTTCCTGACATCCTCACCTGTCAGCAGCTGGTTGATCTCGCGGTTGAACAGCGCCACTGTTTCGGCGGGTGTTCCCTTGGGCGCGAAAACGCCGTACCACATGTCGACGTTCACATGGCCGGCCTTGGCTTCCGCCAGCGTGGGCAGGTCGGGCAGCAAGGCATGGCGTTTGTCGCTGCCAATGCCCAGGGCCACCAGACGCCCTGATCGAATGTGCGGCAAGGCCACATGGATAGGCAGGAACATGGCATCGACCTGGCCCCCCAGCAAATCGGTCACAGCGGGGCCGGTTCCGCGGTAAGGGATGTGGGTCAGGAAGACTTTGGCGGTGTTCTTGAACAACTCCATCGACAAGTGGTGTGGTGTGCCGATGCCAGGAGAAGCGTAGTTGATGCGCCCTGGCTGCTTGCGTGCGGCCTGCACCAGCTCGCCTGCACTCTTGTAACCCGATTGCGGATGGGTCACCAGAAGCAGCTGTCCCCAGCTGGTCAGCGACACCGGTGTGAGGTCTTTCACGGCATCGAAGCCGAGGTTGGGGTAAAGCGCACGGTTCATGACCAGGGTGTTCACACTGACCAACAAGGTGCCGCCATCGGGAGCGGCACGCACCACGGCTTCGGTGCCGATGTTGCCGGAGGCGCCCACGCGGTTTTCGACCACCACCGGTCGGTTCAGACGCTGCGACAGTTTGGGACCCAGCGTGCGGGCGATCAGGTCAATGCCTGTGCCCGGCGTGAACGGCACGATCAGTTTGAGCGGTACAGCGCCAGTCGGGCCCTGGGCCTGCGCCTGAGGGTGTATGACCAGCAGCCCCAAGGTGGCGCCCAGCAGGGCGAAAAGATGGCGTCGGCGTGTGTTCATGCAGGCAAACCTCTGTGCGTTAGTATGCAAACAATTATTGATGAAACGCAGGCACGCGTTGATCCATAGAATCCCTGCCCCATGGCCATTCAAGACCTTTACCAACGCCCCGGCTTTTTGCTGCGGCGTGCGCATCAGATTTCTGCATCCATTTTTGAGCATGCCTGTGCCGATTTGGCACTCACGCCAGCCCAGTATGGGGTTCTGTGTGTGATGGCCGAACAACCAGGCATCGACCAATCGAGTCTGGCGCGCGCGCTGGCTTTCGACAAAGTGACGGTGCTGCGGGTGCTCAAAGGTTTGCAAGACCGAGGCTTGTGCGAGCGCTTTGTGCCCCAGGCCAATCGTCGCCAAATGTCGGTTCGCTTGACGCCGGCAGGTACCCGTTTGCTCAAACAAGCCCAGGCGCCGGTGCGTCAAGCCTATGAAGTGCTGATGAGTCCTTTCACAGCCACCCAACAAAAGCAACTCATCGCGTTGCTGCAAAAACTCAATACCGAGTTGGAGGCCGAGGCACGCGCCAAATTCGTGCCCGTGGACCGGCAGTGACAATCACTGGAGAGTCGGGCCATGCCACCCGCTCAGGGCAGCCGCACTTTCAGCTGAAAACTGATGGCCCCGTACAGCCGGTCTTGCAGTTGCGGCACCAGCGCCACGTTCAGGCCAAAGCGCTCACCTTCCCAGCTGGCCACGGGCAGCACCGCCGGGAACCAGCCGCCATGAAAAGCCTTGGGGTAGCCGTTGAAGGCGCCAGCGACCACGCCGAGCTTGGCGCCCGCCCATCGCCAGGGCTGGTAGTAGGCGCCCACATAACTTGAATGCGCGTTGTCGCTGTTGATGAAGCGGCCTGCTGTGGCGCTCCAGGTCTCGTCCAGCCTGTATTCCAAGCCCAGGCCCGGGTTGGCGTTGCGCAGGCCTTTGCCCGTGTCAAAGTGGGCCGAGTAAAAGCCGGCGTTGAGCCACAGGCGGCTGGCGTCAAACTGGGCATGCGCCAGCCCGGCTGCCAACAGCAGAACCAGGGCGGGAAGGCGTTTCATCAGAGGGTGGCGAAAACGTCGGCGGCCGCCTGCACCGTGGCCGCGATGTCGGCCTCGCTGTGGGCGGCGCTCACAAAGCCGGCTTCATACAGCGCGGGCGCAATGTAGACGCCACGGTCCAAGAGGCCGTGGAACAGTTTGTTGAACCTGGGGCTGTCGCTGGTCATGACGGTGGTGTAGTTCTGCGGCAACTCGGGCAGCAGGAAGAAGCCGAACATGCCGCCCTGGCAGTCGGCCGCAAAGGGCACGCCGGCCTTGGCAGCGGCGCCTTTGAGGCCATTGACCAGGCTCTGCGTTTTGCCGCTCAGCGCGTCCCAAAAGCCGGGCTTGGCGATCTCGCGCAGCGTGGCCAGGCCGCAGGCGGTGGCCACCGGGTTGCCACTCAGGGTGCCCGCCTGGTAGACCGGGCCGGTGGGCGCGAGCTGGCGCATGATCTCGCGCGGGCCGCCAAAGGCCGCCAGCGGCATGCCGCCGCCAATCACCTTGCCCAGCACCGTGAGGTCGGGTTGGAAGCCCGGGATCAGCTGCGCATAGACACTCTGCGCCGAACCGAGGGCGACGCGAAAACCGGTCATCACCTCGTCAAACACAAAGAGCGCGCCGTGCTGCGTGCACAGCTCGCGACAGCGCTTCATGAAAGGCACGCTGGCGCGCACGAAGTTCATGTTGCCGGCGATCGGCTCGATCATCACGCAGGCGAGTTCCTTGCCGTGCAGCGCGAAGGCTTCTTCGAGCTGGGCCACGTTGTTGTACTCGAGCACCAGGGTGTGCTGCACCACTTCGGGCGGCACGCCGGCGCTGGTGGGGTTGCCGAAGGTGGCCAGGCCCGAGCCGGCCTTGACCAGCAGCGCGTCGGCGTGCCCGTGGTAGCAGCCCTCGAACTTGATGATCTTGCTGCGGCCGGTGGCGCCGCGCGCCAGGCGCAGCGCGCTCATGCCCGCTTCGGTGCCTGAGCTGACCAGGCGGACCATCTCCATCGAGGGCACGTGTTTGAGGATCTCTTCGGCGAGTTCGATCTCGCGCTCGGTGGGGGCGCCAAAGGAGAAGCCATCGAGCGCGGCCTTTTGCACCGCTTCGAGCACGGCCGGGTGGCCGTGGCCCAGGATCATCGGGCCCCAGGAGCCGATGTAGTCGATGTATTTTTGGCCGTTGGCGTCCCAAAAATAAGCGCCTTGCGCGCGCTGCACAAAGCGCGGCGTGCCGCCGACGGCGCGAAAGGCGCGCACGGGCGAATTGACGCCACCGGGGATGACTTGGGCGGCGCGGTCAAAGAGTTGCTGGTTGCGATCGGTCATAAAAGCTTCTCAAGCGGGCACGCGGCCCGATTTCAGTGTTTGGTTTCGTTGAAAGGCACTTCGAAGTAATCGTTGCCGGGGGGCAGGGTGCCCTCGGGCTCGCCGTCATCTTCGTGTTCGGCTTCTTCGGGTTGCGCCCAAAACAGGCGGTCCGGGATGACTTGTCCCATGCCGGGCCGAAAGCCTTCGTCCAGGCAGCGGTCGAGGTAGCTCAGCGCCTCGCGTGTGGCTTCGGGCAGGTCCATGCCGGTGGCCAGCAGCGCGGCCAGCGCTGCCGAGAGCGTGTCACCGGCGCCGGCAAACACGGCTTCGATGCGTTCGAACTTCTCGTGCGCGATCACCGTCTCGGGCGTGGCCAGCACATTGTCGATGTGCTGCTCGGGCAGCGGCACACCGGTCACCAGCACATAGGGCACCCCGAGTTCGCTGGCCGCACGCGCGATGTCGCGCGGGCTGGGGTTGCGCTCACCTTCCCAGTCGGGCAACAGCCAGCGGCGCAGCGTGCTGTGGTGGCCGACCAGCACGCTGGTCTGCGGCAGCATGAGTTCGCGAAAGGCGTCCAGGTAGTCGTCGATTTTGTCGTCTTCCCACCACGAGAGGTTGGGCATGTAGGCGACCACGGGCACGCCCTCATAGTCATCGGCCAGTTCTGCGATCAGGGCGATGTTTTCCGGGGTGCCGACAAAGCCGACCTTGATGACCTGCACCGGCACGTCTTCGGCAATCGTTCGGGCTTGTTCGCCCACCACGTCTTCGTCAAAGGCGTAAAAGTCGTGGATGCCGCTGGTGTCGCGCGCGTAGCAGCCGGTCACCACCGGCAGGGTGTGGGCGCCGACCGAACCCATGGCCAGGACATCGCCGCTGACGCCACCGGCGCCACTGGGGTCGTTGGCGTTGAAGTCCAGCACACAGGCCAGTCCGGCGCTGTCGCTGCCCGCTGCGTCGTCGGCGGGCGTGTCGTCTTGGGTATCGGTCATGCAGCGGTGCTCAGGACAAGAAAAGACGCCCAGAAGGCGCCCGATACAATCGAGTTCATTCTATTCGACTCTCTCACACTCAAGATGGAACACAAAACCTGGATGTGCCTGATTTGCGGCTGGATTTACGACGAGGCCGTGGGCGACCCCGAGCACGGTATCGCACCGGGCACCAAGTGGGAAGATGTGCCGATGAACTGGACCTGTCCGGAGTGTGCGGCACGCAAGGAAGACTTTGAGATGGTGGCCATCTGACAGGCCTTTCCGTGTGAATCCGCGCGAGCGGCGGGCCTTGCATCCGGCTCGTCATGCTGCGGGTACGCAGAAATCCTCGCCGAACACAAGGCCCGCCGTTCGCGCTGCCTTGCTGGTGAGGAAAGACCCCAAAGCCGCCTGTCTCAGGCGGCTTTCTTTTTGACGACCGCGTAACGCTCCAGCGTTTTCTCCCGCGCCTCGGAGTGGTCCACGATGGGGCGCGGGTAGGTTTTGCCCAACTCGATGCCGGCCGCCTGCAGCTCGAGTTCGCCGGCGAGCCAGGGCGCGTGGATGGCCTTGGCCGACAGGCCGGCGAGTTCGGGCACATAGCGGCGGATGAACTTGCCCTCGGCGTCGAACTTTTCGCTCTGGCTGACCGGGTTGAAGATGCGAAAGTAGGGCTGCGCGTCGCAGCCGCTGGAGCTGGCCCATTGCCAGCCGCCGTTGTTGGCCGAGAGGTCGAAGTCGTTGAGTTGCTGTGCGAAGTATTTTTCGCCCCAGCGCCAGTCCACGCCCAGGTCTTTGCACAGGAAGCTGGCCACCACCATGCGCAGGCGGTTGTGCATGTAGCCGGTCTGGTTGAGCTGGCGCATGGCCGCGTCCACCAGGGGGTAGCCGGTGCGGCCTTGGCACCAGGCGTCGAACAGTTTGTGGCCGTGCGGGCCGTGGTCCCAGTGGATGGCGTCGTAGTCGCGCTTGAAACTCTCGCCCGCGCCCACGTGCGCAAAGTTGGCCAGCACCTGCACGTAAAAATCGCGCCAGATCAGCTCGGACAACCACACGGCCGCCGCCTCGCTGCCGGCCGGCATGCGCTGAGGCGCTTCGCGCGCGAGCTGGCGGATGGACACGGTGCCAAAGCGCAGATGCACGCTCAGGTAGCTGGGGCCTTTGAGGGCCGGAAAGTCGCGCCGCTGGCCGTACGCGTCGATGCGCTGCAAAAAGTCCGCCAGCAGGGCCTGTGCGCCCGATTCACCCGTGGGGATCTGCAAGGCCTGGAGGTTGGTCGGCTCAAAGCCGATGTCCGAAAGCCGCGGTACCGGCTGGCGCAGGGCCTCGGGGACCGGCGCCAGGTTCCGGGCGTGGCGTTCGACCGGGTAGGCCTTGAGGTAGAAATCATTCACCTTGCGCAGCCAGGCGTTTTTGTAGGGGGTGAAGACCGAGAACGCGGTGCCCGATTGCGTCATGACCTCTTGCCGCTCGAACACCACATGGTCTTTGCCCGTGTGCAGCGCGATGCCGTGCTCGGCCAGGTGGCCACGCACAAGGCCATCGCGCCGCAGGGCGGCCGGTTCGTCGTCGTGGCTGGCAAACACCGCCAGCGCGCCCAGCTGCTGCGCCAGCTGCGGCACCTCACGCTCGGCCAGGCCGTGGCGTACGATCAGGCCACAGCGCTCGCCGCCGAGCTCGCGCAGCCGCGCATCGAGTTCGACCAGCGATTCGCGGATGAACTCGACGCGGCGATCCGCGCGCGGCAGGGGCTCGAGGATGGCGCTGTCGAAGACGAACACCACATGCACCTGGCGGGCGTGCTGCAGGGCGTGGTAGAGCGCGGCGTTGTCGTGCACCCGCAAATCGCGGCGCAGCCAGACCAGGGCGCAGGGGTAGTGGTTGTCCATGGGTTTGCCCGAGGGGGTGCCGTTAAAATGAATCACTTTGGGGAAAGACCTTCAGCGCTGTCCCCAACCGATTGAAAAGACCATGTCTGCAGATTCTGCCTCCATCGACCTCAAGCATCATTTTTTGATCGCCATGCCAGGTTTGGAGGATGCGCTTTTCGGCCGCAGCGTGATCTACCTGTGCGAACACAGCCCCCAGGGTGCGATGGGGCTGATCATCAACAAAGCCAGCGATCTTTCACTCAAAGCGCTGTTTGACAAGCTGGACATGCCGCTGCGCCGCACCGACCTGATCCAGACCCCGGTGTTGCAAGGCGGCCCGGTGCAGACCGAACGCGGTTTTGTGCTGCACGACCCGATCCACATGGACAAACCCGAAGAGGACGGCGGCAGCATTTACGCCTCCACCCTGCAGGTGCCCGGTGGGCTGGAGATGACCACCTCGCGCGATGTGCTCGAAGCCCTGTCCGGCGGTGCCGGCCCGCGCCGCGTGCTGGTCACCCTGGGTTACGCCGCCTGGGGCGAGGGCCAGCTCGAATCCGAATTGGCCGAAAACGCCTGGCTCACGGTGCCGGCCCAGCCCGCCATCGTCTTTGACACCCCGCTCGATCAACGCTACGACCAGGCCCTGGCCTTGCTCGGCCTGTCGTCCTGGATGCTCTCGCCCGAGGCGGGCCACGCATGAGCGAAGTTCTGCACCTGCCGGCCAATCAGCAAACCTTTTTGGCGCTGGACTACGGCCTCAAGCGCACAGGTGTGGCGGTGGGCAACCGCCTGCTCAAGACCGCCACGCCGCAGGGCACGATCGCGGCCGAGGGCGATGCGCGTTTTGCCAAGATCGCTGAACGCATCCATGAATGGCAGCCCGACGCACTGGTGATCGGCGTGCCCACCCACCCCGATGGTGCTGGGCACGAGAACACCTTGCGCGCGCGCAAGTTCGCGCGCCAGTTGCGCGGCCGGTTTGGGCTGTCGGTGTACGAAGTCGATGAGCGCTACAGCACCACCGAGGCGCACGCGCAAGGCGCCAAAGACGCCGATGCGGCAGCCGCCGCCATCATCCTTGAACAGTTTCTGAGGAACATCGCATGACACTCACGCTCGATGCCGAAGCCCTTTACCAGGAGCTGCTGCGCGGTGTGCGCGGCCTGTGCCAGGCCGACACGCAGCTGGTGGGCATCACCTCGGGCGGCGCCTGGCTGGCCGAGCGCCTGCAGCGCGACCTGAACTTGCCGGGCCAGCCCGGGCAGGTGTCTTCGGCCATGCACCGCGATGACTACGCCCAGCGTGGCCTCTCGGCCGGAGGCCAGACCCAGCTGCCGTTCGAGATCGAGGGGGCAGACATCCTGGTGCTCGACGATGTGCTCTACACCGGCCGAACCATCCGCGCGGTGCTCAACGAACTGTTTGACTACGGCCGCCCCGCGCGGGTGCGCCTGGCGGTGCTGGTCGACCGGGGTGGACGACAGCTGCCGGTGCAGGCCGATCTGGCGGCCGCGCGCGTGGCACTGCCCGAGACGCAATCGCTGGCGCTGGCGCGCGATGCGGCCGGTAACTTCAGCTTCGAGGTGAAAGACAAGGCCTGAGGTGAACATGCTCTACAAACGCAACAACCCGCAGCTCAACAAACACGGCGAGCTGATCCACCTGCTCTCGACCGAGGGCCTGTCCAAGGACATCCTCACCCACATCCTC
>JACCDW011248535.1_pt1 | contig 11146 bp, 2 predicted proteins | sample 7449781 | NCBI WGS metagenome assembly JACCDW01 (sample SAMN15323449, study PRJNA562643) | freshwater metagenome | isolation source: river surface water | place: USA:Blue River Watershed | collected 2017-08-18
ATGCGACCATATTCAATGATTTGATCTACGACACGGTCACAGCTGAAAGACAAAATCGTCTACGCTTGGTCGCTGCCACTTCCACAGAGTGGAATGGTACCTTGAATGCTCAAGGATTTATTCTAAATCAAAACAACGTGGCCAATTGGAAACCAAACACCAAGTACACCAAAGGCGACATAGTCATCTACAAAAACAACTACTGGCAGGCCTCTACGATTGTTCAACCTAAAACCAAATTTGAATATGCAGATTGGTACAAGAGCAACTACGATAGAATTGAACAAGGGTTATTGCAAAACTTGGCCACCAAGGCGGATCAGCTGGCCAACAGCTATGACACACAAACTGCCAATCTAAACACTGACAATGATTTATTGGCGTTTGGTCTCATTGGATTCCGACCAAGACAGTACATGGTAGATCTGAACTTGAGCGACACCAGCCAAGTTAATCTATATCAACAATTTATTAAAACCAAGGGCACCACGCAGTCCACAGACCTGTTCACACAGGTCAACTTTGATCCATTGACAGCCCAGTATAAGATTTACGAAAACTGGGGTATCCTAGCAGGTACCTATGGTGCCAATGCCAATCGCAGTTGGTTTGAAGTTGTCTTAGACGAAGCGGCATTGACCGGCAATCCCAGCACAGTTCAGATTATCCAACCTGGAACCAGCAGCATGGCCAATCAAACTGTGTTGTTGAACAATCTCTGGGCTGAAAGTTATAAAATTCCCAACACAGACATACTTCCAACTACCTATGATGTGAATTCAGACACTGCTCTGCCGTCGGCTGGCTATGTCAATATCAATGATGTTGATATCACAGTATTCAATCTCAACAATCCTTCCAATATTTCTGCCAACCTCAACAGCATTGGCAACGGAACAAAAATTTGGGTGGCCCAGGACAACAGTTATGATTGGAACATTTATCAGTGTGCTCAAATACCAGGAAGATTGATACAACTCACAGACAATCTCAATGGAACCAGCCGTGCTCAATTTTCAACCACCACTGATCTAGCCATTGGTGATTTGATCATTGTGAGATATTTCAGTGACAGTGTTGATGGTGTGTATCGTGTGTTGAGTAGACCAACCATAGACACCGCAGTGATCCAATATGCCTTTACCAACTCAAATCAAACCAGTATTACTGGCACAGGTTTGGTTTTTTATCTACAAACCATGCGGGTAGCACAGGCCAGTGACATCGCAGATTTACCTTATGCCAGTCAGTTAATACCAGGTGCCACAGCCTGGGTTGACAATGACGGATCTGGCCACTGGCAAGTTTTACAAAAAACCAGTCCGTTTGCAGTCATTGACACATTGACTGCAGAAACACCTCAAGCAAATTCTTTGTTTGGTACCAGTGTATCTCAGAGTGCCAACCGTTATGCTTTGTTGGTAGGTTCGCCAGCCGCCTCCAGTGGAGCCGGTGCAGTTTATACTTTCAGACTGGGCGATTTCAATGATTATGTAAAAAACACTGAACTGGTTCTCACTGCCACTGGAACTTTGGGCTATGGAAACAGTGTAGATTTTGGCGATAGAACCTGGGCGGCAGTTGGTGCCAGTGCCAGTAATTCTGGTGCAGGATATGCAACCGTGGTGTATCTGTTGCCAGGAAGCAACAACTATCTGCTGACACAGTTGTTGGTCGAGCCCAATCAAGATTTCAGTGCCATTGGATTTGGATCCACTGTGAAAATGAGCAGCAACGAGCGTTGGTTGTATGTAAGTGCTCCGGGTGCCAATCAAATTTATGCCTACGGCAGGGTAGATGTACCAAGACAGACAATCACCTACACCGGAAACGGCACCACAGCTACGTTTGCATACAGCAACGACATAACAATAGATTCCAATTATCCAGATCAATTGATCGTGGTAGTAAACAATCGCCTGGCTGTGTATGGCACTGATTACAATATCAATGCTAATCTTGTTCAGTTTTTGGTTGCCCCCACATCTGGACAACAGATTATCATCAGTCGCCGCACAGAAGCTCAATTAGACAGCAACACCTACTATGCAGTAACACAAAATTCTAGCACAGGATCTGGGTCCGGTGCCACATTCAATGTTCTCAACACCAGAGGCACATACAGTGTAACCTTGACAGCACCTGGGGTAGACTATATTGTGGGCGAACAGTTGACCATAAGTTACACCCAGGTCGACCCAACCGGCAGTGCGGCCAACAACATCACGATCACGGTCACTGAAGTCATTGATGGAGGTATCACTGCGTTTACCTACGCTGGATCTGGAATAAACAACACCACAGTATTTTCGTTGACCGATTATCTGTACACTGTATCTACCTATGATTCCTTTACAGTGCTGGTAAATGGCGTGCTCCAGCGTCCCTACATAGATTATACCTTTGCTGCAGGTACCTTGACCTTTGTCACAGTGCCTGCTGGTGGTGCCAATATCACAGTGCAATCTGCTAACAATGGAGCATATTGGCAGTATTCGGGAACAATTTCCGCCAATGGCATTGATGTTGATGCCTTGTTGGGTACCAGCCTGACCACGGATCAACTAGGTCGTCAAATTCTGGCAGGTGCTCCAGGAGACAGCGCATTGGATGCCGAAGGTGATACCATTCTCAATGCCGGCGCAGTTTATGCATTTGATCGTGGAGTAGCAGAATACATAATCACTGATCCTGATCAAACAACCTATGCTATCCCCGGCTCATATTCAGATCCAGTGGCAGTGCGTTTGAACAATCAATATTTGACCAATACCAGTCAGTACATCAATGGACAATTTAGCATTGTTGGGTCCAACATCGTACTGTCATCGGAAGTGACATTGACTGTGGGTGATGTGTTACAAATTGAAACCAATCAGTTCCAATTCGTACAGAGATTCACAGCCAATACTGTAATAGACGAGTCGTTGTTTGGACAAAGCATAGATATCTGTTCCAATAGTTGCAGCGTATATGTAGGAGCACCACTTGATTCCAGTGCCAGCGAAGTTGTTCAAGCCGGCATGGTACAAAGACAAGTCAATCAATCAAGAATTTATGGAATCACTACCAGCACAGTGGCCAATCCCACGCTGACTCCAGGAGATACCATAAGAGTCAACAACATTGAAGTGGCAGTACCGGCAGCACCAAACAACACAGTTGCAGGATTGGCTTCTAGTATCAACAGTGCTGGCATACCCAATGCTGTGGCCACTGCCACCAGTGATGTTGTATTGACTGGCGATGCTTCTACAAAAATATTTGATATTGGCAACATCTATTCATCTGCTTCATCCTATAACACCGTGGTTTATATCGACGATGTATTGCAAACTGAAAATGTTGACTACACCTATAACAACACCACCCAGCAGATCATATTTGTGACTGCTCCTGTGGTAGGAGCCGAAATCTTGGTAGTCAGTGGAAGGCTCACAATCAGCGTGATCAATCTTTTGGCTGCTGCGGAATTTGATAAACTTTCTGTGTTACCCGGTCTTACAGCCGACGACAGCACCATTGGCTCGGCATTTTATGACCTTGGATTCACTACCTATGCCTACGCACAGACAATAATCAGTCCAAATCCCACTGAATATGCCCAGTTTGGTTCAAGTGTGAATATCAACACCGGTGCGGTAAACTTGGTGGTTGGTGCACCCAATGGCGACGTATATGAGCCAACCACGTTTGACGGCGGTGAAACATATTTTGATGACCGTAGCACAACATTCTTTACATCAGTCAGCAATTCGGGTGTGGTTTATACATTTGATTACTTGCCTAGTGCCACTTCCAACATAGACAATCCCGGTAAGTTTGTATTTGGACAACAAGTCTACACCACAGCTTTGGTCACCGGTGACCAATTTGGTGCCGCAGTAAATTACAGAAATGGAAGATTATTGGTAGGTGCACCTGGCAATGATCTAGGTGACAGTGCTGTAAATTACGGCAGTGTGGCAGTGTTGAACAATGCAGAGGATTCCGCAGTGTGGCAAGTCATACACGCCCAACAACCTGTGGTGGATGTAAATCTAATCAATTCTGTGTTCTCCTATGACAAGTTATTGAACAACACACAAACTTATTTTGATTTTATTGATCCTTTGCAGGGTAAAATTTTAGGAGTGGCACGTAGGAACATTGACTACATAGGTGCTGTCGATCCAGCAAGTTACAATGCAGGCACAGTGCATAACATAGGTACCAGTTGGGGCCCCGCACACGAGGGTGAAATTTGGTGGGACACCAACTCAGTAAGATTTATAGACGCCAATCAGGACAACATAGTTTACGCCAGCCGTAGATGGGGCCAGGTATTCCCAGGTAGTACCATAGACATTTATCAATGGACTGCCAGTGATGTGCCACCTGCCAGTTATGTTGGTCCAGGAACACCACTCAGCACCACCAGTTATACAGTTTACTCGGCGGTCAATGATCAAGGCTTCCTGATCACTGTTTATTATTTCTGGGTTCGCGGAATCACCACAGTGGCCACACAAGCCAGAAAAACACTAAGTCCCTCGGCCATTGCCAGTTATATTTTAAATCCTACCAGCAGTGGATTGCCGTACATAGCAGCCTTGACACCCAATGCCATAGCACTGTACAACGCAAATAGCTTGTTGTCCGCCAACAATACCATATTGCACGTGGAATACGATCGTCAGATTCAAGGGGGTACAGCTGACATACACACCGAGTATGAATTCATTGCCGATGGCAAAGCTGATGCATTTTTAAACCCCAATTTGTATCGTAAACTGTTGGATAGTTTCTGTGGTGTAACTGTTACTGGAGCAGCGGTGCCGGACCCCTTGTTGAGCCCCGGCATGCAATACGGTGTACAATTCCGTCCTCGACAAAGCATGTTTGTAAATCGCTTTGTGGCACTGGAGAATTACCTAGGTCGAGCCAACAGAGTGCTGGCTCAATTTCCTATCAGTGAAATACGCAGTTTCAATTTGTTGAACAGTGCTGAACCTATACCAGCTTCCGGTGCCGACACCTGGAATTTTGAAATTCCAAATCTTGAAATTTTGTCTTATCAAAATTTAAACATTGTGCCTCTGGGCTACAGGTACCTGGTATTGAATGATTCTAGCCAAGGTGGTCGTTGGACCATATATCAAGTGGTTTCTGGATCATTGCCCGGACAACGTGTGCTTGACTTGGTGCAGGTACAAACCTATGATACGTCATTGTATTGGAGTTACATTGACTGGTATCGTCCTGGATACAACAGCAGTATACAACCTGTGGCCACAGTGGCCAACGTCGCAGGATTACAAACACTGAGTCTGACTACTGCACCGGTTGGCAGCAGTGTCAAAGTTACTGCCAATGGTCAAGACAAATTTGAAATTTATTTGAGAACAAACACTGGATGGGATCGTGTGGGACTCGAAGATGGTACGATTGAGTTCAGCGAAACATTGTGGAATTATGCTTTGGCCGGATACGGTTTTGATGCACAAGTTTTTGATTCAAACTATTTTGATCAAGAGCCAGTGATAGAAACTCGCAACATCATACGTGCCATCAACGAAGAACTGTTTGTAGATGATCTTAGAATCGAACGCAATCAAAGTTTGATTTTGATGTTCAAATACATTTACAGCGAGTTGACCACGCCCAACTGGTTGTTCAAGTCCAGTTACATCACCGTGGATCATGTCATACGTGAGTTGTTGCCTTTTCAACTTTACCAACCCGACAATCAAAACTTTGTGCTGGACTATCTCAAAGAAGTCAAACCATATCATGTGCAAAATCTAGCATTCAACTTGGTCTACAACGGATTAGATACCTATGCTGGTGCACTCACGGATTATGATGTGCCTGCTTATTGGAACACGTCATTGGCGTTGCCACAATTTATAAGTCCGGTATTGACACCGTACACATACAGCGACAGTGTCAACCAATCATTTACCAGCGACACCGCACCCAATGCACAAATTTGGTTAGAGCGGCCCTGGAGTGATTGGTTCAATAACTATGGATTGGGAGTGCAGAGTATTTCGGTGATTGATACCACCACACAGTATTCCTCGACTCCTACTATAATCATTGGCAACGAGTGGACTCCGTCGACAACATACAATCTAGGCGATCAGATTTTCTACGGTGATAATTTGTACACAGTCACCGTGGCCGGAACCACCGACACAGTGCCACCAAGATTTGAGTCAGGCAGTTTGGCCAATGGCACTGCCACATTGACATATTCGGGTCAGCGAGCACAAGGCACAGCCATATTAAGAGCCAACAGGACCATAGCCACAGTCACAGTCACAATTTCGGGCACTGGTTACTTGACCACTCCGCAAATTGCTATCATTGACCCAAATGACAGCAGTGCAAGTTATGGCTATCAGTTGGTGCCTGTCATGGGCAACAATTTGGTCAGAAGCATCAAAACCACTATCAAATATGACAGATACCAATACAACAGCAACATTGTTGAATGGTCATATCTTGTGGACACTTATGCACAAGGCACCCAGGTAAGATACCTTGATCGAGTATGGCAAGCCGATTCTACCATTGTTAATAATGCCCTAACGACCAGCGCCACTGCACCAGCTGGATCATTTGTGATCACTGTGACTTCTACTGCAAATCTAGTGCAAGGATTGTTGATCACTGGATTTGAGATTCCAGAGAACACTGTGATCGCCGAGATCAACGGTAACAATGTGCGTCTTACCAAGGCTGTTTTAACAACCCTGGCAAACGCTTCGGTGAACTTTTATAACAATTTCAATATAGAACAGTGGACATTGGTCAATGCTGATTCATTGAGCGGTGTTGATCGTACCATGGGATTCTATGTGCCAACAGTGAACATGCCAGGATTGAGTTTGCCTTTGTTGATCGACGGGGTAGATTATCCAGGCGTGCAAGTTGATGCACCAGATTTCAATCAAAACACTGGATTTGATGTAGGAAACTACGACATCAACCCATTTGACAATATTTCATTTGATGCTGAAGGTCGTCCTACCTATGACCCAGGCATTTTAGATGCCAAATACAGCAGTGAATACCTGGATCCGTATCTTGGCACCAGAGCCACAGACATCAACGTCGACGGTGGTGTTTATGTTGGACCTTACAGCAGTCATGCACCCGAAGAGCTCATTCCCGGCAGCGAGTTTGATACTTTGGATCTTCGTGTGTATACTCGTCCAGGAAGCGATTGGTTGCAACAAGGACATGGTTTCCCTAGCGACATGATCAAGTATGAGTTGGATGTTCTGGATCCGGTACTGAGTTTTGCAGGGCTTGAACCCTATACAGCCTTGGTGTTTGTGTCAAACCAAACACAACAAATTGATCTACATTTGGGCACTGACTATACTGTGGATTATGTTGAGCAGGAAGTAATCATGATTCCTGGAGGCAATGTTCAAGATGGTGATGTCATAGTAATCACAGCCTATGAAATAGGCGGCGGCAATCAACTCTATAAAAATATCTACAATGGTGCAGATGTAGGCAATTCCATAACTGTTCCTGTGGCTTATTATGAAATCGACGGAGTCACTCCGCAGATTCAGCAATTTGTAATTTTTGTCAACGGCGAGATAACCACAGACTACACCTACGCTGCCCAGGGTGATGCAGAAACCACAGTGACTTTTGGTCAAACCTACGGTGCAAGCGACAGTATCACGCTGTATGTTTTGGCCCCCACAGTGACCGAAGTGGGCGATACACCAATCAACTACAGCTGGAGTGCACCACAAACACAGATAATCGAACCCGATGGCACCGGGCTGAGTTTTACCCTGGACAACAGTTTGATTTTTACCAATCCTGAATGCTTGATAGTGACTGTGAATGGTGAACGTGCAAGAACAGCAGCCGGCATCCGCCACGTGGGTGATGGTAGCACGGCTTACACCCTACCCGATCGTTTGGGATTTGATCAAAGTATCATAGTCAGCAATCAGGTAAAGGTCTATGTCAACAGTGTTGCACAAACTTTGGGCACAGATTTTGTATTAGAACCCTATGATGGCACAACCAGAGAAGTTATATTTGCCACCGAACCTGCAGTTGGATCAGAAATATTGATTTATGTTACTACCAATGTACAATGCTATGTCAACGGTGATCAACTGGTATTCAATGCTGGCAGTGGTCTGGAACCCGGACTAGGAGACGTAATCGCGGTTACGACCTGGAATGATCCACGTCAGCAAGGCATACTTACTCAGTGCTTTGTGGGCCCAGTTACCACGGGTGTGGTCGTCACTGAGCCCTATGACAGCACAGACTTTGACGTGGGCGATGTCACCGGTGATCCAGGCAGCTACGATTATACCGAAGGTACCACTACAACTACCAACAGCCTGGATCTGGGCACAGTGATCACTGATCCTGACAGATTATGGGTGTCATTAAATGGTCGTAGACTGTTTAACTATTCTGGATTTACCATCAGCGGAACAGAATTGATATTGTCATCGGGCATACTTAACGTCAATGATGTAGTAATGATCACACAATTTACCAATGCTGTGGTTCCAGAAGCCATGGCCTTCCGTATATTCCAGGACATGCGTGGAGTGCAGGCCACATATCGTATTACTCCAGAAACTACCACTTATACAACTGCACCAGTTTCAATCACCGATGACATAATCTATGTGGACAACGCCTTGGCCTTGCCCGAGCCTGACTTTGACAACAATGTGTGGGGAGTTATCACCATTGACGCTGAGCGTATAATGTATCGTGAAAGAAATACAATCAACAACACGGTAAGTGGACTGTTACGCGGCACAGCAGGCACAGCCATTACAGCACATGCTCTGGGTGCCATAACATACAATTTGGGCCGTGGCAATCTGTTGCCCGAAGCTTACCAAAATTACATCACCTCTAACACATTTGCTGGCGATGCAACCACAACAGGATTTGTCACAGACATAGTGGTTGACAATCGACCCATAGCATACATCGGTGGCAGCGTAGAAGTTTATCTCCGTGGAGCAGATTCTACTGAACAACAATTACCTGTCAATGCATACACTGTAACACAAGTTGAGCCTGTGGTGGTTGTACTCAATACAATTCCAGACGCTGGTATTGATGTTATTGTTCAAGTAACATACTTAGACAGCACTCAGGAAAGCACTGAAATTACAGCAACTGGAAGCACGGCACGATTTGTAACAACCATTGACATAGGACTTGAGGAGCAAGCTTCTAATACCTACGTGCTTGATGATTTCAATCCGGTGACCATTACATTTGACGTTGCACCACCCGAAAATCATGTAGTATACATAAGAAATCAGCGTGGTGCCGAAGACGAATTTGATTTCAGTATTGCTAATGGCACTCAAACAACATTTACAACCACAATAGATCTCAGCTTGCCGGTGCGTGTGTATGTGGGCGGAATTGAACAAGAAGAGGACACATACCAGGTGACTTCGCTGGATCCTGTTATTGTGTTGTTTGATACTCCGCCTGACAGTGGAGTAGATGTAACTATACTGGTCCGCAACGGAGTGACCTGGTATGAACAAGGGCCAACTACGCCCAGCAACGGAGAACCTTTGCAAATAACCAACACCCCTGCGGCAAGGTTTTTAAGGGGCTTGTAATCAAGGTAAATACAGTATGAATTCTAACAGCATGCCTACCCAAAACAATACCACGTCGGCCAAAAGACCCAATGAAACCGGTTCGGTTTCAGTGCAGGGTTTTGTAAAAATATTTGATCCTGTCAGCAAACAAGTGTTTGTGGAGAAACGAGCATGATCATCACACCTACACTGACCAACATACAAGGTTTCCTCAAGATCTACGACCCAAATTCTGGTGAAGTATTCGTGGACAAAAAGAATGCCATCCACTATGAAAACATCAGTATTTGCATGGCCAATACCTTGGCTGACAGAAACATTGGATATATCTTCAAAATGGCATTTGGCAATGGCGGTAGTGCTGTGGATCCCACTGGTGTTATTACCTATTTGCCTCCAAATACCACAGGACAAAATGCCAGTTTATACAATGAAACCTACAGCAAAGTGGTTGATGATAACTCGGCTTCCAACACAGATCCTGCCAACAATTATCTTACTGTGGTGCATACTTCTGGGCAAGTTTACACTGATATCATAACCACTTGTTTGTTGGACTACGGCGAACCTGCCGGACAACAGGCCTTTGACAACAGCACTAATTTCAATGGCGAATATGTGTTTGACGAACTGGGATTGCAGTGCTGGAACGGATCTGCAACAAATTTGTTGCTGATCACCCATGTGATTTTCCATCCGGTACAAAAGAGTTTGAATCGCCAGATACAAATTGATTATACTTTGCGTATTCAAACTTTAACTAACTTGAGCACAGCATAAATATGAGCATATTACAGTACGGTAAATACTTGAACACGGAGCAATAAATGTCATATACAATTACTTTAACAGATGGTACAACATTTGCTACCATAGCAGACGGTACAATCAACACTTCCAGCTCGATGACCCTGGTAGGTAAAAACTATGCTGGCTACGGTGAGTTTTTAGACACCAACTTTATACGCCTGCTGGAGAATGGGTCAGACACCACTGCCCCGGGTGCACCGCTTGAAGGTCAGCTTTGGTGGGACTCCGGCAACAGCTTACTCAAAGTCTACAATGGTACCACTTTTAAAACTATTTCAGCAGCCACTTCCAGTGCATCAGCACCAACCAGCAATGTGGTAGGCGATCTTTGGTACGACACAACCAATCAACAGTTAAAAGTATGGACCGGTTCTTCTTTCTTGTTGGTAGGTCCACAATTCAGTGCCGGCGAAGGCGTGTCGGGTGCCATTGTGGCCACCATAACTGATAATTTAAGTGTTGAACACGTGGTTGTTCAACTTTGGGTCAACGACAGTATTGTAGGCATTGTCAGCAAAGATGCTGCATTTACTCCATCGCCTGGAATCAGCGGATTCAGCGGCGGCGTGCTTCCAGGTATTACTTTGGCTAGCACCATTGGTTTGAATGTGCCTTTGTTCCAAGGAACTGCAACAAATTCTCAACTGCTGAACAGCTTGTCTTCTAACAGTTTCATGCGTACCGATGCCAATACCTCAACTTCGGGCACACTGGGCGTA
>JACCDW010271401.1_pt1 | contig 11144 bp, 4 predicted proteins | sample 7449781 | NCBI WGS metagenome assembly JACCDW01 (sample SAMN15323449, study PRJNA562643) | freshwater metagenome | isolation source: river surface water | place: USA:Blue River Watershed | collected 2017-08-18
ATGTTTGAAGGAACAGATGAGCAATTAAAACAAACCAATGTTACACAACCTGCAGTATTTATACATTCAGTAGTTGCCTATTTAACTATGCCAGAAGTACAGCCAGATATGGTTGCTGGACATAGCTTGGGAGAGTTTAGTGCATTAGTTGCTAATAAAACATTAAGCTTTGAAGATGCATTAAAATTGGTTAGCATTAGAGCAAAAGCAATGCAAGCTGCTTGTGAAATTCAACCATCCACCATGGCTGCAGTATTAGCATTAGCAGATAATAAAGTTGAAGAGATTTGTGAAACAGTTTCCAAAGAAAATAATGAAGTTGTGGTTGCTGCTAATTATAATTGCCCTGGTCAATTAGTGATTTCTGGTTCTGTAAAAGGAATTGAAATTGCTTGCGAACAAATGAAAGCAGCTGGAGCAAAAAGAGCATTGGTTTTACCAGTGGGTGGAGCATTCCATTCTCCATTAATGGAACCCGCTAAACTAGAATTAGCTGCTGCGATTGAAGCTACAACTTTTAACATACCGATCTGTCCAGTATATCAAAATGTGGTTGCTTCTGCAGTAACTGATCCGGCACAAATTAAAGCGAATTTGATTGCTCAGTTAACAGGAGCAGTTAAATGGACTCAAACCGTTGAAGCAATGGTTGCTGATGGAGCTAGTCATTTTACAGAGGTAGGACCAGGCAAAGTATTGCAAGGTTTAGTACAAAAGATTCATAAAGAAGCAGTTGTGAACGGAGTTCAATAGTATATTTTTTTCTAATATATATTAGACTTTATCCTATTTGTAGTAATTTTAAAGGCCTTTTGGACTGATTCCAAGGGGCCTTTAAAATTTTGTTTCATTGCTTAAGAAGGTTCTATATTTTATTGTCATTCTTTTTGGATTAAATCTAAATAGCAATTCTCTATTTGCTCAGGTTACACCAAATATCTCAATGACTGCTCCATCAAGGGTATGTGCTCAGCAAGGTTTTTCAATTGATATGCAAGCAGATAGAATGCTTTATGTGCAACTAGAATATTCAATCAATGGAGGTTCTTCTTGGGTGAATACAAATATTATTTATGGTTTGACTACATCTGATGATGTTACATGGAGTTATACTTTTCAAGGAATTAGTATTTCTCAAACAACTAGGTATCGCTTAGTTTATAGTGATAGTTATGATTTATCAAATCCTAGTACTTATGAAAAAACAGGTGGCTTGGAAATTACTTTATATCCAAAGCCAATAATTGCAAATGAGGCTCCAATTACAACTTGTAGTGGTACCGCATTTACTGATACGCCTTTGCCAGGTGGTTCAAATAATAATGTAGTTCCTTCTTTAACAACCTATACTTGGTCAGTTGCTTCAAATTCAAATTTAACTGGATGGTCTAATCAAAGTATTGGCCAGTCTGCCATTAGTCAAACTTTAGTCAATACAACTATAGTATCGCAAACAATTACTTACACTGTTACTCCAAAGTCTTCTGATGGATGTTTTGGTAGTACATTCAAAGTTTTTGTTACTGTAAATCCTATTGCAACAATTTCCAATATTAATGATCAGGTTTGTAGCGGAAGTAGTTATCAGAATAATTTTTCAAGTATTTCAGGTGCAATGATTCCCGCAGCAACAACCTATAATTGGACATTTACAAATAATTCGGCTGTAAATAATGAAAGTTCAGGCACTTCAAGTGCTACAAGCTTTACTCAAGCTCTAATAAATACATCAAATTCAACACAGACAGTAACTTATTCAATCACACCAAATAGCGGTACTTGTTTAGGTACTACATTTAGTATAAACTTAGGAGTGAAACCTAAACCATATGTTTCAACTCAATCTACTTCAATTTGTAGTAATAGCTCTTTTAATTTTTCTCCTACAAATGGTGGAATTGGAAGTAATATAATACCAAGTGGAACAACTTATACATGGGTTTATCAAAATAATTCTTCTGTAACAGGTCAAGTAAATCAAAGTACACCAGCAGGAAGTATTAGTGGTACCATTACCAATATTTCCAATCCACAGACTACTCAAGTACAATCATATACTATTACCCCAACTGCAAATGGATGTGACGGTTCTACATTTCAAGCAAATGTTACCATTCTGCCAAATGCTTTAATTAGAGATAAAACACCTGCAAATATATGTAGTGGTGGAACTCTTGGAGCATTAAATATATTTAATGGAGATGCTGACGGTGATGTGGTACCTAATGGTACAAATTATACTTGGGTAATTAGTACAAATACTTCTACGCTTACTGGTCAATATGCAAATGCAAATCCATCAAGTCAGTTTGCCCAAAATAATCCTATTACTAATTCAGGGAATGTAAATGAAAGTTTAGTTTATACAGTAACAGCTGCATCTGCTGGGTGTTCTCCAACCACTTTTTTAGTTAATTTAACTGTTGTTCCAGTCGCTGTTATAAATCCAAAGTCTCAAACTATTTGTAGTGGTAATTCCTTTTCAATTACTCCTGTTAATGGTTTTAATGGCGATATTGTTGTTGCAGGAACAACCTATACCTGGACAAACATCATTAATACAAATATTCAAGGAGCATCCAGTACAAGTACGCCAACTACACCTATTAGTCAGGTATTAGAAAATAGGACAAATGGAGTTGAAGTACAACAATATAATGTCACTTCTGTTTCTAACTCATGTGCGGCAACGAGTTTTTCAGTGACAATTACTGTAAACCCTAAGCCAACTATTGCTAATTATCCAATCCAATTATGTAGTGGTAGTGGATTTTCATTTGACCCAAATACAGTAAATGGAAATATTGTTCCAGCTGGTACAATTTATGCTTGGAACTATAGTTCGAATGTAAATATAACAGGACAATCATCAGGGACTTATACTGCAACCTTAAGTAATATTTCTCAAAATCCATTAACTAATACTTCAAGTGCAACACAGACATCTACTTATACTGTAACACCTAGGGTTACAATAAATGGGATGACATGTCCAGGTTCGTCATTCACAATACCATTAACAATTAATCCGATGCCATTTGTGCAGCCTATTGTCGCACTTGATATTTGTAGTGGAAGTTCAATGACGATAACTCCAACAGATGGCTCTGGCAATATAGTTCCAAATGGTATAAAATATGCATGGACTTCTGTTTCCAATAATAGTATCAGTGGGCAATATACCAACACTAATCAAAATAATATTTATCAATCTAGTTTAGCTAATCTAACAAAAGATCCTCAGACAATAAGTTATACAGTTACACCTTCAACAGTAAATTGTACTGGAAGCACATTTACCATTACACAATTGGTGAAACCAGTTGCTTCGATTGTAAGTACAACAATTTCTTCATGCAGTGGATCAACTTTTTCATATACTCCAGATTTGCCTAATATAATACCTGATAATACTTTATATACATGGACAATTGCATCAAGTACTGTTTCAGGCACATCATTGCAATCCAATGCTCAATCTTTGATTTCTCAATTATTGACAAATAATACAAGTACTACAAAATCTGCGAATTATTTAGTAACTCCGCAATTGCAAAATGGATGTGCATCTTCTTCATTTACATTGACTGTCGATGTGAATCCTGCTGCAAGAATTGCAGACAAAACAAATACAATCTGTAGTGGTAGTACATTTTCTATTGTTCCAACTAACAGTGGTTCAGAAATTGTTCCAACAGGAACTTTATATAATTGGACGGTTCCAGTTAATACTAATTTAACTGGTCAATCAACTGTTGGAACTTACACTAGCACCATTGGGCAAACATTAAATAATTTAACTAATTCGCAGAAGCAGATTTTATATACCATAACGCCAATTTCAAATAATTGTCTTGGTGGCACCTTTTCTGCAACAATCACAGTGAATCCAACTCCGGTCATAGCGACAATAAATCGCTCAATTTGTAGTGGAACTTCTTTTGCTGTAACACCGGCTGATGCTAGTCCAATAGAAATCGTTCCTTCTGGAATAACTTATACCTGGACTGTAGTTGATAATGCAAATACAATTGGGGAGTCTGGTGTACTTACTCCAACATCGAATACAATTAGCCAAACACTGACTAATTCATCTAATCAGCCACAGATAGTTGCTTACACCATTACGCCGGTTGCAGGAATTTGCACTGGAGCAACATTCCCAATCAATGTTACTGTTAACCCATTGCCAACTGGATCAATAACGATTGCTGAAACTTCTGGATTAGCAAATAATGATAAAATAATTTGTAGTAATGAGAATGCAACCATCTCTGCTCTTCCTGTAGTAGGTGGTTTAACTGATTATGAATATACTTGGTCTGTTCCTGTTGGAGCAACTGCTAGAGGGCTGTTAGAGTCTAGCTTTCAATCTAATGTTGCAGGAACTTATTCCTTAAGTTTTAGAAATATTAGTACAGGATGTTCCAGTGCAACTCAAACATCTACAACCTTGTCTGTTAATACAGCACCAACTGTTGGAACAATCTCAAGTACTTATAATACAGTTTGTGTTAATTCTTCTATTCAACTAGAAGGAGTTGGAAGTACAGGAGGGGCAACCCCTTATACTTCATATTGGTGGTATACTGGAAATTCAAATGGTGCATCAACTACTCTTTCCTCTTCTGTTTTGGTGACAGGGGTTTCAGCAGGAACTGGTAATATTTCTTATAGTGTGTTAGATCAAGTGGGTTGTATGTCGTCAAGAAGTAATCCATTTAATATAACAGTGTATGCACTTCCATTGGCGCCTATTGTTACTCCTGTAAATGTAGTTTATGATGGACTTCCACATTCCGTAAATGCAGTTCCGGCAAGTGCGCCTGTTGGGAATGACATTATTGAGTGGTATGACGCAGCTACGGCAGGCTCACTAGTTACGCCAACGCCTAATATTACTAATGTTGGATCTCTAACAAGATATGCTCAAGCAATTAATAATACTACAGGCTGTGTAAATTTAACTAGAGCAAGTGCAAGTGTAACTATCACTCCTAAAGGATTAACCATCACCGCTAATGATGTTACAAAAACTTATGATAGAATAGCTTATACCGGTCCAAATAGTGTTAGTTATAGTGGTTTTGAAAATAATGAGACACCGGCAGTTCTTGCTGGTACTTTAACTTATGGTGGTTCTGCAATGAATGCTATCAATGCAGGAACTTATGCAATTGAGCCAAGTGGTCTTAGTTCAACGAATTATTCAATTAGTTATATAGCTGGCAGATTAACCATCAATAAAAAAGGTTTAACCATTACAGGGGCAAATGTTTTAAATAAAATTTATGATGCAACTGATAATGCAACAATGAACGCCGGAAGTTTAGTTGGTTTAATTGCTGCTGATGTTGCTAATGTTGTTTTAAATTATAGTGCAAAATTCCCCAATAAAAATGTTGGTAATAATTTACCAATAATTTCTACTTCAACTATATCAGGCTCTGCTGCTTCAAACTATACATTAGATCCTACTATTAATGTAACAGCATCCATTACAAGAAAACAAATTGAAGCCATAGGAGTGGTTACAGCTGATAAAGTATATGATGGTACTACTACCGCATCTGTTACAGGGGGTGGTTTTAATGCTGCTATTGATCCAGGTACGGGTAGTTCTTCAGATAAAACGCCGTATAAAAATGATGTCATTCAATTAGTGCCTTCTGGAACTTTTGCAGATAAAAATGTTGCAAATAATATTGCAATTAGTTCTACATCTACCATTTCTGGAACTGATGCGAATAATTATACATTAATGCAGCCAACTTTAGTGGCAAGAAATATAACGCCAAAGGCATTGACCATGTCTGGATTGTTTATTGCTTCACCTAAAGTTTATAATGGGAATACGGTTGCTATTGTTCAAGGAACTCCTGCTTTATTAACTTCAGAGCAAGCTGGAACTGGTTCTGTAAATGATGGTGCACCATATACAAATGATCTTGTTTCTATTGCAGGAACGCCTATCGGTACTTATAATTCAAAAGATGTTTTAACAGCCAATGCGGTTAGTTTTAGTGGATTAAGTTTGTCGGGAGCAAATGCAATTAATTATACCCTAACTATTCAATCTCCATATGCTTCAAGTATTTTGAAAAAGGCGTTGAATATGTTTGGCTTATCTGTTCCTAGCACTAAAGTATATGATGGAAATACTTCTGCTACAGTAGGAGGTATTCCTAATTTATACAATGCGGTTAGCTCTAATAGTGCAACAGATACAGACGGTTTCCCCATTATTGGAGATGAAGTTTCTATAGCGGGTACTCCAGTAGGAACTTATAATAGTAAAGATGTGATTTCTGCAACCTTTGTTGCTTATAGTGGATTATCATTATCAGGAAATCAAGCATCTAACTATGCTTTAAATACACAAACTAATTCAGCAGCAACTATTGTTCCTCTTTCTATTAATGTTAAAGCAGATGCGCAAACTAAAGTATATGGGGAAGCTGATCCATATTTTACATATGTTAGTGATCCTTTGATTGGTTCAGATACCTTTATGGGCGCATTGGATAGACAAGTAGGTGAAAATTTTGGGGAATATCAAATTAACCAAGGGACATTATTATTAGATCCAAACTATACAATTGTTTATACCCCTAATAAATTAAAAATTCTTCAAGCGGAATTAATCATTCAACCTAAGCCAGTAGAGAGAACCTATGGTGATGAGCCACTTCAGACGGTATATAGTAGTACTGACTTTACGACTACTGGATTAAAGAATGATGAAACAATTAGTTCAGTAACAATAAGCCTACCAAGTGGAGTAGGTTCTGGTAATAGTAAAAAAGATAGTGCTGGAAAATATATTGGTATTGTGAATGCAAGCAATCCGATTCCTGGCAATATAGATTTGAATAATTATAAATTAAAGTTTTTGCCAGGGGATTTAATTGTTAAAAAATATGGCATTACTATATATGCTGAGCCTAAAGAGAAAAGAAAAACTCAGTTAGATCCACCATTTACTTATACTGTTTCAAGACCTTTGGTGGAAGGGGATAGTTTGGTTGGCTCATTAACAAGAGAACCAGGTGAAGAAGTTGGATTTTATAAAATATTACAAGGAACTGTTTATGTAAATGATAACTATGCAATAAAATATATAGCATCTAATTTAGAAATCTTGACCATTGAAAGAGTCATTGTTGTGCCAAATGCATTTACTCCGAACAATGATGGCTTGAATGATGTCTTGAAAATTATTCATAACTCAACCATTACTTCTATCAATTATTATAAAATATTTGATCGTTCAGGAAAGCAAATTTTTGAAACTAGAAATATCAAAGAGGGTTGGGATGGAAAACTAAATGGTGCAGTAGCTGAATCAGACGCTTATTATTGGATGGTTGAATATAATACCTGGGATAATAAAGTGTTTCAAGTAAAAGGAAGTTTTGTATTAATCAAATAAAGAATTTGAAGTATTTATCTATCATATCATTGTATTTTTTGGTCTCAATAAATTTGTTGAGGGCGCAAAATTTTACTTTTTCTCAGCCTTATTCCATTTCTCAGTCTGTGAATCCGGCGATTGTTGGAACTGGTTTATATCAGCATAGAATTCAATCTGGTCTTAGATCTCAGTTTGTTGGAGGTGATAATTTATATAGCACATTGGCTGTGGGTTGGGATACTAAAATAAACAATAAGCAATCTGATATTAAAAACTATATGGGTATTGGTTTTAATATACTTTCAGATAGATTGATGGCAGGTGTAATACAAAATAATTTTATCTCACTGAATTTAGCCTATCATATTTATTTGGATCAAAATTTATATCAAAATTTAGCAGTTGCTTTAGGTGGTTCTTTTGCTCAAACTAATTTTGATAGAACTAAATTATTTTTTGCAGATCAATATGATAACGCTGGTGGTTTAATTGGAACTGGTTCTTTAGAATCATTAGTTTCTTCACCATCTACCATATTTGCGAATACTGGAGTTTTATATAGTTTACATAATGAAATAAGTTTCTTACAAGCAGGGGTTAGTGCCAATTTTGCTAACAAGCCCAATTTGACATACAATTATATAAATGAATCGAAAGGGTTACGCTTGACTGGATTGTTCAATGCGGAAACAAAAGTATTTTATAACAATACTATATTGATGCATGGTCAATACAATGTAAAAGAAGGAGTGAACCAATATAGTGCGGGATTGGCATTTAGTTTTCCTATTACAACTGATTGGGAATTGACTAAAAGATTATACATAGGATGCTTTACCAGAAACACTGAAGTAGTCATACCAACAATATCCATCTTGTCAGATAAGCATTCTTTTGGTTTTAGTTATGATTTTAACATGACCAAAGCCAATGGCGCGCAGTTAAGAAGAAATTTAATGGAAATTAGTTTCTCTAAATCTTTTGGATATAGAAAGGGGCAATTGTTTAGAACACTCTTTGATTAATCTTTAAAAATTTAATGCGCAGTTTACCCACTCAGGGTCAAAACTTGCATTGTATTTTCTGTAAAAATTGAGTGCAGGCTCGTTCCAGTCTAATGCCTGCCAATTCATGCCAACAAAGTTTTTGGATTTGGCTTCTTTAATAAGTGCATCAAATAATAAGCCACCAATTTTATTGCCTCGCATATCTTCTGAAACAATTAAATCTTCTAAGTACATTCTTTGTCCTTTCCAAGTGGAGTATCTTACATAATACAAAGCCATACCAACCACCACGCCGTTTACTTCTGCAACCAATGCCCACCAAACGGGGTTAGTGCCAAAGCCACTTTCCACAAAATGATCAAAGGGAACCACTACTTGTTCTGGTGCTTTTTCGTACACTGCTAATTCATGGATTAGGTCCATCATTCTTTTGCAGTCTTCTTTTTTGGCAGGGCGAATTATAATATCCATGGATTGTTAGATTTTAGCTAATGCTTGAGTTAAGTCTGCTTCTAAATCTTCGTAATTTTCTATACCTACACTCATTCTAATCAAACCATCAGTAATTCCATATTTAATGCGCTCCTCTCTTGGAATGCCATAGTGCGTCATTGTCGCAGGGTGAGAAACCAATGTATCTACTGTGCCAAGTGAAACAGCTCTTGTACATACTTCCAATGCATCAATAAATTTCTTACCTGCATTTAGTCCACCTTTTAATTCAAAACTTAAAAGCGGTGCATGTTGTTTCATTTGTTTTGAAGCAATCGCATGTTCTGGGTGAGAAGCGTGCCCTGTATAATTTACTTTTTCAATAGCTGGATGTTGTGTTAAGAAATCGGCAATCTTCTTGGTATTGCTACAATGTCTATCCATTCTTACTTCCAAGGTTTTCATACCTTGTATTAATAAATAGGCATCAAATGCATTGCTATTGCCTCCTAATAATACATGCCATTTCCAAACTTTAGTTTTCATAAACTCCAAATCCTTTCCTAATAATACGCCATGTAATGCAGATCCGTGACCATTTAAGAATTTGGTAGCTGAGTGAAATACAAAATCAACGCCTAAAGCGAATGGTTGTTGCAAGTAAGGAGTAGCAACGGTATTATCTACAGAAACTTTTATACCATGTTTATGCGCAATGGTTGCGATAGCTTCTATATCCACACATTGTAAGGTAGGATTGGCAGGGGTTTCTAAGTGAATTAGTTTTGCTGTAGGATTTTCTTTAATCGTTTGTTCTAATAAATTTAAATCTCTCACATCTACCAATACAGTGTTGATTCCTGCCTCTTTTAATATTTTTTGCATTAATTCTTGTGTACCTCCATATAAAGAATAATGAGAAATCAAAGTATCACCTGCACTTAAATTACTTAAGAATAAAGTACTCATGGCAGCTTGACCGCTTGCATGCAAATAAGCAATTAATTCAAGTGGAGTTCCATCTGCATTTTTAATGCCATGTGATTCTAAAGCAGCTATTACATCCTGTGCTGCAGTAAAAGTTGGGTTGCCCCATCTTGTGTATATTCTTGTTTTATCATCACTTTTAAATCTTTCCATTCCTTCCTCTGTAGAATCGAATGTAAAAGTGGATGTTGCATAAATAGGAGTGGTATGAGAGAAATTATCGTTCTCATGGTTAGCAGTATGCAATGTTGTTGTGCTAATTCCTTTAAATCTTTTCTTACTCATAGTTCCTCTTTTTAATTGTTTTTAATATGCCCATTTAACCCAAGCTGCTCCCCATGTAAATCCACCACCAAATGCGGCTAAAATCAAGTTGTCACCCTTTTTTAATTGAGATTCCCATTCCCATAAACACAATGGAATAGTTGCTGCGGTGGTATTTCCGTATTTGTGAATATTGATCATTACTTTTTCTTTTGGAATTCCTGCTCTATTTGCAGTGGCGTCAATAATTCTTAAATTAGCTTGATGTGGTACCAACCAAGCAATATCATCACCGGTTAAATTATTTTTTTCTAATAATTCTGCACTCACATCTGCCATGCCTTTCACAGCAAACTTAAATACAGGCTGTCCATCTTGAAATGCATAATGTTCTTTAGCCATTACCGATTCAACACTTGCAGGCTTTAAACTACCGCCCGCTTTGATATGTAAATATTCTCTACCACTACCATCGCTTTTTAAAATGGCATCCATTACACCATTGCCTTCAGTATTAGGTTCTAATAAAACAGCACCAGCACCATCACCAAAAATGATACAAGTTGCTCTATCTGTATAATCAATTATAGAACTCATTTTATCTACACCTACTACAATTACTTTTTTGTATTTACCAGTTTCTACAAAAGCGGCACCAGTATTTAATGCAAATAAAAATCCGCTACATGCTGCACCTAAATCAAACCCAAAAGCATTTTTAGCTCCCAACTTATCACCAATGATATTTGCAGTGGCAGGGAAGATCATATCTGGAGTAACAGTTGCACAAATAATACAATCAATCTCTAAAGGATCAAGGTTCTTTTTGCGTAGAATTTCCTCGATGGCTTTAACCGCCATATCCGAACTAGCTTTACCAGGTTCTCTTAAAATTCTTCTTTCTGAAATACCGGTTCTTGTTCTAATCCACTCATCGTTGGTATCCACCATCTTCTCCAGGTCAAAATTGGTTAATTTGGTCTCTGGAACATAGCCACCAACGCAGGTAATGGCTGCTTTCATAGCATTCGACATAGATC
>JACCDW011994298.1_pt1 | contig 11144 bp, 10 predicted proteins | sample 7449781 | NCBI WGS metagenome assembly JACCDW01 (sample SAMN15323449, study PRJNA562643) | freshwater metagenome | isolation source: river surface water | place: USA:Blue River Watershed | collected 2017-08-18
CTCTCCGCCAGGGCCAACGCATCCCTCAAATTATCGATACCCTCAGCAATGGCATTCAACACCTTGAATCTTTCCTCTGCCGGCGTATTGCTCCACAAAGGGAAAGCTTCAGCAGCAGCAGCATAAGCCACAGCAACATCTTTCTCATCTGAGTTTGGGATGGTGCCATAAACCTTGCCTGAGGCCGGATTATAATTGTCCAATACGGCGCCACTGTGACACGCACACATTTCACCGTTGATGTAATTTTCAATATTCATGCTACGCTCTTTTGGGTAAAACCTATCCTGTTAATTGCGACCAATTTCGGCAAAAATTTCATAAGAATTGGGCGATGCCCAGATGGCATTTTCACTCACACTCACCCCATAACCTTGTCGGGGTTGAAAGGAAATCCGCACATCCCTGTCCATATACCAACTCCGCTGCTTGATGGTCCACTGTATCAACTGTATTTTTTGTTTCCGGTAATTCACCATCAATTCCTGCAATTCGGCCGCTGTATCTTGGGCATTAAAACGCACAATTTTCAATGCACCCGAGGAATCCACCGTTTCATCGTATTTCGATTTCTTGGCAGCTTCCGCCAACGACCACTCCGTAACCCACTCCAGTTCGTTTGACCAATCGAGGGTATCCATGGATTCCGTGCTCACTTCATCGCCCTTCGTTACCGTTTTACGCAGCCCTGGTTGTGATTTTTGCAACCAATCAATTTCTTTTAGCGCAAATGACACAAATCCATCTTCCGCGGCAACATTTTGGGGGGAGTCTGCATCATTGCAAGCAACCAGTGCAATCACACCCAGCCCAACCAACCATATCTTCCTCATAGTATCAACGATTTACCCGTCATTTCCAATGGCTGAACCAATCCCATCATTTGCAACAGTGTGGGCGCTACATCGGCCAAAATGCCATTGCGCAAATCCTGCTCACGCTCCTGCGTTACCCACCAAACAGGCACCGGATTCGTGGTATGTGCTGTATTGGGCGAACCATCATCATTCACCGCGAAATCGGCATTCCCGTGATCCGCAATGATCAAAAACTCATAGCCCAATTCCTCACCCACCTCAACCAATCGCTGCAAGCAAGTATCCACCGTTTGAACCGCTTTGATGATCGCTTCGTACACACCCGTATGTCCCACCATATCCGCATTCGCAAAATTCAAACACACAAAATCATACTGTTCCTGTTGCATTTTGGCAATGGCCCGATCCGTCAATTCCACTGCACTCATCTCAGGTTGTAAATCATAGGTTGCTACCTTCGGCGAGTTTGCCATCAATCGATCCTCGCCCTCAAACGCAGCCTCTCTTCCCCCAGAGAAAAAGAATGTAACATGGGGATATTTCTCCGTTTCTGCCGCACGCAATTGGGTTTTCCCAGCCATCGATATAACCTCTCCCAATGTTTGTTGCAAATTCTCATTCTCGAACAGCACGCCTGAAATCTTATACTTTACATCGTATTGCGTCAGCGTGTAATAATGCAATTTCAACTTCCGAAGTCCCTGAGCCGTAAAATCCTCCTGCGTCAGCGCCCGTGTAATCTGCCTGCCGCGATCGGTGCGAAAGTTCGCATTCACCACCACATCACCCTCGGCAATCAGACCTTCACTGCCCGACAAACAGCGCAAAGCCGACATGAATTCATCGGTGACACCAGCGTTATATTCAGCTTTAACAGCAACCAATGCATCGCTCACAGCCTTGCCCTCGCCTTTCACCAACAAATCGTAACAAACCTTTACGCGCTCCCATCGCTCATCGCGATCCATCGCATAGTAACGACCCACCACCGTGCTCAACTTCGCGGAAGTACCATCGATGTGCTGCAGCAAATTGGTCAAATATCCCAATCCCGACTTGGGATCTGTATCCCGTCCGTCCAAAAATGCATGAACGAACACTTTTTTTACTCCGTACGCCAGGGCGATACTACACAGCTGTTTGATGTGTTCGATGTGGGCGTGCACCCCGCCATCGCTCAGCAAACCCATGATATGAAAAGGACGATTTTCCGACTTCGCTTTATCCATCGCGGCCAACAAAACAGCGTTGTTCGCGACCGACCCCTCAGAAAAAGCTTTGTTAATTTTGGCCAACATCTGCCACACAATCCTTCCCGCACCAATGTTCATATGCCCAACCTCTGAATTGCCCATTTGTCCTTCCGGCAAACCCACATTCTCTCCATCCGTGCGCAAAGTTGCATGCGGATATCGCGCAAACAATGAATCTGTAAACGGGGTGATTGCCTGATTGATCGCATCGGAATGAGAGCCATTTCCCAAGCCCCAGCCATCCAAAATCACCAAACCCACTTTTTTAACCATTCCACAAAGGTACAACACCCCGTAATTGTATGAAGTAAATTCCCGATATTTGTGCTGTGAAAAACCACTTTTCTGTCGCCTTTTTCAGCAAATGCATGGGGTTGAGCCTCAGCCTTCTGTTTGTGGGCATTGCAGAGCTATCAGCACAAGTGGTTTACGATGTGGATCCTGCCGTGGAAACGGTTGAAAAGAATCGCATCGAAAAGAGCAAAACGGCCGACAAAAAAATCATGGGATACCGCATTTTTATCGGTTTTTCCGCCAAACGAGCCGATGCCACCGAAATCCTCACAAAGGCCGAAGAGAAATTTTCGGAAACGCACGGGGCTGTGCTCATTTACGACGAGCCCAATTTCAAAGTATATGTGGGTACGTTTGCAACTGCTGCCGAAGCCGATGCTGCCTTGGTGGATGTAAAACGCGAATTTCCCAATGCGCGAAAGCTGCGCATGCTCATTCCAAATCCTGCCTACAACGGACAAACAGCCAACTAGTCGCCATGCCGAATTCGTTGAAAAAAGATCCCAAAGTTGAAAAAACGAAACAAGAAGTTCGGGAACTTTTCACAGCCTATTTGGAACAAAATCAACAGCGCAAAACCCCTGAGCGATATGCCATTTTGGATGAAATTTATACATCCAAAGAACATTTCGACGTCGATGAACTCTTCGTCAAGATGAAATCACGCAATTACCATGTGAGTCGCGCCACGGTATACAACACCTTGGATTTACTGGTCGAGTCTGGCTTGGTGAAACGACATCAGTTCGGTCAAAACACATCCCACTACGAACAAGCTTACGGCTACAAACAACACGACCACCTCATTTGCAATCATTGCAAAAAGGTATTCGAATTTTGCGACCCCCGCGTGCAACAAATCACTAGCACCATGGGAACGCTACTAAAATTCAATGTGAGCAGTCATTCATTGCACTTATATGGCGATCCTGCCACAAACGAGCTTGGCGAATGCGCCCAATGCGGCAAGGACCCCTCAAAATCATAGACTTTAGAAATTATATACATGGTTGATGTTATACTAGGCCTCCAATGGGGCGATGAAGGAAAAGGAAAAATTGCCGACTACCTAACCCCCAAATACAATGTTGTGGCACGCTTTCAAGGCGGACCCAATGCGGGGCACTCACTTGATTTCGAAGGTAAAAAGTTTGTTCTCAATACGATACCTTCTGGTATTTTCCGGAAAGAAACCATCAACTTGATAGGCAATGGTGTGGTCATCGACCCTGTGCGTTTGCGCGAGGAAATCGAGCGCATCGTCAACGAATGCCCAGACTACAAGGAGCGATTGTACATTTCCCAAAAAGCTCACCTCATTTTACCAACCCACCGCATTCTTGATGCCGCATCGGAAGCGTCGAAAGGAGATGCCAAGATCGGATCTACCCTTCGCGGAATCGGCCCCACATACAAAGACAAAATTGGTCGATCTGGCCTGCGCGTCGGTGATATTTTGGAAGCGGATTTTACCAAGCGATACCAAGATACGGTGAAAGATCATCTGCGCATGATTGAATTTCACGGATTTACAGATTTTCAGTTGGATGTAGAAGAAGAGAAATTCTTCAGTGCCATTGAGTTCCTCAAAGGACACAAATTGGTAAATAGCGAGTATTTCTTGCACGATTGCATTGCAAAAGGACAAAAAATCCTGGCGGAAGGTGCGCAAGGCAGTTTGCTCGATGTAGAATTTGGCACCTATCCATTCGTTACCAGTTCCAATACATTGGCAGGCGGTGTTTGTACCGGTCTAGGCGTTGCACCCAAACAAGTGGGCAAGGTCTTCGGCATATTCAAAGCGTACAGCACACGCGTGGGTTCAGGTCCCTTCCCTACTGAGCTGGACGATGAAACCGGTGAATATTTGCGCATCAAAGGCCATGAATTTGGTGCCACCACCGGACGCAAGCGCAGAACGGGTTGGATTGACTTGGTGGCGCTCAAATACACCTGTATGCTCAATGGCGTAGACGAACTCATCATGATGAAGAGCGATGTCTTGAACGGCATGGAAAAAATTGCAGCATGTACTGCCTACATGATCAATGGCGTTCGCAGCGAACAAGTGCCCGCCAATTTGTGCAGCAGCGATGTTGAACCCATTTTAGAATGGTTTCCCGGCTGGAGCGAAGACCTCAGTCATACCCAAGGGTTTGAAGCAATGGACGAAAGATTCCGCAATTATGTGCACTTCGTAGAAAACTACTTGGGCACCAAAATTCGCGTAATTTCTCTCGGTCCGGAGCGCGAAAGCACCTTGGTCAAGGATTAATACCTCCTTACCCTGTAGCCATGAAAATCATCTGTATCGGAAGAAATTACGACGCCCACATCCGAGAACTCAACAACGAAGTTCCCGAAGAGCCCGTTATTTTCATCAAACCCGATACGGCCCTGCTCAGAAACAACAATCCATTCTTCATCCCCGATTTTTCCAACGAAATCCACCATGAAGTGGAATTGGTGGTGAAGATCAAAAAGCCCGGCCGACATATCCCGGTTGCGTTTGCCAAAGACTACTACGATGAGGTGGCCTTGGGCATAGATTTTACCGCCAGGGATGTCCAAAACAAACTCAAAGCAAAAGGATTGCCTTGGGAGAAAGCCAAAGGGTTTGATCACTCTGCGGTTGTTAGTAAGTTCATCCCACTATCCAACTTAAACTCAGGCGAAAACAAAGGCATTGACCATTGCTTTTTTAGCCTCCAGAAAAACGGCACGAGCGTTCAGGAGGGCTGCACGGCCCATATGATTCACTCAGTGGACCAAATCATTGCGCATGTTTCAGAATATTTCAGTTTGCGCATTGGCGATTACATATATACAGGCACGCCAGAGGGCGTGGGTCCAGTTCAAACCGGTGACCAATTAGTCGGTATTTTGGCAGGACAAACGATGTTCGATTTTTCTGTTCGATAGGTTTGCATCCCAGTTATAAAGAGAGGGGGGCAGCCAATGGCCGCCCCCCTCTTTTTATCCGATTTTGATCGAAATTATTTCAATACCACTTTCTGGGTAGTCGTACGACCTGCATTGTCGGTGATGTTCACGAAGAAAATACCTGACAAACCATTTGCACTAACAGTCTCAACTTTGCTGTTTGTGCTGATGCTGCGTACTACACGACCATCAATGCTGCGAACCACGATGTTCTTGATGTTGTTGGTGGTCAAAGAAACCACGAACTGACCTTCAGCTGGGTTTGGAGCAATGCTCACCTCAGCGGCCTCGATGATGTTCTTGTTTGACACTACAGTACATGTGTTCCACTTGTATGTAGGCAATACCACATCAGAAGTGGCAGTAGCAATATCAAATACGCGATCCACTTTGTTGTAGCCGTTCAATGAACCACACTCAATCTTCAAATTCTTTTCACTGAAGTCGTCGTTTTCAGACAAACCGTTGGCGAAACGGAACTGATACTTTTGAGCCCAAATCTTGATGGTGGTTGCATAAATACCATTACCCATATCCTTCAATTTGATTTTGTTGAACTTCCACTCTCCTTGAGCAGTATCCATGTAAGGCTGGAAGTTACCGGCCATCCAAACACCGTCAGCAGATACGATGGTATCCGACATGTCAACAGAGAAAGTAACGTTCAACAAAGAACCCAACTTAGGAATGGTGTATACAGTGTCACCGGTGATAGAACCATCGGTGTAGTTCAACTTGAATGTACGGTTAGGACCTTTGATGATCCAAGTTCCTGCAGGACCTGCAGTAGCACCCCACTCGTAAGAACCGGTCAAAACCTGAGGGTAGGTAGCAGACCAAATACCGTCGTTGGCTACTTTATCACCACGCAAACCACTATCGTTGGCTACGAAATCAGACCAGCCAGACAAGTTACCCTTGAATTTAACGTTGGTCAATTTGAAGCTGTTTTGGTAGTTACCATCCACAACGTGGAAAGTTACATCGCGCTTGTATTTAGGAATCAACGCGCAAGTATCTTGTTGGTTGAAGCAAACGTGCTTGGTGATCACACCCGCACCAGCCACTTTCAAGTCGCGGTCGTTTACTGATTCCCAACCACTCTTACCATTCACGAATTTGAATTTGTAGTCACCATCAGGCAAGAAAGCAACCAAATAGTGCATGTCGCCAACTGCTTTACATTTTGCAGCATCATCAGAGGGTGTCCAATCAGAAGCCATTCCCGCTTTGGTTTGGTAGTTACCAGCTACGCGAACACCATCGGCAGAAACGTCTTCGTTTTTCATGTCAACCTGAAAAACCACACGCTGAGTACCAGATGGAGGCGCTGAGCAATCAGCAGATGCATCGTTGAAGCAATAAACATCCAACACCTGATCAGCAGTACCAGTAGTCAACTTACGGTTGAACGACTCATCGGGCATTCCCCAGGCGTTACCGTTGATGTACTTGTACTCATAGCTCGTGCTCGCCTTCAATGTCAATTGAATGGAATACACATAACCAGAACCAGTAGCAGTTAATTCGTTACCAGTAACACCTGGAGACCAGTTGCTACCAATACCAGCATCCGATTGCAAATCACCCGCAATACGGATACCCTTAGGGCCTACTGCCACATTCTGCATGTTTACCCGGAAGGTAACCTTTACAGTTTGCGCAAAAGCTGCAGTGGAGAGCGCAGCCAAGGCAATGAGTGAGTAAATTTTTTTCATGTTTATATTGTTTTAATATTTCTGCGGTAAAGATAAATAAAAAAGTGTCAAACTGACAATAACCTAATTCCAAAAAAAATGCACTTTCTTTGTAAGACACGATTTTCTTCATGAAAAACCTCATTTATTGCTGCATTTCTACCGTATTTTTTCTGGCAACCAACCTATCAGCCAGTTTGTTACCACCTCGAAAGAGCACCTATCACATAGCACCTCCCACTTGGTATTTGGGCTTTGCGAACCCCCATCTCGAGGTCATTCTTCACGCCGAGAACATCAGCTTATACAACATCGTACTATCCCCGTACCAAGGGGTTACATTGGATAGCGTGGCCCAAAGTGCAAACCGCCATATTTGTTATCTCCACCTCAGCATCAAACCCAACACGCAGCCTGGGTTTTTGGAATTCAACGTTACACCCAAAGAAAAACGCAGCAAAGCACAAAGTCCGTTTGTATTGAAATACGAGCTCAAGCAGCGCAGGGCAAAAGAAATGCAGGCGCCCGGACTCACACCCAACGACGTTACCTACCTCATTTTTCCAGACCGATTCTGCAATGGCGAAACCGACAATGACAATGCCGATATGCAATACCGCGTGCGCGTGGATCGCGGTGGCCTAAAATCGCGACATGGAGGCGATATCGCGGGTGTGAGAAGCAAACTCGACTACCTGAAAGAATTGGGGATCACAGCGTTGTGGCTCAATCCTGTCCAAACCAACGACCAACCCGAGGAGAGTTTCCATGGCTATGCCATCACCGACAACTATGAAATCGATCCGCGTTTCGGCAGCAACAAAGAATACGTAGACCTGGTCACTGAAATGCGCAAGCGAAACATGAAGATGATCATGGACATCATCCCCAACCATGTGGGCGATAAGCACTGGATGAACCAATACTACGACACCGGTTGGTTCAACTACAAAGACACTTATGTGCAAACCAATTTCCGTGCACCTACCGCGGCAGATCCCAACGGTGCTCCTTCCGAGAAAAACCTCAACACCGATGGATGGTTCGTTGCCACGATGCCCGATTACAACCAGAAAAATCCACACATCGCCACCTATCTCGACCAACTCTATCTGTGGTGGATTGAATACGCAAACCTTTCTGGCTATCGCATCGATACCTACCCTTACCCCGACCAGGCCTACATGAACCACCTCATGGAATTGCTGCTGGGAGAATACCCCCAACTCACCATTTACGGCGAAGCTTGGGTGCAACACACCACCACACAAGCAACCTTTGTCAAGAACAACATCAAAGGATTTGAAGCCAACCGATTGCCCGGTGTTACGGACTTTTCGATGTGTTGGGCATTCCAAGAGGCCTGCTCGAAACCCTTTGGCTGGACCGAGGGATTGAACCGTGTATACATCACGCAAAGCGAGGACTTTTTGTACCAAGACCCCTACAAGAACTGTACTTTTTTGGACAATCACGATATTTCCCGTTTCTATTCGATTGCCAATGAGGACATTGATGCGTGGAAACGAGGAATCACATTGCTTCTTACCACCCGCGGTTTGCCCTGCATTTATTATGGAACAGAAATTTTGATGACTGGCAAAACCGATAAATCCGATGCCTACGTGCGATTCGATTTCCCCGGTGGATGGAACGGCGACCCTGTCAACAAGTTCACACCCAAAGGGCGCACATCAAAAGAGAATGAGGCTTGGAAATGGATACAAACCCTCAACAAAGCCAGAACCTCCATGCCCGCATTGGGCATTGGCAAAACCATGCAATACAGCGGTATAAACGGCATTTATGTTTTCTTCCGATACACAGACAACCAAAAAGCAATGGTTGTATTGAGCCAGAATGATGCAGCACAAGAGATTGTAATGTCGCGATTTGCAGAGATCACCACGGGTTACAACAAGTTACGAAATGTAATGACCGGTGAAATCACGCCATTGGGCACTACATTGAAAGTGGCAGCCAAAGGCAGTTATGTATTTGAGCTAATGAAGTAATGAATCGACGCCCACTGAGGCGCCGCAACGTTTTGAATTAGGCCTTTTCCGACATCAAAGCGCGGAACTGTGCCAAACGACTTGCAACATCTTCTTGAGTAATGGAAGCCAATTTGGTGGTACCGAATTGCTCCACACAGTAGCTTGCCAAAGCACTTCCGTAAACAATGCCTGTTTTCATGGCTTCAAAATCGGTTCTGCCCGTACTGGCCAAATATCCAATAAATCCACCAGCAAAGGTATCTCCCGCGCCAGTTGGATCAAATACTTCTTCCAAGGGGAGCGCTGGACAGAAGAATGTTTGTCCCTCCGAACCAAACAACAACGCACCGTGTTCTCCTTTTTTAATGATCAATGTCTGAGGGCCCATTGCGCGAATGACGCGGGCGGCTTTCACCAAGCTGTATTCTCCTGAAAGTTGACGGGCTTCTTCATCATTGATGGTCAACACATCCACCCGTTTTAAAACAGCCTTCAAATCATCCAAGGCGATATCCATCCAAAAGTTCATGGTATCCATGACAACCAATTTGGGTTTTTGGGTAAGGCGATCGAGGGTTGTCAATTGCACTTGGGGACTCAAGTTCCCGAGCATCACATATTCCGGCTGCTGCCAATTTTCTGGCACGATGGGATCAAAGTCCCCTAGCACATTCAGTTCGGTTACCAAAGTATCCCGAGAGTTCATGTCCATGTGGTACTTCCCATGCCAAAAAAACGACTTCTCACCTTGCTTTATTTGCAGTCCGCTGGTATCGGTGCCACGCAGTTTGAGGGTCTCAATAAAATCGAAATCAAAGTCCTCACCCACAACGGCTACAAGGCCAACAGGTTTATGCAACAAGGTGGTTGCTAGAGAGATATAGGAGGCCGCGCCGCCTACAATTTTTCCGGTACTTCCGAAGGGTGTGTCGATGGCGTCAAACGCAACTGATCCGATAACGAGGAGGCTCATAAAAATAATTTAAAAAATTTCTACAAAGGTATTGAATCGAAACGGGTTTCGTACTATTTTTGCATTCCGGTTGAGACAAGGCCATGCATGCAAATGACAACCTTGTTCCAATATAGACTCCTTGATAGCTCAGCCGGTTAGAGCGAGCGGCTGTTAACCGCTAGGTCGTTGGTTCGAGTCCAACTCAGGGAGCAGATAAAAAGAGAAAAGGGTTATACTTGTAAAGTGTAACCCTTTTTGCATTATGTCTTCAATGGATAAAACCTACTGGACAAAAGCAGAACCCAAAAAAAGTATTAGTGAGTAAAATAAATTTAATTAAGCGTTTGAGTTGGTATTACCCAATGGAAAAGATGCATGCGTTTTTAACTTTCCCAGCCATCGCAATCTATTTCATTTATAACCAGCCTTTTTCCAATATTATTTTTCTACTGTATGGCTTGGCAATATGTATTTACATTTTATTCCAGGGGCAACTTTATTGGAAACTCAAGCTCTGTCGTCTTCAAGGCAAGACGATTGAACAGGAGAAAAACCTCACTTTTTTTAGAATATCAAGGAAATATAACTTATACATGATTTTGCTAATCCCGGCTGTTTTATTCATTCAACTATTGCTGAACAAATGGAACCTTGAAATTAACACCATTACTTTAGTAAGCTTCGCGGCAAATGCCTTTGGAATTCTTGAGCATATAAATTATTACCACACCCAACTAATGATAGATAACACCTCCGACCTCAATTATCTACTCAGAAATAGAAAATTTAAAAAGGCAAGTCTGGCCAAAGATTTATCAGAAAATTGCATTTAATCCCAATATATCTGAAATTTTAGAGAAGGTTCAATCCTTTATTTTCTTGATAATTTTATACTCCATCATCGAATCATAGCTGCATCTTTCAACAAATAGGGGAGCAAATCAAAAAAGGGCCATACCTGCAAGTATGGCCCTTTTTTATTAACCCAATGAACGGCATAACCAATTCACCCAAACCCATCAAATCAACGATCAGAAAGGACTGATTCAACATAACTATTAAAAATTGGGTAATCCATCGCCCAAATCTGTGCCATAAAAGATTCACAGAATCAATGGGCCACCCTCGCCCAATTACCTTTCTGAGATAAATCGATTGAAAACCACTTTGGCATCTGCATTTTCAAA
>JACCDW010658800.1_pt1 | contig 11139 bp, 12 predicted proteins | sample 7449781 | NCBI WGS metagenome assembly JACCDW01 (sample SAMN15323449, study PRJNA562643) | freshwater metagenome | isolation source: river surface water | place: USA:Blue River Watershed | collected 2017-08-18
CGAATTGATTGTTGAAGTTCTCACTCCAGATTTTAGGGGCCAAGAGGATTTGATCATTCAGCTGGTGGACGCCAAGCCCGATGTTTTCGCTCACAACGTCGAAACTGTTGAGCGCTTGCAGAAAAAAGTCCGAGATCCTCGCGCCACTTACAAACAGTCGATGGGCGTCCTGGAAACTGTTAAAAAACATGATCCGACTCGCTACACCAAAACTTCTTTGATGTTGGGTCTGAGTGAGACCGACGAAGAAATTTTGCAAACCCTCAAAGATCTTCGAAGCATTGGCTGCGACGTGGTGACTTTTGGTCAGTACTTGCAACCCACGCAAAGACATTTGAAAGTTGAAAACTATGTCACTCCTGAAAAATTCAAGGAATGGCAGACCATCGCAGAAGGAATGGGATTCCTTTATGTGGCTTCGGGTCCGCTGGTCCGCAGCTCTTACCGAGCCGGAGAGTTTTTCATGAAAGGCGTGATTGAAAAAAATCGCAAAGAAAACGCAAATTTTGAATCCGTAGAAAAGGAGAACATCTCGCATGGCAACTGAAGTGAAACTTCCAGAACTTGGTGAAGGCGTGACAGAAGGTGAATTGGTCAAATGGCTGGTGAAGCCAGGCGACACAGTGAAGCCCGATCAACCCGTCGCTGAAGTCATGACGGACAAAGCCACTGTTGAAGTTCCAACTCCGGTTGGCGGCGTTGTGAAAGATTTGAAATTCAAAGTGGGCGATGTGATCGCTGTCGAGAAAGTTCTTTTGACTTTGGAAGGTGGCGCCGGCGCAGCCGCTGCTCCAGCCAAAGAAGAGCATGCAAAACCTGCTGCTCCAGCACCAGCTCCTGCGGCCCCTGCAGCTGCGAAACCAGCTCCTCCAGCTGGGGCTTCAGCGAATCCAGCTCCAAGCATGCATTCAGCTGTTGCTGCCAATGCGGGATTCTATCCGCCAGCAGCGGATTCGAAAGTTCTCGCGACTCCAAGCACTCGTCGTTTGGCGCGTGAAATCAATGTCGATATCAACAATCTCAAAGGTTCGGGATTGGCTGGACGCGTGACTCGCGAAGACGTTTTGGGTCAAGGCGGAGCTGGCGGCGGACTGGAAACTTACAACAACGGTCCAGCTATGAAATCTCCTTCGATTCCACGTCCTGCCTATCAGGGCCCTGCGGGAGCCGCTGAAGAGCGCATTCCTTTGCGTGGAATCCGCAAGAAAATTGCCGATAACTTGCAAATGGCAAAGCAGATCATTCCTCACTTCACTTTGATGGATGAGGCTGTGGTGACTGAATTGGTGCAATTGCGCGAATCTCTCAAGGACCACGCTGAAAAACAAAACACCAAGATCACTTACTTGCCATTCGTGATGAAGGCTTTGATTGCCTCTTCACGTCAGTATCCAATGTTCAATGCCAGCATTGACGATGCCGCTCAGGAAATCGTCTACAAAAAGTATTTCAACATTGGTTTTGCTGCTGACACACCAAATGGCTTGGTTGTTCCGGTGATCAAAAATGCCGACCAGAAAACCATCCTCGAGTTGTCTCGTGAGATTTTGGATCTCTCGAAGCGCGCTCGTGATGGCAAGCTGAAGCCAGATGAAATGAAGGGTGCAACCATCACCATCACCAACATTGGTTCTGTGGGTGGAACTTACGCGACTCCAATCATCAATCATCCAGAAGTGGCTATTTTGGGAATGTACAAAATCTCTGACAAGCTCGTGCTCAATGCAGATGGTTCAGTCGGAGTACAAAAGGTCATGAATTTCACAGTCACGGCAGATCACCGTCTGATTGACGGAGCTGTGGCAGCGAATTTCCTGAAGACTTTCATTTCTCGAATTCAAACTCCCGGCATGATGATGCTGGATATGATTTAATTCTATGATCGAAAACACTTTGGAAGTCGGCCCATTCACTCCTCAAGAATTAGAGGAAGTCTGCGAAAAACTGAAATCGCAGGGGGCCGGCTTTGAAGTTTTGAAAGACACTGAAAAAGAAAAATCGGAAATGAAGAACGACTACGACAATGTGGCCAACAAAGTCGGATGGCGAACAGAAACCTATCTGGGCCAGGTCTTTTTTCTTCGCCTAAACCAAGCTGACTTTTTGAAAAACAAAGATTTGTTTTCTCAATTCGGCATGGCCACGGAGCCACAAGAGAATCCTTCCGAACTCAGCTCGGACATGGTTTCCACCCACGAAGCAGCGGTCGAAGAAAAGCAACTGAAGAGGCTTTCCTCGAGAGCTTTGGCGATTCTGTGGGTCAGCCTGTGGTTCTCGATGATTTTTCTGATTTTTTCTGAATTTAATTTATTTTAACTGGATTTGAAAAGAGGTTCACCATGGCACAAAATTTTGACGTCGTTGTTATTGGCGCAGGTCCTGGCGGTTATGTCGCGGCCATCCGCTCCGCTCAACTGGGCTTGAAAACCGCTTGTATCGAACGCGAATACTTGGGTGGAGTTTGCTTGAACGTGGGCTGCATCCCTTCCAAGGCGATGATTTCAGCAACTCACTTCTTGCACAAAGCTCAGCACGATGCTGCTGAAATGGGGATCAACATCAAGGGCATCTCTGTTGATATGAAACAGCTCAAAAAGTGGAAAGAATCCGTAACCACTAAGATGTCTGGCGGAGTCGGCGGCCTTCTCAAAGGCAATGGCGTCACTGTTTTCTCGGGCGAAGCCGAATTCAAATCCAAAACCGAAATCACAGTGAAGAGCAAAAGCGGCACGGAATCGATCATGGCGAAAAACTTTATCGTCGCCACTGGTTCTCGTCCGATTGAAATTCCTGGATTCAAATTTGATGAAAAAGACATTCTCTCTTCAACTGGCGCACTGGCATTGGATCAAATTCCAAAATCCATGGTGGTCATCGGTGGCGGATACATTGGTCTCGAAATCAGCGGCTATATGTCAAAGCTGGGAACCAAAGTCACTGTTGTCGAAGCTTCGACAGCTGTTCTCAACGGCGTCGTTGATCCTGAGTGCGCACAAGTTGTATCTCGCAAATTGAGCAAGCAAGGAGTCGAAATCTTGACGGGCGCGAAAGCCAAAGGTCAGAAAAAATCTGGCAACGGCTATGAAGTCACTGTCGAAGTCGGCGGCAAAGAACAGGTTTTGAAGTGCGATAAGATTTTGGTGACTGTCGGTCGCAAACCGAATTCAGACCAAGCCAATCTCAAAGCGGCTGGAATTCAGATCGACGAAAAAGGCTTTATCAAAGTCGATGCACAAAGACGCACAAGTGTTCCAAATATTTTCGCGATTGGTGACATTGCTTGCCAACCAATGCTCGCTCACAAAGCGTCCCACGAAGGCGTTCTTGTGGCAGAAGTCATCGCTGGCAAAAACCGCGTTTACGATGCGAAAACAGTTCCGGCGGTGGTCTTCACCGATCCTGAAATCGCTTCTGCCGGCATGATGGAATCTGAAGCTCGCGCAAAAGGTTACAACGATTTGAAAATCGGCAAATTTCCATTTGCAGCCAACGGTCGCGCAACTTCGTTGCTGGAAACTGATGGATTCGTGAAAATGATTGCCGATGCGAAGACCCATATTTTGCTCGGCGTTCACATTGTCGGACCAGAAGCTTCCAACTTGATCAGCGAAGCCGCTTTGGCGGTGGAAATGGGCGCACGCTTGGAAGATTTGGCTCTGACCATTCATCCTCATCCAACTTTGGGAGAGACAATGATGGAAGCCGCCGAAGCGACTTTGGGTCATGCCATTCACATCATCCAAAAACCACTGACTCGCGGAAAAGATGCACACGCTTAGTTTCGAAGATTGGGGCCTCATCGAATACGAAGAGGCTCTCAACAAACAATTGGAAAAAGTCGAAGAAGTCAGCGCCAGCTCTCATCCCGAGGCTGGCTTTTTGATTTTTTGCTCGCACCCTCCGATTGTCACTTTGGGGCGCAAGACTCAGCCAGGAGATGTCTTTGGCTGGCAAGGACCCGTCAAAGAAATCGCTCGCGGTGGCCGAGCCACCTATCACGGCCCCAGCCAATTGGTGGTCTATCCTATTTTGAAAATCAAAGACATCGGCAAGTATCTTCGCTCCATGGAAGACGCCATCATTGAAGTCCTGCACAGCTACGGTGTCGAAGCTGTGGGAAAAACTTTTCAGAAAAAATCGGATCTGCAAGAAGAGACCGAAGAGACTGGCGTCTGGGTCGGACGGCAAAAAATTGCCTCTTTGGGAATTGGCGTGAAAAAGTGGGTCACCTATCACGGCGCCGCCATCAATTTGGATCAGGATCCCACGGCTTTTCAGGGCTTAAAGCCTTGCGGTTTCACAACTGAAACCATGGTGAGTTTAGAAAAACTCACAGGTCGCAAAATCGACCGCAAAGAGTTTGCTGAAAAACTGAAAATTTCCATTTTAAAACACTTGCAGAGCGGACTCTCGGCTCAATCTTGACTCTCCTGGATTCATTGCCATCGTTAAATCTGGAGGGCTTATGTCTTCAACTTTAACTGTCTGTTCAAAATGCGATTCCCTGAACCGAGTCAGTGCTCAGGAAGCCTCTCAGAAAAAACCAACTTGCGGAAAATGCGGAGCCGAACTTCCAATGCATGGCTTGGTTTCCGAAGTCAGCGAAAGAAATCTCAAGCGTATTTTGGCCAAAGCGGACAAACCCGTGATTGTCGACTTTTGGGCCAGCTGGTGCGGACCTTGTAAGATGTATGCCCCCGTTTTTGAACGCGCTTCAATGGCGAATTCGAACGATGCGATTTTCCTCAAAGTGGATACGGAAGCAAATCAAGCCCTCAGTTCCCAGTTGGGAATTCGCGGAATCCCCACCACTGTTGTTTTCAAAAACAGCAAGGAAATCAACCGCCAATCCGGAGTCCTCCCGGAGCAAATGATTTCCCAATTGGTTCGTATTTAGCTCCTGAGCCAGGGATTATCGGACCAAAGGACTGGTTTCCGTGATTCCATTCCACTCTTCTTTATTTTGTGATGTGCTCATTTGTGGAATTCACACACAAGGAGATACCTATGAAGAAATTATGGCTTATTCAAGCATTCACAGTGATGCTTTTGGCAGGAAGTTGGATCGCCCCATTGAACGCTCACGCCGAAGGCAACGACGACGCAATGGCAGCTGAAGAATCAGCTCCTGAAGCTTCTAAAGATCACCCCAAAATGCGAGAGGCTTTGAAGACCAAGTTCAATGTCACCGATACGCAAATTCAGTCGATGTTGGACAAAGGCATGAAATTTCATGGCGTGGCGATGGCGGCGGTTATGGCTTCCAAGTCTGGAAAGTCGATCGATGAAGTTGCGAAAATGCGCACGGAAGGCAAAATGGGATGGCCCAAGATTGCCAAAGAACTTGGAGTCACAATGAAAGATGTGAGCCAAGCCGTGAAAGAAATGAAAAAAGAAATTCGCGAAAAGAGACATGCCGAGAGAGATGCTCGCCATGAAAAGCGTGAAGAAAAGCGCGAAGCGAAACACCAAGAGCGAGCTCACAAAAAGTCGAACTGATTAAGTAAAACTCGTTCTGTCATTAAAAAAGGGGCTGCATTCAGCCCCTTTTTTATTTGCTATTCAAGATTGTTGCGGTCAGTTGTAAAAAGGAAGGCCCTACCTAGACGAAATCGCCTTGCATGATCATGGCTTCACCTTTGACACAGACGTCGCCATTTTCTTTGGTGACGATTGTCTTGATGGAAGCGATTCCTTTTTCCGCACGCATGGATTCAACGGTCAGTTCGACGATGACAACATCATCGATGAAAACTGGATTCAGGAATTTCAAAGTTTGCGACAGATAGATTCCGCCAGGCCCCAGCTCCATAGCCAAAGCCCGAGAAATCAAAGCCCCGCAAATCATTCCGTGAGCGATTCGACGACCGAAACGAGTTTTCTTGGCATGCTCCTCATCCAAATGAATTGGATTGAAGTCACCAGACATCTCTGCAAATTGACGGACCATCTTATCAGTCACTTGCACAGTGATTGTCTTACTGTCCCCGATCTTAAAACCGTTCATTCCTTCCTCCGCGAAAAAAAGCTATTAAAGTATATTCGCGGCCAATTCGGCAAGCTCTGATCGCTCCCCTTTAGTCAGCGTGACATGGGCCGCAATCGGCTGTCCTTTGAACCTTTCGACGGCATAAGTCAAACCGCTGTTCGCTGAATCCACGTAAGGATTGTCGATCTGATAAATATCGCCCGTCAGGACAACTTTGGTTCCTCGTCCCGCGCGGGTGATGATCGTCTTGATCTCATGTGGAGTCAGGTTCTGGGCTTCGTCGACAATCAGGTACTGCTTGGGAATACTGCGACCACGAATGTAAGTCAGAGGCTCAATATTGAGCATACCCTGATTGATCAATTCCTGAGCACGTCCCGCCGCTTTCTTGTCTGCTCCCATCAGGAACTCGACGTTATCGAAAATGGGCTGCATCCAAGGATTCAGCTTTTGCTCGATATCTCCCGGCAAATAACCAATATCTCGTCCCATTGGGAAAATCGGACGGCTCACCAGCAAGCGCTGGAAACGACCTTCATCCAAAGTTTTGTGCAAGCCCGCTGCAATCGCCAGAAGAGTCTTTCCAGTTCCAGCTTTTCCAACCAGAGACACAAACAAGATCTCATCATTGAGCAAGCAGTCCATTGCAAAAGACTGTTCAACATTGCGTGCGTTGATTCCCCAAATGCTTTCCGCTGCCGTCAGCAAAGGCACAATGGCCTGCTCAGCTGCTGAATATCGGCCAATCGCACTGTGATTGGGGTTGGTGGTGTCCTTCATGATCAAATATTGATTGGCGTACAATTTCACATCGGGCACGTAGCGCTTTTCGCGATAGAACTGGTCGATTTTCTCAGGAGACAACTCCAACTCCTGATATCCTTCATAGAGTTCTTCGTCGGACAAACCTTCTGGTTCGTAATCCGTCGCTTTGACTCCGACCACATCCGCTTTGATGCGCAAATTGATGTCTTTGGTGATCAATTCAACTTTGACTCGTGGATATTGCTTTTGCAGGAACATCGCCGTTCCGAGAATGCGATTGTCCGCTTTCTCTACATTGAATTCCGTCGGCAAACCGCTCATGGCGAAGTCTGTGTTGATGTGAATAACGCTTTCCGAGTTGTCCAGCTGAACACCTTCGGCCAGAGAACCTTTCTCACGCAGCATATCCACGAAGCGCGAGAATTGACGAGCATTTCGGCCGTTTTCGCCTGGATCGCGCTTGAAACGGTCGACTTCCTCGATCACGGAAATCGGAATATGAATGTCGGCTTCTTTGAATTTCATCAATGCCAAAGCATCGAAAAGAATGACATTCGTATCGAGGACAACTTTGCGACGCTTGTTTTTTGCAGCCGTGGAACTAGCCAATTTGAACCCCTCCGTGGAAGAAATAAACGACCAGCCTTTCGTCAGACTGGTCATAAGTTTATTCGACAACAGATACAGGGTTTTTGTCTACAGGGATCTGGCGCTTAAGAATTCAGATTGGAAACAATCACATCACCTCGGTCGCTCTTCAGCGAAGCAGTGACGTTTTCCAGGAATTTCACGAAATGATGGAGCGCAACATCATTGATGGAGCCATTGATAAATTCACAGCCGTGGCGATGAACTTCTTCATCTTGAACGTCTGTGAGGTGCTTCACTTTCACCACAAATGGAAAGTAAGTCTCATGATTCAAGTAAACTCGCATAGCCACTTCTTCGCCGACGCGGAAATGACCTTTTTTAAAGTCAATATCAAACGCCAAGCCATTTTCGTTGATATTGAACAGCGCCACTCGCATCAGCCCAATATGTGGAACCACGGTGTGGACCCCAATAAACTCTGTCAAAAGAGTTCTTCGAACGCGGCGACGGTCTTCGTTTTGAGCCGAAGTGCGCAGCTCCGAAATATCAACCACTGGCGCCCCAGTTTCATTGACTTCGCTTGTTTGGCTTTCAGATTGTGCTTTGTTGAGACGCGAACTGATATCGATGACATTGCTCATTGTTCCCCCCAATGACCTTCAAGCTTATCGGCAGAAAATGTTTCATCTTTAGCCGTTTGCTGTTGATACCTTCCCCCAAATCATCCTAAATTGGTCCCTAAGATGCGGGTATTACAAGGGATTCTACTGAGTCTGATGATCCACTTCTTTGTGGTCTGGTGCGCACAATTTGCGCCCCACCTGGACGCACGTCCAAAGAACGACAGGATCTCTGTCGAGATTTTGGACCCCAAAGTGTCTCAAGATGAGACCACTCGCACTCAGCAGATCGTTCGCCAAGCCCTGCTCCCAGAGAAATTGAAAACAGAAAACTCTCAAGACCGACTGACTTTTCTCTCTGAACAGACTCAGCGAGTGCAGAAACAAACGCGTGCCGAGCTCACTGGGCTGACACAAAATCGCTCTTCGCAAAAAACTCCGGAAACTCCACAACAAGCTGTGAACCCAAAAGACTCTCAACCGCGCTCTCGAGGACAAAACGCCGTTTTGAACAAAGGTGGATTGGAAGCCTTCGCCCCTCAATACCGCAAATCCGCACTCCCCCAAGTCAAAGAAGCTCTCGCTCAAGAGAGTGGCCTATCCACCATTGGGCAGGCCATGCCGGTCGAGCTGGCGGTCGGTTCTTTCACTGCTTTGAATACAGACCGTTATCTTTTTTATTCTTTCTTTGCTCGCATCGAAGAAATGATTCGCTTTCGCTGGGAAACATCTGTTCAGCAGGCAATCGACACCACTCCGACCGAGAAGCTGGCTTCTAATCCTTCGAATGTGTGGACAACCAACATGGAAGTGTGGATTAAAAGAAATGGCGAATTGGATTCGATCCACATCATGAAAGAATCCGGCGTGAAGGCCTTTGACCGAGCCGCCGCTTTGGCTTTCCAGCAAGCTCGAATGTTTCCCAACCCTCCGCAAGAAATGGTCGAGTCCGATGGCTTGATTCATTTGAAGTACTCGTTTCAAGTCCGTTACGAGCCCAAAGTCTTAGTGAAGTCCAGACAGTGATTCCAGATTTCTCGCGCTTTGAAAAGCGGTGATAAACTTGAGGAATGCGAATCCTCTCTTTGATTTTTTTCATTTTGTTGGTCACCACTGAAGCCTTGGCCGTCAATACTGAGTTGGGTATCAACTACAACTACAAAAAATCGGCATTCGATGCCGACAACAACACGGAACAACAGTCTGCCACAGGCTCCATCTCTTTTTATTTTTGGGAAAGAGTCGCATTGGAGACGAGCTACACCAATGGCCTCTATGTGAAAAAAGAAAAGCAGCCGGCCTTTGCCGGATCCTTCTTGCGAACAACCACGCAGTACACAGATGTCTACGGCGCTGACTTGATTTTTGTGTTTTCAGACAAAAAAGCCATGCTTCAACCCTACATCAAAGGGGGTGGAGCTTACGTCAAAGTCAAACAAGTGGTACAAGATGAAGGCGCGAATCCTTGGGAGATTTTATACAGTGGTCTGTCTCCGAGCTATGGAGTCGGTTTTAAATTCTTTATCACCGAAGCCTTTGCCTTGAGAGTCAGTTACGATGCGATTGTCACACCCGTGAACAATGACACGAAAATCACTGACATCACCGGGCGCGTGGGCGTCTCATGGATATTATAAAAAAAATAGCATTCGGTTTCTTGGGAACACTTTTGCTCAGTGGCTGTCAGATGAGCTATTATGTTTCCAGTGCTTACAATCAATTTCAAATCCTTAACAGCCGGGTGCCTGTCGAGGAAGCCCTGCAAGATCCGAATTTGTCTGACGATGAGAAGCGCAAATTGCGACTGTCTCAGAAAGTCCGAGATTTTGCAGAATCCGAACTGCATTTGCGGAAAACAAAAAACTACACAAGCTATGTCAAATTGAACCGACCCTATGTGACCTATGTGGTGAGTGCCGCTCCCAAGTGGGAGCTGAAGCACCATCATTGGACCTATCCGTTTGTGGGCAAAATGCCCTACAAAGGTTTTTTTGAAGAGCAATTGGCTTTGGATGAAGAGAAAACCCTGAAAGAAAAAGACTTGGACACTTACATGAGGGGCGTTTCCGCTTATAGCACTTTGGGGTGGTTCCGCGATCCCGTCTTATCGTCGATGTTCCGCTATCCGGATTATGACCTCGTCAACACTTTGATTCATGAGACAGTTCACGCCACGATTTTCATTCGCAATTCAGCCGACTTTAATGAGCGCTTGGCCACTTTTCTTGGCAACAAAGGGATGCTTCAGTTTTACCGTCAACAAGAAGGCGAATCCTCTGCCAACTTGAAACAAGCTCTCAATGAAATTGAAGATGACAAATTATTTTCCCACTTTATCAGCCGGGAAATTTCTGATTTGGAAGAGTGGTATAAAAATCAAACCGACCACAAAGAGGAAAATCGCTCGGCTCGAATCAAAGAAATTCAGCAGCGATTTATCAAAGAAATTGAGCCCCGACTGAAAACTCAGAGCTATGTTCGCTTTAAAACCATGGAGCTGAACAACGCTCGACTGATGCTTTACAAGACCTATATGGAGGACCTCTCGGACTTTGAAGCTCTTTACGTTCAAACAGGTCAAGACTTTAAGTCCTTCTTGAAAGTCTGCCAGCAACTGGAATCTCATCCAGAACCCGAAGTGGGACTGAAAGAATTGATTCAAAAAGCACCGCAGAAAATAAAAGAGTGATCTGCTTTCTCCCTTTGCGAAATTCAAAAATTTAATTAAGCTAAGGACCTCTAGAAATTCACAACAAAGGGGTCTTCAATGAAAAAACTGTTCGTTCTGTTGACATCAATCTCACTTTTGCTCACATCCGGCTGCGCTTCCACGGATGAAAATAAAAGCCTAAGAATGGGCGCAGGAATTGGCGCTGCTGCCGGCGCATTGGTTGGCGGGATCATTGGCCACCAATCTGGCAATCGCAATCAAGGAGCCCTGATCGGAGCGGCATTGGGCGGAGCTATTGGTGCTCACGCTGGCCACCGAATGGACAAGCAAGCCAAGGAATTGGAAAAAATCGCCGAGACCAAGCGCACGGAGCAGGGTTTGGTGACCAAACTGAAAAGCGATATTCTTTTTGACACTGGAAAATCATCTCTCAAGCCAGCCGCTCACGACAACTTGAAGAAAATGGCTGAGATCATGAAAAAGTATCCAGAGAATGTGCTGAC
>JACCDW011894924.1_pt1 | contig 11138 bp, 13 predicted proteins | sample 7449781 | NCBI WGS metagenome assembly JACCDW01 (sample SAMN15323449, study PRJNA562643) | freshwater metagenome | isolation source: river surface water | place: USA:Blue River Watershed | collected 2017-08-18
CTTACACAAAGGTATTAAAGCTTTAAATCAATTGCGTACGCTCGAAGACGCACTTATCATTTATAGGTTAGCCAGGGCACCTGAAAGAAGAATCTGGTACATCGATGTGGGTAACTTACCCAAGATGAAAGCTGAACAATACGTTCGTGACATTATGATAAAACACAAGAATCGTCTCATATACGATGGTGCTACCGGTGAAGTGAGAGATGATCGTAAATTCATGACCATGTTGGAAGATTACTGGTTACCACGTAGAGAAGGTGGCAAGGGAACAGAAGTCACGACTCTTCCTGGTGGACAGACTCTCGGTGAGATGGACGACGTTTTATACTTTCAAAAGAAGCTTTATCAGACACTCAACGTCCCAGTCAATCGTTTAAATTCAGACGCGTTGTTTTCTATAGGTAGAGCCACTGAAGTAACCAGAGATGAAGTCAAGTTTTCTAAGTTTGTAAGCAGATTACGTGGTAGGTTTTCACAACTATTCACTGAATTACTAGAGAAACAGCTAGTACTAAAAGGTATTATGTCTATCGAAGACTGGCAGAACATATCTCCAGACATCAAGTATGACTTTGCTAGAGACAATTATTTTACCGAGCTAAAAGACGCTGACGTGTTACAGAACAGGATTCAATTGTATTCTTCCATGGATCAGAATCAGTTGATAGGTAAATACTTCTCACACGAGTTTGTCAGAAAGAATGTATTTAAGCAGTCTGATGAACAGATAGAAGACATGGATGAAGAGATTGCTGAAGAAGATAAAGATCCTCGTTGGAACATGAATCAGATTGAACCCGGTGAAGATTCTTTTTCACAAGACCAAATAGATCAACAACCCGGTGATGATCAACAACCAAGTGGTGATTCGCAAGACAAAGTAGCTGAAGCTCAAAAGACTGTAGACAGATTAAGTAAGTTATCAAAACGCTCACCTATAGATCAGTCTAAATATCAATCAGCTATACAAATACTTGCTAGAAACAAGGATAAAGAATGATGGTAGACGTGAGTGATTTAATTTATTACGCTGCGCAACAGCAACCAGCTGATTTTGAATCGGCTTTTAGAGACATCATGGTCGATAAGATAGCCACTGCTATCGATAACAAAAAAATAGAAGTAGCACATGCTATGTTTAATAGTAATGATGTAGAAGACACAGAAGAACTAGAGGATTAAGAAAATGGCGAAACCACTTAGTGACATCCTAAAAGGAGTCAAAGCTTCTAAGACAGAACCTGGTTCTACTGGAACGGATCCCGGTGTAGACTATGCACCTAAGGCTAAAGCCGAAAGAGACTGGGTTGCTAAGCACAAAACTGAAAAACATGAAGACAGAGTCGGTAATACTGACGCTCCTTATAAAGCTTCCACAAAATATGTGCTTGATGATGAAAAAGAAAATAAACACGGTAATAAGCAAAAAGAAGCAGAAGCCGTGTATGAAGCAGCAAAGAAAAATGTAGAAAAGCCAACAGAAGTTCATGCATTTAAAGCACAAGTATCTAAAGACAGGGGTCCTACAAAGATCGTACGACTTCATGTAAAAATGAAGACTCCCAACGAAGGACACGAAATTGCTGCAAAGCATCTAGAAAAACAAGGCTATGACGTTCATCAGACTATGCTTGTTGGCAAAGTGAGTCCTTTATTTGCAAAGCCCGTGAATGAAGAATCTTTTGAAGAAGCAATGGATAAACAGCAATTAATTGATTATCATAAAGGTCGTCACGAAAGAATTGTTAAAGATTTAATGAATAATCCAAAAGCAAAGGGGTTAACACACGCCGCTAGTGTTGAACACCAAGCAAGAACAGCATTAAAGAAACTTGGTGTTGATGTTCAAAAACCAAAACATCCTTCTGTTTTTGAATCAGCATGCAACATGACGAATGAAGGTACATATTGTCCAGTTCATGAAAATGCTTCTTGCAAAGAGTCTCTAGTCAATCCATTACTTGGGTCAAAAGATAATGGTGATGACGAATCAGCTGAGATGGCAAAGACACAGCTTCGTGCTTTAGCTAATAAAGCTATGGCTCTTGCTATGTATCTTTCAGATGATATGGTTGTTGAACCATGGGTTCAAGCAAAAATTGCAGTAGCAAAAGACCAAGTGACTGCAGTGCATGACTATATGGTCTATGGTGATAAAAAAGAACAAGCTGCACCAAATGATACGCCCATCACATTCCCTGGTATGAATGTAGATGCTGAAGTTGGAGCTAGACTTTAATGCAAATTATTAAACCATCCAATAATGTAATATCTGTTACATCACAGAATACAGTATATAACTCTACAGTTGTATATGTATCTGCCTCTGCTACTTCACAAGTAAATCTATATTCAAACTCAACAACCCAATATGCTTCCTTTGTACTTCCAGCAAATCAATTTATTTTTGTACAAAAAGCACCAACAGATCTACTCTCTGCAAACGTAGCAGTATTTGCTACACCAGCAGCATTTAGAGGTTAAAGATGAAACTTATTAGAGAAGACATTGAACAAGTAGAGTTTATATCTGAAGCTAAAGAGTCAGGTGAAAAAGATCACTATATCAAAGGTATCTTTCTTCAAGCAGAAACACCAAATCGTAATGGTAGAATTTATCCCATGAGTGTGATGGAAACCGCTGTTAATGACTATTTGACAAAAAATATTGCACAGAACAGAGCCTATGGTGAACTCGGACATCCAGCAGGACCTCAAATTAATCTTGATCGTGTATCACATATGATTACAGATCTAAAGAAAGATGGTAATAATTATATCGGTAAAGCTAAATTAACTGACACACCGATGGGCAATATCGCTAAGGGTCTATTAAAGTCAGGTGCTAATCTTGGTGTATCATCTCGTGGTATGGGAACACTGAAGCCAAATAAACAGAATATCATGGAAGTACAAAATGATTTTAGGCTAGCGACTGCTGCTGATATTGTAGCTGATCCATCAGCTCCAGATGCCTTTGTAAAGGGTGTCATGGAAAATGTTGATTGGGTCTATGATGCGTCATCTGACACATGGTATCAACAGAGATTACATGAGACACGCAAGTCACTCAAGAGAATGACCATGGATGAGATTGAACAAAGTAAACTTGGCATCTTCGAGAGCTTTATCCAAAAGCTATCCTCAAAGAATAATAAAATATAAATATCATAAACTTTTGGTAAAGGAGACTTTAATGTCTGAGAAAGAAAACGTTATTAACGTTGATGAAGAAATGGAGGAAGTTACTGAATCTGTTGCTTCTGACACACTAAAGGCTGGTTCACGTTCTGTTGCTGATCCAAAGTCAAAGATTGAAACAATTACAGCTGTAATTGGTGCTATGCATGCCATGCGTAAGGATGACCTAACCAAGTGGTATACACAAGCTATGGACCTTATTGGTAAGGAAGCAGACTCACTGCCGTCTGGTGCTAATGCCGATTCTAACTCTTCTTCTATTGACACTAAGCTAGGCAAAGGACCAAAGACACGTGATCCAATGCCAAAACTATCTGTCAAAGAAGATGTAGAAGAAATGTTTGATGGTCAAGATCTATCAGAAGAATTTAAAGATAGAGCCACTACTCTCTTTGAAGCCGCTGTAAACGCTAAGATCATCGTCGAACTAGCTAAGCTTGAAGAGCAGTATGAAGAGAGACTACACGAAGAAGTGGCTGAGATCTCAGAAGCTTTAGAAAAGAAACTAGATACATATCTAGACTATGTTACTGAAACTTGGCTGAAAGAAAATGAAGTAGCTATTGAGTCTACTCTTCGTAACGAGATCACAGAAGAATTCATTGACGGACTACGTGGTTTATTTGCTGAGCATTACATTGAAATGCCAGAAGAAAAGATTGATGTGGTGGAAGAACTTGCTGCAAAAGTAGCTGTGCTTGAAGAAAAGCTTGATGAATCAATCACTGAAAATGTTCAACTAAGAGAAGCTCTAACCGTGTCTGAGATGACAGACATCCTTAGAGAAATGGCAGAAGATTTGACTCTCAATGAGTCTGAAAAGTTCGCTGCTCTCGTTGAGGGCATCGAGTTTGACGGTGACCTAGACACTTACAGAAAGAAACTAGCATACGTCAAAGAATCTTACTTCAATAAGAAAACCGTACAACGTGTTTCAAACATTGAAGAAGAAACATTCGAAGCACCCGAGAGCGATAGAGTCGTCTCTGCGGACCCAGAAATCAGTAGATACGCTCAAGCTATTTCAAGAACTTTAAAGCGTTAAGTTTTATAAATACTACAACCCAACTATAGAAAGGGAACATTTATGTACCTACAAGAAGAAATTCAAAAGAGATGGGCTCCTATCCTGGAGCATCCTGATCTACCCTCAATCAAGGACTCTCACCGCCGTTCAGTGACAGCTGTTGTTCTAGAAAACACAGCTCGTGCAATGCGCGAAGCAGCTGCTCATGGTCAATACCAAACCATGCTTAGCGAAGCAATGACTTCAGCACTACCAGTCAATGCTATGGCTGGTTCAAGCTCTGATGCTTCAACCGGTGCTATTGACACATTCGACCCAGTGCTCATCAGCCTAGTTCGTCGTGCAATGCCAAACCTAATTGCTTATGACATTTGCGGAACACAACCAATGACTGGTCCAACAGGACTAATCTTTGCCATGCGTTCACGCTATAGCAACCAAGCTGGCACAGAGACTTTCTACAACGAAGTGAATACACAGTTCTCTTCTGTCACATCTGGTGCTAACACCTTTGGTCAGAAGCATGTTGGTACAATTCCAGGTGCTACAAATACAACACCAATGACTGCCGTGAACACATACAACACCGGTTCAGGTATGTCAACAGCCCAGGCTGAAGCCCTCGGTACAGACGGTAATTCAGCTTTTGCTCAGATGGCTTTCTCTATTGAGAAGGTCACAGTGACTGCTAAGTCCCGCGCCCTCAAGGCTGAATACACCATGGAACTAGCACAGGACCTAAAGGCTATCCATGGTCTAGACGCTGAGACTGAACTTGCTAACATCCTCTCTGCTGAAATCCTTGCTGAAATCAACCGTGAAGTTGTTCGCACAATTAACGTAACCGCCGTTGCTGGTGCTCAAGAGAACACAACAACTGCTGGCGTATTCGACCTTGACACCGACTCTTCTGGTCGTTGGTCCGTTGAGAAGTTCAAGGGTCTCATGTTCCAACTAGAACGTGAAGCAAACCAAATTGCCAAGCAAACTCGTCGTGGTAAGGGTAACATTGTTATCTGCTCCTCTGACGTAGCTTCTGCTCTTCAAATGGCTGGTGTACTTGACTATGCTCCTGCCCTTAACTCAAATAACCTACAAGTAGATGACACAGGCAACACTTTTGCTGGTGTGCTTAATGGTCGCCTAAAGGTTTATATTGATCCATATGCTATCGGTGGTAACTATCTCACCGTTGGTTATAAGGGTTCTTCTGCGTTTGATGCTGGTCTATTCTACTGCCCATATGTTCCACTACAAATGGTTCGTGCAGTCGATCAAGACAGCTTCCAACCAAAAATTGGCTTCAAGACTCGATACGGCATGGTAGCAAATCCATTCGCCGAAGGTGCTACAGCTGGTGCTGGTGCACTAACTTTCAACACTAACGTCTACTACCGTAGAGTGGTTGTAACAAACCTTCTCTAAGGTATCACTTTACTAAAAAAGAAATCCGGGAGGGAAACTTCCCGGATTTTTTTATGAGATAAATAGAATAGTCATTACATTCTAGTGAGTAAGCTATGAGTACACAGACCATGCTTAATATGCTCTCGCCACTGAACTTTAAGTTCACGCTAAAGAGAGCACCAAACTTAAATTTTTTCGTACAAAAGATCAATATTCCTGGCATCTCTTTACCTAAAGTAGATACACCTAATCCCCTGATAAAGATACCTTTGTCTGGTGACCACCTTGAGTATGATGAACTTGATGTCACATTTAAAGTAGATGAAAACTTACAGAATTACTTAGAGATACATAACTGGGTAAGGTCTCTTGGTAAACCATTTTTTGAAGAATATGCTAATCTTTCTAAGAAAGCAATATACACCGGCGAGGGTCTGAAGTCTGACATAGTCGTTACAGTATTGACTAGTCAAAAGAATCCTAATTACGAGTTCGTGTTCAAAGACGCGTTTCCCATATCAGTATCTAGCATAAGTTTTGAGTCAACGGATGAATCTGTTAACTATATAGAAGCTACGGCTAGATTTGTATATACTATTTTTGATATCGTGAAAGTAACATGAGTTCTTATGTATTAGAGATAGTACAAACACCGATTACGGTTCCATCGATCCTTGGGGATTTTCGTCCAATTGACGATCCTTCGTACTTATATTCAGTTTATTCAGGCACCGCGTTTCTGATTTATTTAAAATTTACATTGAAAAAAATAGATGGTGAAGTCACAGAAACAGTCGCTATCGATAGCATAGATGTTGAGTTGCCCACTAGTGTCTCTGGTCTATACTCTAATGTCATAGATCCAAATCCAGCTGAATATGTCATTAGTGTAGGTGGAACTGTTAGTGGTGGTTTGATAGGAAGTGATACTTACGAATTTATTTTAGATGAAGAAGGGTTTCCAATAGTAACTACTACACCGCAACAAATACCTAATGATTTTTTAGCATTAATTAAATGGATAACACCATCTGTCACTTATGCTCTATTAACCGGTTATAATTTTACAGCAATTGGTGTTGATCCAAATGATACTGCAAGTTATAGTATGTCTCAATATGTACATTGGGACTGGGAACCTGCATTAAATGTATTTGAACAAGTAGTAACACAAGGAAAAATATAATGCCTGCTGCAGCTAGATCTGGTGGTATAGATAATGTATTTTCAAAAACAGGAATTGGAAAAGATTGTGCATTTCCAGTAACTACTGTTACTGGGACTCCAACTTGTGAAGTATACGTGAATGGTCATAAAGCAGTCAGAGTCGGCGATCAAGTCGGTGCTCACGCGTTTTATGGGTGCGATCCGGATACTTCTACTCTGACCGAAGGATCATCTACAGTCTTTATCGGTGGGCAAGGAATGGGGCGAATTGGTGATAATTATGGATCAGATAATATCATTATTTCTGGTTCACCTACTGTGTTTATTGGCGGTTGACATTTAATAATACTTGTGTTATTATATACTATTATCGATACAGGGTTATATTATGAATTTTGAGTCTTTGTTCTCCGAGTGGGAGAAAGATGCCGAGATAGATAAGACGAGACTAGACGATGAGTCTCTCAAGATCCCAAATCTTCATCACAAGTATTATAGGTACTTGGTAGCGGAAAAATCTAGGTTAAAGAAACTTGAAACTGAGTATAAGAAGCTTCGTTTAGAAAAGACAGAGTTTCTTGCGCAGGGTCACGATGAAGAGACTAAAGCAAAAGGTTGGAAGCTCCCGCCGCGTGGTATAGTACTCAAGGCTGACATACCTATGTATCTAGAAGCTGATCAAGACATTATAGATATGTCTCTGCAGATCGGTGTTCAGCAAGAAAAAGTCGAATTTTTAGAATCAATTATTAAGACACTAAACAATCGTGGTTATAACATTAAAACGGCAGTGGATTTTATACGATTCACAATGGGTGGTTAATGATTCATATGAGATACATTAGGTAAAAATGGATAAGATTATAGTTAAAAAATTTAATGAGGTGTATAATAAGATAGAGTGTGATCCTGGTATAGCAATGGAACTTGCAGACCATTTTACATTTGAAGTACCTGGTGCTAAGTTTATGCCTTCGGTAAGAAATAAAGTCTGGGATGGTAAAATACGTTTATTAAATCCACTTACTTGTACATTATATGCTGGGCTCAATGAATACGTAGAATCTTTTTGTAAAACTAGAAAGTATGAGTTTGAGTTAGATGGCATAGACTATGATGAAGAGTTTTCATTGATAGAAGCTAAAAAATCTATTGAAAATATGAGTCTTACAAAAGTACCAAGAGACTATCAAATAAATGCTTATGTGCATGCAATTAGAAAAAGAAGAGCAGTATTGTTGTCACCGACTGCTTCTGGTAAATCACTTATCATTTATATGTTGACACGTCATTATAATTCAAATACACTCATCATTGTACCAACTACTTCTCTAGTTCATCAAATGGCTTCTGACTTTGAGGACTATGGATTTGATCCTGAGCAAATTCATAAAATAATGGGTGGTGAAGAAAAGATAACTGATAAGAAGATTGTCATATCTACTTGGCAATCCATTTATAAACTCCATAAGAATTGGTTCGACAGATTTGATTTAGTCATAGGTGATGAGTGCCATCTCTTTAAAGCAAAGAGCTTGACTACCATCATGACAAATCTTCCTAGTTGTAAACATCGGTTTGGGTTTACTGGTACATTAGATGGTACACAAACTAATAAGATGGTCCTAGAAGGATTGTTTGGACCTGTGACTAGAGTAACTACAACCTCAGAGTTGATGCAAAAAGGAACAGTAGCTTCTCTAAAGATTAAAGCTCTTGTATTAAAGTATCCTGATCATATTAAAAAAGAAGTGTCAAAGTTAGACTATCAGAAAGAACTAGACTTTATAGTTACTAATCAATCAAGAAATAAATTCATCAAAAATTTAGTACTATCACTTACTGGTAACACAATTGTCTTTTTTAATTTTGTCGATAAACATGGTAAAGTGTTATATGACATGATAAAAGATGAAGCTGGTGCTAGACCAGTATATTTTATATCCGGTGAAGTATCAGCTTATGATCGTGAACAAATTAGACACTCAGTAGAAACAAAAACTGACTGTATTATTCTTGCTAGTTCAGGTACTACTTCTACCGGTGTCAATATAGTTAATCTTCAAAACTTAGTCTTTACTAGTCCATCTAAATCTAGGATTAGAAACTTACAATCAATAGGTCGAGTACTTAGAAAGTCTGGTGACAAAGTATCAGCTACTCTGTATGACATAGCTGATGACTTGAGTTGGAAATCCAAAAAGAACCATACCATACTCCATTTCCTGGAACGTATCAAGATATATTCAAGCGAGTCATTTGACTATAAGATTTATCCTATAGACTTAAAATAACCTATACCATTACCTTTTCCTCAATACCTGATTATATACACGTTTCCAGGAGTGTCAACCAATGAGTGCAACTAAAAAGCATTATGTTAATAACAAAGATTTTATCGTGGCTCTGAATGAATACAAGCAGAAGTTGGAATCACAACCAGATGCAAAGATACCAGACTACATTGGTCTATGCATACACGCCATATGCACAAAGATGGCTACTCGACCAAACTTTTCTGGTTATTCTTTTAGAGAAGAGATGGTCGGTGACGCTATCGAGAATTGTTTGGAGGCTGTTCAAAAGTTTGATGAAAAAAAGTCTATAGAAAGATCTAGAACAGGAACGGTTAACGCGTTTGGTTATTTTAGTTGGATAGCATGGAACGCTTTCATTAGAAGAATCGCTAAGGAAAAGAAAGAGACTTACATCAAACACAAAAATATGCAAGTACTCCACGTTTTCGATACTGAAATAGTAGACATTACCGGAAACAAAATTTCAGATCAGATAATAAATGACTTTGAGTCTAAGTTGACAAAATCAAAAAAGAAGGATATAATAGGTATAGAAAAATTTGCTAATGGTGAATAATAATGAAATTGGCTATTATAACTGATACTCACTATGGAATTCGTTCCGACAACATAGCTTTTTTAGACGCTAATAAAAAATTTTTAGATACTATCTTTTTCCCTACTTTAAAAGATAATAACATCAGCCATGTCATTCATTTAGGAGACGTTGTAGATCGTAGAAAACATGTTAACTTTCTTACTGCAAGTCGACTAAGGACTGATTTTTTAGATAGGATTCAAGAATATGGTATGGTTGGTACTTTTATTGTGGGCAATCATGATACGTTTTACAAGAATACAAATAAAGTCAACGCGCTCACAGAACTCATTGACGGAAAATATTCAAACATTGCATTATACACAGAACCGGTAGAACTTATTCTTAATAATTGTAAGATGCTTCTTTTACCTTGGATTTGTTCTGAAAATCAAGAACAGTCTATGAAGATGATTCAAGAAAGTAATGCTAGACTTTGTATGGGTCATCTTGAAATTGAAGGGTTTGAGATGTATCGCGGCTCCATTTCATCACACGGCGAGAAAAAAACAACGTTTGATAAATTTGAATTAACACTCTCGGGTCATTTCCACCATAAGTCTAGTGACGCTTCAATTGTGTATCTAGGTTCACACGCTGAATTTACATGGTCTGATTATAATGATCCACGTGGATTCCACATCTTAGACACCAATACTTTGGAGTTGACATTTGTTCAGAACCCGTATAATATGTTTAAGAAGTTGTGGTATGATGACTCATCACATACTATCGAAAGTTTGCTTGACTTTGACGCTAATAGTTTCACTAACACTTTTGTTAAAGTCATAGTGCAGAACAAAACTAATCCCTATTGGTTTGATCTGTTTTGTGAAAAGATCGAAAAAGCAACGCCAATTGATATCTCCATTGTTGAGGATCATCGTAACCTAAACGTAGAAGATGATGAAGACATCATTGACGAAGCAGAATCAACACTAGACATATTTCGTAGTCACATCAGACAACTTGATTCGTTAACAGTCAATCACGATAAGTTAGAAAGAGTTATAACTGAACTATATAACAAAGCTTTGACTATGGGTGTAGAGTGATAGTATTTAAGAATATCAAATGGAAGAATCTTTTATCTACCGGTAACCAATTCACCGAAATCAACTTACATAACGTCGATCCTACGTTGATAGTTGGTGTGAATGGTTCTGGTAAGTCAAGTCTGCTCGACGCACTTACTTTTGTGCTGTATGGTAAGCCATTTCGTAATATTAATAAGCCGCAGCTACTTAACACGATTACTAAGCGTGAACTGTTAGTAGAGATAACTTTTACCATTGGTAAGAATGACTACCTCATTCGTAGAGGTATGAAGCCAAATGTCTTTGAAGTGTATTGTAACGACGTGTTACTAAATCAAGCGGCTGATGTTCGTGACTATCAGGAGACACTAGAGAAGCAAATCCTCAAGTCTAACTATA
>JACCDW011103888.1_pt1 | contig 11137 bp, 16 predicted proteins | sample 7449781 | NCBI WGS metagenome assembly JACCDW01 (sample SAMN15323449, study PRJNA562643) | freshwater metagenome | isolation source: river surface water | place: USA:Blue River Watershed | collected 2017-08-18
GTATATTCTAAATTATATCCGAATTCTGGTGGTGTTGTGTTTATAAATGATGTTGGATTCCCAAAGCAATTATCATTTACTAAAAAGTTAGCTGTTGGAATTGGATATACATTTATACTTTGCGATATTTGGTCAGTACAACCATTATCAGTTATAACTTCTAATGTAACAATATATGCACCTGGTGATATGTATATATGTGATGGATTTGTTAATGTGGATGTTGTCCCATCTCCGAAGTTCCATAAGTAAGTTCCTAATCCATTGTTAGAAATTACACTAGTGTTTGTGAAATTAAAAGTACCTTCACACTCTCCAGTGTATGTAAAAGATGGTGTCGGTATTGTTGGTTCTAAAGCCGCTTCTAATGTTAGCTCACAACCTGTAGTTGTTGTTATATAACAACTGAGTGTATCATATAGAGTTGGATCTACAGTTATACTTGGCGTTGTTTCACCAGTTTCCCACAAATATGTTGCAAAACCATATGGTGCCGATAATACAGCTTCAGATTGATTTAAACAGTATTGAACATTTATTTGATTTGGTGAGCAAGAAATAGCATCTATATAAGCATATCCAAAGTGACCACCAAGTGAACAGTCTCCTGTCTCAAATTCTAAAGTAACAGTTTGACCTACATATGCACTCAAATCAACAGAAACAGTAGACCAATCTCTCCAAGCAATATTAACAGGATCTCCTTGACTATCAATACTTGGACAGCTTTGAAATCCTGGTAAATTAGAGGCCGCTGTTACCATATATTCCGTACACTCTATTATACTACCATCTGATAGTCTAACTCTTGAGTTAAATCTTGGTTGTTCATCATCTGTATGTCCTGGATCTTCGAATACTACGGCATATGTGTATTGAACCAATGTACTTTGTGATGTAACAACAAATGTAAATGATAGTCCTTCAGCTTCAGCACCAATATTATCATTTCCCAGTCTAGCAGAAAAATTACCAGAATATACTGTTGATAGTCCACCACAAGTATTTGGATCTATACCCGGGGTCATTATAGTTTGCCTACCATTTACAATTCCATTATTTGGTAAAGATATTGGACAACAATCTCCTCTTTTACCTTGCCATCCTGTAAAGTTACCCAATTCGAAATCAGCATTATAGCAACCTTGTGATAACAAGTTCAATGTCAGAATTAGTGACATTGCTAACATCAAATAACTTTTCCATAAAGACATTGGTATTAGTTGTTTGCATTATATATTAACTAAAAATTGTAATATAGTACAAATTGTCTATTTTAAAAGAAAAAGACACTTAAAAGTGTCTTAATTATCTTCATTTTCAGGATCTGGCTCTTGAAAGAATAATGTTGGGTCTTTCTTCTTCAAGAAGTCTCTTGACATTAACAATCTTGCATTTTGATCTCTAACCCAATCTTTAGCAAGTTCGTATGGTTCGATACCTTTAGCCATTTGCATTACATAACCAAAGTTTGGTTCTTTCTTATAGTATTTAAGAGCATATTCCTTTCTATCAGAACCCATATCAAGGAATACTTGATATGATTTCTTAATATCTTCTTCTTTATCACTAACCGACTTCTTGATAATAGAAATTATCTTATTAATTCTCTCATGTGCTTCTTTTTCATCTTCTGGGACTTGCCCTAAGATATCATCAATCTTATCATCTAAGATATAACCTACGATGATATGTTCACGATACAAATCATTTGTAAGAAGACCATGACGTTCGCAATACCAAGGAGTCTTGATTTTGAAAAAGAAATCTTTTCCATATTCGTCCTCAGTTTGAACTATCACACCCTCTTTATCAACTTGTGTTGCATTCACTTCAATAAGTGAATCTAAGTCTTTAGAATCATCCTCAAATGGCGCAATTCTAATAGTGCCTATCTTATCTAAGTGGTCTTTTATATCTAAGTGCTTTCCAGTAGAGTTATCTCTCATTCTCAAAAGAATAAGATCTTCTTCTAAGTATCTTAGAACAATTCTATTTGCAGGAGATACATACTCAAAAATTGCAGTAATATTATTCTCTATACACCAATCAACAAATTCTTTAACATCGGTTCTGGTTCTATAGATTCTGTTAATGCCATTAGCTTGTTCATTATCAAATCCCATTTTAGATTTACCTAAAATCTTACCATTTGGTAGTTGAATATATGATGCAATAGATCCATCCTCTTTGTTATTTACAAATTTTATTTTGTAGTTTTTAACAATAGAGTATGCAGACTCTGGTACTTGATTTAAGTTAAAGAACTTTTCAAGTAACAAAAATCTTTTATATAAAGTTCCATCTGTATTAAATACAAAGGTTAGACCTCTCATTTCATATGCCTTAACATCTGGTCTATTTTCCAATGGTGTAACAAAGTCGCGATATTGAGCAAGTCTGTAGTTAAAGACAGATATTGGATATCCATCAATCACAAATTTTGATTCATAGAATGGTGACTCTTCTCTTGAGCACATTTCAACACAATCTTCATATGTTGGAAGATAGTGAGAAGACAAATCTGTTGATTCTTTCAAGAATTGTGAGTAGTTAAATATTTTCATTTTGTATGAAGTCAAATTTTGGACGCAAATATATAAATTTTTTTCATCTCTCTATATAATCTTTATTTACTATGGCTATATATTATTTTTTAAAAAATCATTTATAATTTTAAATAAATAACAGTTGGTGATTTATTTCCAAATATAGATTAATATATAAAATATGATAGACTATAAAAAAGAAATAATACCTGTAATTAAGTGGCTGGCAATAGACCTATTCGAGGTTGTAATTGATATTCAACTATCAAATGGGTTGTTATTTAATACAATTGAGTGGAGAAAGGATAAAAATAAAGTCTATCTTCATAAAATTGTTGATAGTTTAGACTATCAGTTTGATTTTGATGATTTTGATGTTGAAACTAAAAAAGAAATACTTTATTTCTTATTAAGAAACTTTCTTAATTAATTAGTAGAGTATCTATTTTTATTCTTCTCTGCTAAATATGCTTTTAAATCTTCATAGGTTACTGCTCCTGGATTTACTTTTAACACATCAGCATCTCCTTCTTTTTTCACCTCAATCTTTTTATCTTCGGCCTCTTTTAACCTCTCCTCGTACTGTGTCTCCACAGTCTTTAATAAATGACCGAGATAAAAATCAATTCCCTTTTCTTTCACCATTTTTGTATCAAAATTGAAAATAAACTCCTCTTGATTATAATACAAAGCAATAACATCTTCGTGTATATAATAATCTAAATAGACAATTATATCACCTAAATTACCTTGCATTTGAATATTTGTTTTATAAGTAGTGTTATAAAAGAAGCTAAATTTGTCTTTTTCGTTATATCTTCTTTGACCGTTGTGTTCAACAGTAGTGACTAAACCTAAACTCTGTCTCCAATATTTAGATTTTTTTATTTCATTAATTAGCGATGATCTAGTAACTATATTATACATAATAATATATTTATTAGCAATGGTTAAGTCTCTTATTCAGTTTCTATTTCTAATTTCTCCTGATCTTCTCCAAACTCATCATCGAGTTCAATTTTTAGATCAATAATCATATTTTCATCAACGCTTGATATTTCAACATTTTTGTTAATTTGACCTATCAATTCGAGACCTTTTGCAATATCATATTTTTTAAATTTTATATAACATTTTTTAATATCTTTAAATGAAGAATCTTTATTGGGATCTAAAACCTTTGCTTCTTCTAAGGGTATGATAATAATCAAGTCGTATCTAAAATCTTCATCGGACATAATAAATTTAACACTATCATTTAAAGATGAATATTTACTAAACTCTGAACTTAAAAGTGAAAGACCTAATTCTGAAAAAGATATTTTTGATTTATCCTTTTCTTTTTCTTTTCCTTTTTTAAGAGCATCACTCATTTTTATAAAATCTTCTTCTGACTCATTATCAGTATCTGTATTTTCAAAATAAGATTCGATTTTCTTCTTTAGTTTATTAAGCGCGATCTTGATATACTCCTCTGGTGTATCATGAAGATTCTCATTTATAAAATCAGTAAATTTTGTTATTTTCATTTTATTTTGTGTGTTTTTATAACCAACCTTTAGACTTAAAGTGTTTTATTTTATTATAGTAGATGCTTAAAAATATATCCTTAATTTCTCTAATAGGGTTATTACCAGAAAAGTAGAAATAAAGTCCAAAGAATAATCCCGCAAGGCAATACATAGCCAAATTCGCACTCCAATAAGATCCTGTTAAATCTATCAGAATCAATTGAACTGCGTCGAACCCTAGAGGGTTCAGAAACATCGCTATCATTAGAAATACTGTTGCTAGTCTTTTCTTTTTTTCCTTCATTACTTAATATACAACTCTCAGAGTCCATAAATTTTTTATTTTTTCAGATATAGTCCATCCCTACACATCTCTTCACTTGACTATTCTTGATATACTATATATTATTTTATATAATAGTACTTATTTTCTTGTCTCTAATCTCTTCTTTTGTAGATATATCTTTATATCTTAAATTCCAAGTTACTGCGAATGTTTTTACATTTAGCCATTTAACTAAAGAGAAAATAGCTATAGATCCATATTCTGTTTGATTATCTAAGAATTCCTCTAATTCTTTATCTGAATTAAATGAAACCATATCACAACTATAGTTCTTAGCCACTAATTGATTACCTTCAACTTGAACTAATTGAAAAACTGGTCCTTTAACAACCATTTTAGTCTTTTTTCTGAAAAAATCGAAATAGTTACCGAACCATATATCAGGGTGTACAGTGGCCATTTCAACATTAGAGTTATTATCACCACCCATTCTAATACAATTATCGTATAAAATTTTTAATGAAGATACATCCAAACTATCATTAAAATAGAATTGAGGATCTTGTTTCTCCATTTTAGAGAATAAACTTACATCAAATGACATATTAAATATTAATTTTTTCTACTTGAATTCCAGAACTTATCAAAAAGTTAACACCTTCAAGATCTTTATAGTCTTCTATATATATGACTCTATGAATACCTGACTGCAGTATTGATTTACTGCAATCTTTACAAGGTGAGTGTGTTAGATATAATGTAGCCCCATCACAGGAATGACCCCATCTAGCACACTTTAATATCGCATTTGATTCAGCATGTATGGTATACCAGTGTGTTTCCCAATTATCGTTCTCACAGCAGTTATCATATCCGGATGGTGTTCCGTTATAACCATCAGATATAATCATTCCATTTTTAACGATTAATGCCCCAACCTTCTTTCTTTCACAGTGTGAAAGTTCAGACCATTCTTTTGCCATTTTTAAATAGGCAATATCATATTTTAATTGTTTATCACTCATACTAAGCAGTTGATTTAATTTTTTATCTCTTTCTTCTTTTTTTCTCTCAGGATTAAAAATTTTATCCATCTCACTTGCGACAGCAGTAGATGTTACAATCCAATTTGATCCAGATTGTCTTGACTTCGTATTAATAATATTAGAAGCCTTTTTTATTTTATCAAGTAATTGTCTATCAAGTTTTCTCATTCTACAGACCAATCTTTTGGTAAAAATTTGCAATCATTATTCTCTATGAAGTGTTTTCTCCAACTAACCATAAATGACTCAATATCATTTAATTTAGATACAACTATTTCCCCATGTGTCTTATTAGAATACTTAACCTCTAAATTAAGTAGTTTATCTAATCTTGACTTATGTAATTTCTTAATACCTAAAATCTCTTTTATTTGATTTTTAATCTCAATCTTTCTATTTTTAGGCATTACGTTTTCAAAGTTAATTAAAGAATTAGCTAACTTTCTAGCTCTAATAATTTCTTTATTATCAATTGTATCACCGTTTATTGGTGCTTGATATACTAAAGATAGTTGATATTTATAATCATCCGCTTTTCTTTCATACTTATCATGACAATCAACGCAAACAGAAAGAACATCGTGAAAGTTGTGAGACTTTATTTCTAAAGGAAAGTACTTTCTATAACAATGAGGAACAACGTGATGTCTTGTTAGAAACTCACCAGTACCACAAACAACACATATATTTAACATCTCAGTTAAACCATAGTTTCTTTGATGATTACCAAGACCATTTGGTTTAAAATTTAGCTTTACAATCTTAGGGTCATTATTTATGATATCTCCTAAAGATCTTTTAACATACCACATTGCTTTTTTTTCATCACATCTAAACATGAGAATTCCATCTGGAGATTGAACCTGCCAGTTACCGTATATTTTACGGTCCTTTGGTATTACTCCACCAAAGATTGCCATAATTAAGCTCTTTCTACTTGAATAAAATCTAACTCAACCATTGTTGGTCTACTAAAGATAAGAACTTCAACTTTCAATTTCTTCTTAGATTCATCAATGCTTTGAACGCTTCCTTTAAATGTACTGAATGCACCATCAATAACCTTAACTTCTTCACCAACTGAAAATAATGTAGAATCAGTTGTTAAGTTATCACTAGTCTCTTGATCATTAAGCATTCTTTTAACTTCCCATTCTTGCAATGGTGAAACATCACCACTTTTGGTTCTAACAAATCCAGCAGATCCTTTAATTCCCTTTAAGTAGTTATTTACCTCACCAACGTGTGATGTTTGTATAAAAAGATATCCTGGATATAAAATCCTTTCTTTGGCAATTTTTTTACCATTCTTAACACTAAATACCTTTTCAGTAGGTATAATTGTTCTACCAAGAATGTCTGATAGACCTTCTCTAGTTAATTCTAAACCTAGTTTCTCTAAAACAGATTTTTCTCTGTTATTTTGAGTACGAATAGCGTACCAATTCATTTGTTCTGCCATATTATTTAACTTTTGTTTTATAAAATTTCAATTCTTCTTCGATAAAGTCAGGATATTTATCAATTAAATATACCAGATCTTCCTCTTTATTTAGTTGTAACTTAATCATCAATAGATTAAAGTCTTTGTTATCTAATGATGATTTTTCAACTTTACCACTTTTACTCCAAAACCAATTTGGATAAGGCTTATCCAACATAAAGTAGTACCATAAATCTAGGCAAGATGATTTATCAACATTTTTATTATTTAAAAATTGAGCTTTTGTTGGGTATTTTTTAGAAAAATATCTATTGAAGATAAAAAAGAACTTCTCTTTATCTTCAATAGTTATATTTTCCCAATTTTTTCTATTCCTAAAAAGCGCGTTTGCAACATCTATTAATTCAGCCATTTTATATACCGCTATAAACTTGATTCATATTATTAACAATTTCATCTGGAAAGTTGTGTACTCTTAAATCTATCAGTTTCATATTGTTTTGTATCTTTTGAACGATATGATCAATATTAGTTTTAGATATTTTTTTCTTCTCACAAATAATATCGGCAATATTTTCAAATAGATCTGGATCTTGCAAAGAAGGGTCACCAAATTCCGATAAGTATGTTTCGTAAATAGACTGAGCTCCTTTAGCACCAATCCCTCTAACTTTACCAGATTTTGTACTATGGTATACAGATTGAATATTATCACTAACGTCACCTGATATTACTTTTATCAATAATGATTGAATACTATTAATCTCGTTAAGATTATACTTATTAATAAATCTATTCATAAGATTAATAAATTCTTGATTATCATTTAAATCAAAAATATCATTGTTATTTTTATTTCCAACTTTATTTAAGAATATTTGATAGTTCTTAGGCAAGAATATCTTTTCTTGATTATACATTTCATTACTCATGAAATTTATCCATTCAGAATCTAAGTCAAATCTAATTAGTTGCTTTATATCATAGTCATTTGATACTATAAAATTGGACTGACCTCTTTCATTATTTTTTTGAACTAAAAATGATATCCAATCATCTCCTTCAATTCTTGGACTTTCCAAAAGTTTCACACCTTTCAAAGATGATTTAAACTCATCATATGCTTTATAAACAAAACCCCAATCAATATCGGAATCTTTTTTACGAGTTGCTTTATAATTTGAATTTAAATTCTTTCTCCAAGACTTCTCTTTAGAGTCTGAAACAACATAAATATTACAAAAAGGATACATCTTCTTGTAATTACTAATAGAGTTCTCTAATGATTGAGTTAGAGCACCATATAGTAGATTATTCTTGTGTAGTGTAAAAACTAGTCTTGAAAGTATGTAGTTCCCATCGATTATACAATTTAATAACATTAAAATTTATTCATTTTAATATTATACGGTTGAAACAGTGAAGAGTTTGATTACATTTTTTTATCAAAATCTGAGATACTCCTTGCAATTCTATCTCTATTTTTATAGATATATCTTAATACATCTGGTCTTATTTTAGATGACACATCTTTAAATACTTTCTTTGCAAATTTCTGTTCGTGATCCATTAAAGATATAATTTTAAGCTCTTCCAATGTTAGTATTGGTAAACTAATTTCAAATTTAATTCCTTTATTCTTATATTGTGAGCTTATAGCCAATGAATAATAATCTGACCAACCTTGTTTAGGAGCAACTGTCATATCTTCATTTAATATCATATTAGTCATTGTATTAAAATCTATTAAGTGACAAATAATTGATGTATAATGACCAGTTATACCAACCGGATATGCTATTATCCAACCATCTATTTCAGAAGGTCTATCTGCTGATGATCCTACTATCTTCTTCCAAATATTCTTTTTTAATCTACTATTTCTTATTCTAAATAGTTTACCTAAACCTCCAAGATTTTCAATTTGTTCGGAGTATGATGATAAATATGATTTATAAGAACCTAATTGCACTCTTTCTCCTGGACCATCTACAAATTTAACAGAGTAGTTTTTATCACCAATAGTTATATCCCATCTACCACCTCTTTTATTCAAATCCCCACCATACAAACCACAAAGACATCCTTCAAAATTATGTCCTCTAATATCTTTAGAGCTTAAAAGTGAATCAAAATAATCGGCAAATCTAACTTTATCGTGTGGTTTCTTTGAACCAGGTGTTATATTTTCACCTAATTTATAAAACTCACCTTCGGTATCTATAACTATTTTTTTAATAACACTGGATGACTTTTCTTTGGGAACTGGTATGGAACCATATAGGTGAAGAAGATTACCAATTAACTTATCTTTTTCTTGTAAATCTAATTGCTCTAAATTTTCCTCTTCAAAATTTTCAAATAATTTAATAATACCCATTAATTATATATTATTTTTTGGGCCAGAATTTACCTAAATTATTTGTATTATCTGTTAGATTATCATTTAATATTTGATCTATTTTATGTTGTCTTTTAACTGCAACAGGAATTTCCTCAGACCAATCAACTAACCCATTTTCTAATCTTTCATATGATATGTACGAATCCCAATAATCAAATCCGAGTTCATTCTCATAATCATAGTAGTCATAATGATCCCAATCATAAAGACCACCTTCTTCTAATATGTTTATCTGTTTTGAATTCATCTTAATATTTGCTGTAATTGTATATCTCTATAAAGTGAATTAAAAGTTTCTCTAATATCATCTCTTTTAATATCATAATACTGTTTATTCGTATAATAATCCCAAGATTTTTGTTGAACTTCCTTATTCACATTTTCGTATATATCTTTAATCAACTCTATGCATTTTTCTTTTTTACAATAATCTATTAAATTTCCAATAAAATCATATTCGATTTTTTGAAATCCATCGTAAAATTGAATCTTTGAGTAATTTCTTAAATAGTTTTTAATATTAATATCATTATACTCTCTTTTATCTTGACCAGGATCTGCAAAAACTGGTGATATAAAATATAAAATATAATCTGTTTTTTGTAGGTTTTTTACAAGTTTTAATATACTTCTACTATTTCTTAAATCTAAGAATATATTTATTTCATTATCACTTATAATATCAAATACTGGAAGCCAGGCGACATTCCAGATGAAAGCTCTATTTTTAGAAATCTTCCATTCACCTGACTTTGGTATGATACTATTTAAGTCCATATTCTTTTAATATCTTTAATAATTGAACCTTATCTCTTTCTCTATTACCCATAGATTCGCCTTTGGGTTTTCTATCTCTATAATATGTGTTTTTCCTGTTTGGTGAATATCTAACCGAATATCTAGAGTCATATTTTCTTGTTGTATGACTTTTATAGAAATTTGAATCTTGACTACCTATTTCATCAGACCAGATATAATTAGACATTCTATCACCATTTGGAGTAGTATAACCCCACCAACTTTCAGAATTAAACCTTTTAAGTCTCTTTCTGACTATGTTCTCCATTTTATATCGTCTCCACTGCCTGGTTCTCATAACAGACAAATATATAAAATTTACAATAAACTTTCAATTTTATAATTTCTTTGTAAAGATTTTATATATGCCTCACATACCGGTACACCTATTTCTTCAGATTTTATATTTTCAAGTTCTAACTTAATATTAAGTATTTTAGAATCATTGTGTGAAAAATTAATCTCAGATTTAATGAATTTCACTGAAATCAAAAATTGATTTAAAACATCACCTTTTTTATTGTGAGAAACATGTATAACATATTTTATGTCTTTTAAGAAATTTTCAAAGTTTAAATATTTAAAATTAACAGAGTCTATTGAAAAAGTTACATCAATTTTATTATCATTCAATGTATTTGTATAGGATAATTCGTAACATAAATCTTTAATATGATAATTTTCTGTTACCAAAACAAATTCAAATAAGTTAGAATAAATAGGTTCTAACTCCATAGTAGATTTAGAAGGCATCGCGAAATAGGGTAAAGGCATTAGTTCAATATTTGATTTTTTCTAAGTTCTGAGTTTTTACCAAACCATATATCCAGATATTCATCTGATAACTCATCTTTTGTAATCTTAGTCAACTTAGGACTATTTATAATTTCTTGATACTCGTCATCAACAAGAGCTGCAAGACCTTTTTTGTATTTAATTTCCCAAAGTTTTAAATCTTCTTTTTGAGACCAATCATTATATTCTGTTTGTGAATAGAATAATAACTTCTTTTTAGACTTCTTATTAATTGTTACTACAATAGGTGTTTCAACTTTATACACCATATTTCTATCAAATAGATTTGGCCAATACTTATTGA
>JACCDW011576241.1_pt1 | contig 11137 bp, 12 predicted proteins | sample 7449781 | NCBI WGS metagenome assembly JACCDW01 (sample SAMN15323449, study PRJNA562643) | freshwater metagenome | isolation source: river surface water | place: USA:Blue River Watershed | collected 2017-08-18
ATACTCGTCTAGAGTCAAGTCGCAGGTACGTAGGCTAAACCAAAGATACTTTTCGGGCCTGAGTGAATACACATCACTCAGGCCCGAAAAGTATCTAGGCGTAATAACGATACTTAGAAACTAATGAGTCTGCATATACAGCTTGACCACGTTTACCCTCTTCTGTCGTAATCCACACTCGTTGCCTGGACTTACCTGCCAAGTTCTCGATGGTCGAATCCTGAATTATCCATGTCGTCTTGTCATCTTTCCATCTAGATCCTGGAACCGCTAAACTCAGTAGTTTATTCTTCTTTTCTTGCTTAGCAACCGGAATTGGAATGAACGGGATATCTTTCTCGTATAGCACCGAGTCAGTATCTAATTCTAAATACCTCCAAGAGGACTCGTACGGGCTGGATTCAGAGATCTTATAGGTATTATAAAATTTAACAGCACATTCGGAATCTGTTTTAACCGTAGCGTCCGATAAAATTATCTCTGATAGTAGACAGTCTTTAGCGTCTGCTACATAAATGCCAATCGCCCACTTTCGATTACGATCAAGCGCTACGACATGGTCTTTACTGTCGTTTACGTGTGTTATCTGTAGAACTACTCGTCCGGTGCTCTCGATCATCGCATCCTCCTGTATTATATTACACCTTGAGCAGAAGGATGCTCTTCATAATTTTCTCGAGTCCTTCCTCGTGTGTCATGACCCCGAGTTCCACAAGCTTTCGAATAGCAAAAGCAGCCTCTTTCGCACCCTTTAGAATATCCTGATCTTGGAAAACAGGCGAGACTTTAGAACTAGCAGCACTAGCAGCTCGTTTTTCGGCTTCGATTCGAGCCTTCTTCTCGATCTGGAGTTCGTTACGGATGATGGTTAGTTCATCTTGTGTTTCTGCAAGCACCCTCGCTTTTGCGGCGTTGTCTTCTTCAAGCATGCTGACCCACTCCTGAGTCTCACTGGGCAACAGGCTTACGTTTGGTTTATTATCTAGGGCCTTTGTATCAGATTCGGAATTGTTTGGAACGTCGATATTTTCAATCACGACATCTGGTTCGCTGGATTCCTCAAGTACAGGATGAATAGCCTTCATACGAAGAATATATGCTTTAGCCTGTTGAAAGTTAGTCAGAGGCCTTCCGGTCCAATACTTTTTGATCCTATCGACAATTTGCTTATTGGAGATGCTCGGGTCTGCTATGCAGGCATCCCACTCCCTAATCAAATTAGGTACTTCACTTTCCATTACAGACTTGGTTGCTGCCATCTTATCCTCCTGTGAAAACCTTTCTGGCCAACTTGCTGACTTCCTGTTAAGAATTTCGATTGAATTCCCCGATTTCTTAATCAGGTCCTTGATTGCATGGTAGTCGCTGTGAGACATGATGTCGACGAACATAAAAATTCGCGACATCTCAGAAACAAATTTCCTGGATAAATTTCGGAATTGCGACGATGAGTAGAATATGACAGAGTCAATTCCACGGGAATTAAACTCCGGGAGAAGTTTATCTTGATTGAAGGAAGCTGGTAAATTAGAAATAGCTATCGTGGTCATGGTCGCACATAAAACTGCAGGATCGAAGAATTGCCTTCCATACCCCCTAATCTTTTCATTCCTAGGATAACGTATGGATCCATCTGTATCTTCACGCGCAAATTACACTGAGAGTGACACATTTTTAAGAATCGCATATAATTTGAGCATAGGCCCAGTGTCCTCTGATGACTCTTCTGAGCCTTCAGATCGTGAACGACTAGAAGCCCAGCACTCCAGGCTCTCTAATAGAGTAAGAGCGCTTAACGATGCCAGTAAAGGATGCTCATCCTTAAAGGCTTTCCTCGAAAAACCATCTTTAAATAGATCTGACCTTGAATCCTTGTTAGATAATGAGTCTTTAGCTTGGTACTTCGTAGTTATAAAACCTGTTAGCACTGTTTCCGGTTTCATAAAGAATCTTGATGACCATTTCTTGTTTAAAATCAAGAAGGGCGTTAACGAATTTAGCGGCGATGCAGCTAGAGAGATGCATGCGACCCTTAAAGAAATACTTTCTATGTACTTGAAGCGCCCGAATATTTATAGTCCGAAGAATGTTCAAAGATATTTCAAAGAATCGTTTCCTAAGGCTGACATAGAAAAGACTTCACAATTCATATCTAATCAATTAAAATCGTCTTTAGAAGAGCTGGAAAGCATAGAAAGGTCACTCGAGGCTTCTAAGCCAGCCGACCCTATTGTCACAGCAGATGAAGAGGCTGTCCCTCCTACTCAGATTAGTGATGACCCTGAAGAAATGGGCCGGTTAAAAGAGCTATTACTGAATTATGTAGATGATGTTAAGGGCGGCGAGTTTGCTTGGACGCAAATACCTGACGAGTTAAAGGAAGCGTCTCTAATATTTACGACCCCGAATCCTAACTATGATCTAAAAGATGATGATGGTAAAAGATATCTACAATTCAATGAACAAGGTTTAAAAGACATCCTACGAATGCTTGGTGGCGACCCCATAATCAGTGAGACGCCTAAGGCACCAGAAACTTATGAACCTAGTTTTGGAGAAGAGAAAGACAAGCCGTCTCGTGATTTGAGCGGTGACTTAACAGGCAATAGAGAGATACCTAGACGGAAAATCGAGAAAGAAATATCCGACATCACTCCGGAACCACCAAAAGAACCTGCTGCTGATTATGACAGATCGGATTTATCTGACGAAGAAGAACTCGAGATAGGTGATTGGCTACACTCAGTGGTAAATGCTTCACCACTCGAATCTCCCATCATATCCTCTAAAGAAATTCCTGAAGATATTTTAGGTCTTATAAAACGAATTCAACCAGACTCGAACATAGCAAAAAACGTCTCCGTGAAGGATGACTCTGTTGATATTAGTCAGTTCGCTCAATTGATTTTCTGGAGTTTTCTCGACTCTGCCAAGAATAACCTGGATAAAATCCTGTCTCGTAAAGAACGAACTACTATCAAACCAAGTTCAAAGCATCAGGACATAATAAACGTTATCCCTTTCCTGATGAAAGGAACTAAATTCAGCAAGTATATGTCGAGCAAAGACGGTAAATCTATTACTATTACCCGTGACGGTTGGCAAAAGCTTAAAAAGAATATTAAAGAGTCTGATATTGCTGCAGATATCTCCCAACAGCAAGATCAGCAAGATTCAGATATAAGTCAAGAGGGGTACGAACAAGTAGATCAAAGTATGATCATCCCGGATGTGAAAACCGGCGTCCGCATGCTTCTCAGCGAGCTGGCTAGAATCTTGTCCAAATCATATGAGACGGTTTATAAACCATACATAGACGGCGCTGTAGTATCGGTTCCGTTAAAGTCCGTTGACATCGACGGAGACCTCTTAACTGAAATTATGTCGCTTGCGAAGGATGAACTAAAGCGCGAGCCTAAAGCTGTATTTGAATTGGTCGGTGAAAAGCTGAGATTCAACGAAATTGGATACCAATTCATTCGTAAATTTCTTCTCTAGGACTCCATGATATCCTTAAGGCAGATTTCCCCTACGATCTCTTGAATATTATCTGGAGTCAGGTCGCTGTTGATAGCCATTTTCAGTGCATTTCTGAGAACCAGTTTAACTTCTGTATGATAAACTTCGAAGGTCATTTCCATCCACGTTCCGCCGCAGTGGCGGCATGTGTGATGGAAATGTTCGGAGTCGTGGCAAGGTCTTTTAGCCTGATACCATTTCTTCTTGCACATGACCCGCTTGACTAGATCGTTGTACATTAAGAACTTGCCACATTTCGGGCAGTAAGCCTTATCATCCTGAATAAAATGATTAAACGGTCTTGGGGTGTCTTTATTCTTGTCCATGCGTGATGAACCGTAACGATCGGGAATTGTCCGCTAAATTTCCTTTAGGTACCATTATGTATGAGACCTGACGACTTAGTATACTCTTTAGAATACATCGCCGATCGGATTGACTCCGGTATATATACTAATGTAAGGCATGCTTCTGAAGACCTAAACGCGGTTTATGAAGCTCTAGAATATGGTAGTCGTCAAGCCGGAAAATGGGACGACTTTAAATCATGGTGGAAGCAGACCCCAGTGAGCCGTGGGTTTAAAAATATTAAAGAAGCACTTGCTAACACGCCGTGGGACAACTTATCGGAAGCAACAACGAAGCTGATAGCTGAGATGAATAGTAGTATCGCATATATGAAAAAGATGGGGGGCGCAAAAAGTACGTCTAACTATCAAACTGAATATGGTGATAAAAACTATGCTCTGGCCGCCGGATTCATTCATAAGGTGCATCCGGACTTCTTTGATAGATATGGAAAATCAATAAAGCCGGTTGCGGAGTTGTCCTCTGCATTTAAACGTATAGATATAATGGATCTGAGTATAAAGTCGAAAGATCCTTGGTCGAATTTTTGCGCTGACCTTGAAGATTTATACAGGAATTCAAATGAAGCTACCAAAAATAATATAAGTGCGTTTAAAGAAGATTTTAAGAGTTATGCAACAGACACTATAAATTCAATTAAAGATCAGATCGACATTCTTAAAAAGGGTGAAAGCGCTATTCCTACTGATATATCACAGTCTTCAAAAGAACCCGCTCCAAAGGGACCTTCTACGAAGGGCAAAGCCCCATCGATTAAGAAAAAGCTTGACCAAATGGAGCAGAAGCTGAAGGAGAAGACATACAACAAACTGGCTGAACCAAGACCTAGCGATGCCTCCCCTGACGCTGGTGCTAAACGCGTAGAGAAGCGTAAAAAACTTGATGCCGATGCATTAGACATAGCCCAAGCAGCGCTAACAGATCTCGAAGACATTAAGGAACCGATAACAGAGAATGGCCTGAAAATTCTAAAAGAACAGATGCAGGCCCACGAAACCGACATTGAAGCTCTTCGCTTACCATCTAAGTCCGACACGTCCAAGCTGCTTGAAAACTATTTTGATTCTATAGACAGTATTCTTAAAGTGTGGGCTTTAGAACTCGTGTAGTATTGTGATACATGGTGAATTTACCGGTAAACTACTTGTTCGACAACGGTCTAATCTTCGAAATGAATCGAACTCTATTACATCCTCTTGGTTTAGCTCTGTCCATTAAGACCGATCCGAACATCGTCGACGGTCCTAACCAAGTTCTAGTTTTAAGTAAGACGGATGACCGAGAGGGGTTTCTTTATAATTCTGAAGACTTCATGAGCGGGGCTGCGAAGTTTTCAAAATTCATGAAAATATCTGGCGAATCAACTATCCTTAGCCGCCATTCGGCCCTGGGATACATAAGGCAAACAAGATCAGATCAATAGAGCCTTCATAGTCCTTGGCTATGAGGGACTTACCTAATCGGAGTTATCTATGGATAATATGACCCGTAATCTAATCGCCGCCGTTCAGGATCTGTCTAAGACCAATCCCCGCGACCCCAAGGTTGCTAAGATTGTTGAGTATATCGACGGCGCGACGTCGAAGATCGCTGGAACCCATCTTTCTTTCGATGAGCTCAAGTCACATGTGGTTCGTTTACAGCAGGCGGCTACGATCCCTGCGAAGAACTACACCCGCATGGTCAGCATTACTGCCGGTTTAAACCGCGCTCTCGAGCTATCTAAGCTTCCTGAGAACGCTGCCCTTCAGCCGCGTATTGCTACTCTCGTGAACAAGGTGGCCGGTATCTTTGCGCTTTGTGACACCGCTGATAAGCTTTCTGAGCATACCCTCGAGCAGATCGAGCAGGCGATTCACAGTCTCTACAGCAATGGAAAGATGAACGACCCCAATACCTATAACTTTGAAGCTCGTGGTAAGGGTCACCACACCAAGGGCTAAACTGTGGCTCAGCCCTACTACCTGAACACTAACGAACCGGCTTTCGAGTATAACAATTCTACTCGTAATTGGGAGCCTGTTAGTTTCAGTCATTTAGACAAAGAACACCGAGCCATACTTCGGGATCTCGCTAAGTTCGCTGATAAAATAACTGCGAATATACGAGATAAGAAAGAAACCGACCCGAAGTCGATGTTTAAATCTTATCCGTGCATTCGTTTTTATGTCGACGCGCCAGCCAACGAGTTTGGTGATGGTAAGAAATACCCGATTGAATTAAGGCCGTATGCACATAAATATTTTGCAGTAGTAGATCCTAATCCTAAAGCAGTTCTGCCTGATCCAGAAGCGTCTAAAGAAGACGTTAAAGTCGAAACTGAGTCCAGACAGCAGCAAGCTTCATTGCGGAAGATAGCGATGAAGCTTGCTCGTCTATAACCAGTAAACAAATTTGTGTTTAATCCCAGTTTTGACTTTCGACCAATTATTCGATTCGGCGTACTGCTTTTCCGTCAGACCGGACTTGACAGCGTTGTTATATAACGTCTTCTTATTCATAATCTCGTCGTTCCGAATGTAGTAATATGATGTAGATGAGTCCGATATATGAATCCAGTTTGAAGCTCTGTAAACACCTCCATGATGACCTTGTTCTGTGTCTGCGAAGCTCACTATGGCTTGATACTGTGACTTTCGGAATTTTCTGACTACTCTGCTAAGAATATGTGAGGCAAAATTCTTATACTGATGATCTGGATGTATAGCCAGACGATCAAGTTCAATGGCAGTATTCTGATCTAAACCTATCGATACCGCTACTTCTTTACGAACTACAGGACTAAATTTAACCATCGCGACAAGATTATTTGACTCATGAATACCATAAATAACTGTAGCTGTTCTACCGTAACCCGCGTAGTGATGCTTTGACAAAAATTCGTTAGCAGTACTAGGATCGACTCGCGAGACACTTATCTCACATTGGTCGCGTTTGAACAGGTCTCTTGGTTTAATCTTATGTGAGCAAACGCTATTATGGACGACACTGTCGGCATTTGATGATGAGATGTGACCGCACATACAAGTCAGTTTATTCTTAATTCTTTCGTGAGTTCTAATCCTGTGGCAGTTTAAGCAAACCAGGTCACACTTCTCAATTTCCGAAATCACGACATCCTTAGACTTTTGCCTTAGTACATTTACACCAGCAGTTTTTTGCCCTCTATGATCGAAGTCCATCTGATAATACCGAAAGGTCCTTTTGCAGTCGGCACATTCTTTACGATCCTTTAAATCCTTCATTAGTGACTGATTGCTACGTGCCTTTCTGGACTTCGAATATTTCCTGTTCTTCTCCCTAAGGCATACTTTGCAGTAAGAGTGTAGTTTTCCATTTTTCAGAACGCTGAAGTTACCTTCGTGCTTGAACTTGTTGCATGCTCTGCACTCTATTGCGGGACCTGATCCCAAGATTTCCGTGGGCGGAGCTTTCAGTTCGGACTTATTTGTGGGAGTCCCTGTACTAGTTTGTGTTCTCTCTCTATGACAATTAGCGCATATAAGTACACATTTGTTCATTTCTTCTTTAATTCTGGATCTTGATTTTTGATATAGTTTGGATACGTTCCATTCTTTGTCTTGTAAGTGATGGAAATCTAGCACGAAATAAGGGTATATTATGCCGCAATCAGTACACTTCTTACCACTTTTAAAGGACCTTATGAATTCCGCAGAGGATATATAGTTCCGGTGCGATATTCTTTGTGTTCTGACCGGGTTTTCAGACCTCCAACCATATACTTTCTTTTTGTGGCAATTTTTGCATGTGGTCTTATGCTGCTCGTTTCTTACGAACTCTTTTAGCGGTTTAGTGGCGTTACATTTGCTACATTGTTGCTGTAGATCTGCGTTTTGAAAGTAGTATTCAGCGTAATTCTCATTCTTTTTCTTAGACTCAATCTTGCGTAGTTCTTTCTGAATATCACTACGTTTAGGCATCCGCATCCCAATATGTTAATGAATAATTCAGAAAAATACATTTTTGAGCCATCATTAAAACTTTCGTGTCTCGTTATCTTTGACGAGGAGGTACACTATGGCCCGCACTACCGATAGCTACATTTATACTCCTGGTAGCAGCCCTAACACGCGCGTTGCGATCAGTCAGAAGAATAGAGTCTACAGTAAGCCGTGGACTTCAGGTGCTGCTGCTCTGAAGCAGATCGGTGTCTTGTCGACCTTCGACTACTCGGAAGGTCGCGGGTTAGATCCTGTCCGTGGCGTTGGTTTCGGCGACAAGATCGCTGAAATGGTGCCGGGTGTCACGGAACCGATGAGCATCACGCTTAACAGAACCCTTTTATATACTGCTGGCATAGTCCAGGAGCTTGGGTATTCTGGTGGTGTGGATGGTATCGTGCGTTCGTTACGCCAGCACAAATGGCCTTTCGACATACAGAGCGAATTAGTCTTTTCTGAACTCGTAACGCTAAAGGACTCGGACCAGTATCTCAACGGTAAGGGTCTTACCGCCGCGACCAGCGTTACAAACAGTAATGGTAACGCCGCAATTGTTACCTTATTCTTGGGCTGCTGGTTGTCGAACTATAGCGTTTCGTATCCTAGCGATAGCGCTATTGTCATGGAAGACGCGACAGCACAAGCGACCGACGTAACTAATGGCACCGGTTATAACACCACCGACGCTAACTTCTATGGTGACGCCCTAGAGTCTGGAAATAGCCCGAAGAACGGCGGCGGATCTAGACTCTTCACTTAAATCCTTGTTCTGAATCTGCCCCACGAATGGTTCATTCGTGGGGCAGATTCGTATTTGGTATCGTATATTTATGACTGACTTCATAGACGAATTAGAAAAATCAATATCGAATGTCGGCGCTTCTACCGTTTGGAAGCGCAAAATAGGCGAAACCACGTTGTGGTTTAGCCCTATTACTCTATACGGTCAGGAGAAAGTTACAGAATTCCTGAATTCAGCTGATGACGCATCGATAGCCGTGATTCACGAGACGAAACGCATGTCTCTATCTCATGCTATTGTTGGTATAAACGAACATGATTTGAGGCCGTACAAAGAAGGGACTCCTGCACTGCCCATTACAGGTCGTGATGGGAAGCCGACGAAGGTCTCTCTCGATAAATATCTACACGCTAAGATCATAAACTGGTCGGCCCAATTCGTTGATGATGCTTTCTCAGTTTACGCCGATCTGATCGAGTCTCTCCAAAAGAAGAATCTCGAAGATATTAAATTCGAGAACACGAAGTCGCCTGAGGAGGAACTCTCTGAGCTCGAGGAGCGTGTTGCGACCATCCGTTTGGGGCTCGGTAAACCGCCTCTTGTCGAAATGAAGATGGAAGAAGTTCAGGAATCGGTCTCTCCTACTGAGCAGGAATCAAAACCATTGCCTGGTGAAGCCGTAGAAGTGTCTTATGACCCCTTTGCCAAGATCGCAGATAAGACTTCTCAGTTAGTGGCTTCCTCCGTCACTCCGCAGTCCACCGTTGTTCAGGAACCCTCTAGACCGGACTTTGCTCCTAAGAATAGTCCGTTAACTGTTCAGGACTTAGAGGAACCAGAATCGAGCTCGTCCGTCCAGGTCATAGACAACCGGGCAACCGTGACGAGATCGGCCCCGATGATCAACGAGGCCGTTTTAAATCGAAATCCGATGTTTAATCCAGGGAAGAGGTAGTCGTGAGCATGGCCCCCGAGAATCCTGACGAGGGGCGGATAGAAATAAAGCTCCCCTCGCAAGTCGTAGATCATGATGATAGTATCTGGGAAGACCTTGAAACGTACCTGTTTCAAGGTTTTCTCATTTCGCATTCAGAAGTAAATGGTCAGCATTTTATTTGGAAGACCCTAAATCATATTGAACTAAAGAATTTGTCGTTTTATCGCAATCCATCAAACACATCTATTCAGAATCGATCGAATTTCAAGCATGCCTTCATCGCCTTTAGTATATTCATGGCGAATGGGAACAATGCGCTTCATGACCGCGTCCGTAACATCCCGAAGCTCATAAAACTGATATCAAAGCTTCCCGCTGCTTATACTGATAAAATACTAGAACACCTCGATATTCTAAATACTAAAGCTTCGCTTGTTTATCCGCTTGTCGAAGCATACTCCTTTGAACCCAGATCTCGATATCGATGGTTTCAAGTCCGAGATTTTGTTATCAACGATGTAGGTATAACTGGCATTCCCGGCACAAACGAACTTGGGCTGAATAACGTCCAACTGACTTGGTGCGGTCTAAACAGGCTCGAGGATCGGAAAGAACGCTACGAGTCTGAATGGAATAATGCTAAGTTCATAGGCGGATGTTTTGCCGGAAAAGGTATTAGAAGTGTTGACGATAAAGACAAAATGCGTCGGGAACGAGAGAAGACGGATCGCGAAGATCTAAAGATGCGGGTTCTTCGCGATTATTTGAACCGTAATTCTCCAGGTACTACGAAAAAATCTGAAGTTGTATCGATGCCAGATGGGCGACTAGCTGAGGTCGTGAGTCGCCACCGCGCCGACAGTGCTGAGGAACTGGCAAAGCAGCTTACTGCCGCTCTAAATCAAGAAAAGGATGCACACGACTTGATCGTGGAAAGCCATCAGCGCAAAGAAGCACAACGCCTAAAAGAAATTGAAGAAGAAAGGGCTCAAATAGCCAAGAATAATATATTTATTTCGGAATCTCCGCTTGGTTCATCTGTTATAAGCGAGAAAGATATGACGGATCGCATGAAACGCATGCGTGAGTTCATGATCAAAAGTATTACCCAGGTCCAGCCGGGACAAGAACCGGAGAATTCGGAGTAGTCAATGGCTAAGAAAAATATGTCGATTAATGTTCAACTTCGGCTGGACCCGAAGTCGAACGCAGATTTTCTGAAGCAGCTTAAAAAGGTCACTGATCGAGCCAATAGTTTCGACATGGGTCTTGGCGACGATGTCGCCGATATGATGAAGGCCATAGCCGATATTTCGACAGCACGCCGCGAGTTGGGTGACAACCTATCGCAAACTGTCCGTAATGATGTTGCAGAACTTGAGAACGCTGCTAAGGCGATAAGCAAGACCCAGGGTGCCTTGTCTGATCTTGAGACCACGATCGCTCGCAAGCGTGAGACTGGTGAAGAAGTACTGCAAGAAGAACTTGATGCTCACGCTAGACTTACTGAAAAAGTTAAAAACCAGACTTCCATGTTAAAACGTGACATGGATTTAAAGAAAAAGAGCGGTAAGGAAGCTCTTAAGGAACTCAAGGGTTATCGCGCTC
>JACCDW011971049.1_pt1 | contig 11137 bp, 10 predicted proteins | sample 7449781 | NCBI WGS metagenome assembly JACCDW01 (sample SAMN15323449, study PRJNA562643) | freshwater metagenome | isolation source: river surface water | place: USA:Blue River Watershed | collected 2017-08-18
AGTGCTAATGCGTAAGCAGATACACGGCGGCGATCATCACCAAAGACACAACGCACAATCTTTGTCATCAAGTGTGTTGAGTCATTGAAATTAACACCGATGTCAGTACAGTAAGAGTTAAAGGCACGTTTCATTGCCAATTTCTCTGCGCTGACGCCTTTCATCTCGTGATACATCGCGTAGCACTGCTGCAAGATTTCATAAAGACGCTGTGTACTGCGAGCGTATTCATTTTCTTGCCAGTTTTTACGTTCTGCGATCATGTAATCAAAAGCAGTCTTAATTTCGTTTTTGGTGTTATCACCAATTTTTGACGCAAGATGCTCTACAGCATCTAAATCTTTTTCCAAAACAGTAGTCGTTGTATTCACAAAAGTTCTCCTTTAAAAAAACGACAAATTCAAAAAATCGGGATTTCCGACGTTTTGGAAACGGAACAAGCAAATTGTTAAAGAGCGGTGTAACTGAGGTCGCATCATCGGCCTATTTTGGAGGGGTGTAACTTATATCAATTAATACCAATATCATTTGGTATAATAAAAATATGGATAAAAATACGTCTAAAACGACTTCTGGGCTGGGGGGTGCGTTTGATCTTCCAAACTACAAGCATGAGTTCATGTTTTCTTATCTACAGATAAGTACGAGCTATTGGCTTGCGCATAGAGTGATTGGATTAGGTGAGAAAATTGCCGAAGCAGAGCTACCTGCTGACTTTGATCAAGTGCTTAACACTTACCGACTTCTTGGGAATGTGTTCCAGAAAGAGTTCTATGAATGGTGGTTAGAAGGTGGCAAGGATGTATTCGCGACCAATAAGAAGAAACTGTTTTGGCTGGGTGTGGATCCCAATAAAAGCCGAGAAGTATTACAAAAGGAATTCGATGCTTTTTTAAATAAGCTAGATGCTAATAGCCAAACTCCAAACAAGATCGTATTTCAGGTGAATAAGATTAGAATGAATTCACTTGATCACAGGCATGGCTTAGTTCATGAACGTGCTTGGCGGATGGGTAAGCACTGGGAGAAAGAGCCCCTGTGGAAATTGATTAGGTGGGGACAGTATCCATCTGAGCGGCGTAAGGAGATCAGGATTAACAGTAAAAGAAAATCCAGCAATGTTGAGGTACGTGCTTATCTAACGATGCTTGCAAGTAAAAACCTCAAGATCGCCTTATATATTGCCGAGAATGCTGCTAGAGGTATCTTCCCATCACAAGAGCCTCTCGAGACAGCGCTAGACTTTGAATATGAAAGAATTGCTGATCAGTCCAATAACTTTGAACTTGATTGGGAAAAAATCCAAGCATTCAAGAAACTGCATAAGAACTGGCTCAAATATATGTCTCCTTCAGCAGCTTTAAGAAAAGCTCGCAAGAAGCCGCGTATATATAATCCTGATGAGATGCTGGAGAAGGAGTAATTAGATTAACTCAACTGCATTTCTCTTCATTTCATCATTCACATCAATATATCTTTGGGTCACAGCAATGCTTTTGTGACCTGCCAAACTAGCTAGCACACGCACACCAACTCCTTTAACTGCTAATGAGGTAATAAAAGACCTGCGACCTGAGTGGCTAGAGGCATTATTAAGTCCAGCTCGCTTATAAGTCCAAAAGAACCACTGACAAAGGGTGTTAGGCGTAAAGCCAAGTCGATTACTGGAGTGGAAAAAGGGGACATCTGGATTAAATAGCTGCCTTGTCTTTAGATAATTGGCGAATTCATCACGCAGCTTCTGCGGAATGAACACTACACGCCCTTGATCACCCTTAGTTTGACTAGCACTCAAGCGTATTTCTGTTTTGATTGTGCGATCTTCATTCAAAACGTCACGCATCTTGAGATTGGCAATTTCTGCCACCCGCATGCCTGACCAGAAGCTGGTTAATATCAAACAGCGATTACGCACCGCATAACGACTTTTACTTGTGTAACGAAGGACTTGATCTATCTCTGTTTGAGAAAGTGTTTTAGCTTGTGCCATTTTTGAAACTCCTTGATAAAGAAAATATTAAATGCAGCATATTTTCTTATTTATCAAAGGACAACCGAATTTGGCACTAGCGAAGAGATATTAAAAATCAATAGGTTAAGTAATAAAATGGCTTTAGGTAAAGAAAATGCTACTTTTCTTTACCTTACTCATCCTTCTTATAGCCACCTCTAGGAACAACACGACCAGTATCAAATGGGACAAATACTGGAGGTTGACCCCTAATAATCCCTGGGGCAGCTGGAGGCGGTGGGGCTATATAAACTGGAGGGGGATAATAAATCGCTGGTGGCACTACATAAGCAGGAGGTAGTGCATAGATGTAAGCTGGAGGATTTGCTGGTAATGGATAATAGTAACCTTCGGCAAAAGCTTTTGTTGATAGCAAAGCTAATATAAAAAAGACTATTTGCATTTTAAGTAGCCCCCTTAATATTGCTCTCAATATTTAATTCCCTAAGATCAAAAATCCTTGGGCTTGATATCTCAGAAAAGTCTTTTATAGAAAATTTAGAATTTACTAGTTTCCCATCCTTGAAATAAATTGCATGTAATTCGTCTTTTCCTGCAATTTCAACCTTCAAGATACGGTCAACATCTTCAATGATTGTTTTTTGTTTAGATCCATCAATGCTTAGTAATAGTAGCGAAGGTTTTTCTAGATCTTCATCAATATCATTTTTGTAGTTTTTCACATATTTACAAACAATAACTTTTGCTGAACCCTCTTCAGGAAGTGTTTCAAAAGAATTTAGCTTATTTGTGTAATCATTAAAAAGTAAACGAACCTTGTCACTATTTACAGAGGACATTACAACATTTCTTGTAATAGAACTTGAGGATCTATAAACGACGTTAGTATCATATGAATCCTGAGGTTCTAATATGTCTGCTAGCCATAGATCGCCGACTTTATGAACATAGCCTACATGTAGAGTTATTTCAGACTTACTCCCAGTACTTGATGCAATTGGGGCTTTAACTGTCACAGGATCATTCTTATGCCTATGTTTGAAACTGCTATAAGCCTCAATAGCCAGCATCCAAACAATAGCAAGAGCCACACTTCCAACTATCACGGACAAAGCAATTTGATTGAAAAATTTCATCCATTTACTTAGTTTTTCTAGGTTGAGCATTAGTTGTTCTCCAAAAATTAATAGTTGTCAAAATTATGAATGTCTGACAAGCTCATATGATGAGCTAGTGAAATAGTTAATAGCTCAATATATGAGCTAATGACACTGCATAATTTCAAATCAAATATTGTGAGATTGGATTTATGAGTAATAACGAGCGTATATACCGAATAGATCAGCTGCTTAACGACAGAAGAGTAGTTTCATTCCAGGAACTACTGGATCGCCTTGAAGTTTCTCCTGCTACGCTCAAACGAGACTTGGCTTACATGAGGGATAGGCTCAACGCACCCATAGTCTATGACAAAGAGCTAAATGGTTATCGATTTGAGAATTCAAAGGATAATTATGAATTACCCGGCTTGTGGTTTAGTGCTGAAGAGATCTATGCCCTGCTGGCTATGGAACACCTGCTGGTCAATTTGGATGCTGGTGGTCTATTAGGTAAACAAATAAAACCACTTAGATCGCGACTGCTGGCGATGTTGGATGATGGTGATAATTCGCTAGAAGAAATCAAAAAACGTGTTCGGATTGAGAAAATCGGCTCACGTAAAGTCAACTATGACTTTTTTCAGGCGATTGGACTTGCTTTAATCAAACGCAGGAAGCTAGTGATTGAATACCAATCACGCAGTAAAAATGAAATCACTCAAAGAGAGGTTTCACCGCAGAGAATCATCCACTACCGCGACAACTGGTATTTGGATGCTTGGTGTCATCATAAAGATGCACTTAGAAGTTTTTCTTTAGACGCTATTAACGCAGTCGAGCTATCGGATAAACTAGCCATTGATGTTAATGACGATGAGCTTAATTCCATTTTGTCATCAGGCTATGGGATATTTGCTGGTAAAGACGTGGAATGGGCTACTTTAGTTTTCAGTCCTAGCAGAGCACGGTGGGTAGCCAACGAAAAGTGGCATCCAGCGCAAATAAGCAAGATGCTTGATGATGGGTCTTATGAGCTTAGAGTTCCTTACAGTGATACTAGAGAGATACTTATGGATATTATGAAATATGGGGCTGATGTTAGAGTTATAGAGTCAAATGAATTAAGAGATCTAGTAAAAGCAAGCTTTGAAGAAGCTTTAAGAAATATTGATTAATGATCGACTCGACTTAAGCTTGAATGTATTAATATAGTTTTTTTATATAATTTACGCTATCTCCTACTTTTTAACATATAAACAAAAAAGTTAGAAAATATTTGGAATAACACTCTTGCCTGAAGAAAATGAGCTGGAATCGATGAATTAAAATGAATGCAATCGAGATTGAACAAGCAGTAACAGCCCTTTCTGAGGCTCCCTTTGACAGAAGTGAATTTCCATATGCTTTCCTTATGGCCTTTGGAAACAAAGAAACAACCATCAAGCGACTCAGATCAGGTATTTCAAACAAGTCTGATCTTGGTGGTGTTCTTCAAGCAAATAACCTACATATTGCAATCGCCGAATCCGGCGAGGTAAACAAACTTCTTAATTCACTAAAAAATAGTCCAGCTACAGCTAAGGGTAAAGCACGTTTTGTAGTAGCTACGGACGGCACTGACTTCGAAGCTGAAGATTTAGAAACGGGCGAGACAGTTGCTTGCTTGTTTCAAGACTTTCCAGACCATTTTGGATTTTTTCTACCTCTTGCTGGCATTTCGACTGTTAAGCAGATTCGAGAGAGTTCATTTGATATTAGAGCAACAAGCCGACTTAATAGGCTATACGTAGAACTGCTTAAGGACAATCCTGAGTGGGGCACAGCCGAACGCAGCCACGAGATGAACCATCTGATGGCAAGGTTGATATTTTGCTTCTTTGCGGAAGACACTGACATCTTCAGTAAATTTGGTATTTTCACTGAAACTGTTGAGAGAATGAGCGAGCGCGACTCCTCAAACACTCATCAAATAATCAGCGAAATATTTCGTGCAATGGACACCAAGATAGATGATCGACCAAACGCCAACATTCCTCGATGGGCAGATACCTTCCCATATGTGAACGGCGGCTTATTCTCAGGCAATGTTGAGGTACCTCGCTTTAGCAAGATTTCACGTTCATATTTACTGCATATCGGTAGCCTTGACTGGACAAAGATTAATCCTGATATCTTTGGCTCTATGATTCAAGCAGTAGCTGATGATGAAGAACGTGGTGAGCTGGGGATGCACTACACCAGCGTACCAAACATCCTTAAGGTTTTGAATCCACTATTTCTTGATGGTTTGCGTGAACAACTCAAAGAAGCTGGCGACAACCAGCGGATGTTACTAAACCTTAGGAAACGTATTTCAAGAATAAGGGTTTTTGATCCAGCTTGTGGCTCAGGCAATTTTTTAGTAATCGCATATAAGCAACTTCGTGAGATTGAAAATGAAATCAATAAAAAACGAGGAGAGTTAGGTCGAGCAAGCGATATACCATTGACGAATTTTAGGGGGATTGAACTAAGAGATTTCTCTGCAGAAATAGCTCGATTAGCATTAGTAATTGCTGAATATCAATGCGACCTTGTTTATCGTGGTCAAAAAGAGGCATTAGCCGTTTTTCTTCCACTTGATTCGCAGAACTGGATTACCTGCGGAAATGCATTGTGTATTGATTGGGTTAGCGTATGTCCACCTACCGGGACAGCAATACAACTAGCAGGAGATGATCTTTTTAGTAAACCACTAGATCAAGCTCAAATTGAATTTGATAATGAAGGCGGAGAGACATATATTTGTGGAAACCCCCCATACAAAGGGAGCAAGTTGCAATCAGATGATCAAAAAAGAGATCTTGCTAATGCTTGGCGAAAATATCCTAAGCTAGCAAAAACAACAGACTATGTTTCAGGGTGGGTAGCAAAGTTATTAGATTATGCTGATCACGAACCAAATGTCGTCGCTGCATTTGTCGCAACAAGTACAATTTGCCAAGGGCAGCAAGCTAGCGATATTTGGCCAATCGTACTAAAGAAAGGCTATGAAATCCAATTCGCTCATACACCTTTTAAGTGGGCTAATCTTGCAAGTAACAATGCAGGTGTAACAGTTGTAATTGTAGGGATCGGAAAAAAAAATTCAGCTAACAAGCGACTTTATCAAGATGACTTATTAAAAACTTGCAGTGCGATAAGTCCATATTTGGTTGCCAACAGTCTTGCATATGTTCAAGCTTTAAATAGGCCAGTCAGCGAACAATCAATAATGTTATTCGGCAATATGATTCGTGATGGTGGTCACTTGCTACTGAGCGCAGATGAAGCTGATGTATTGTCAAAGACGGATCCGATTGCTCGTCAATTTATTAAACGATTCATAGGTGCTGATGAGTTGATTTACGGGACAATTAGATATTGTCTTTGGATTAATGACGATGAAGTGGAAACTGCAAATCAAAGCAGCTTTGTTGTTGAAAGACTTTTGCTGGTAGCTGAAAATAGAAAATCTTCAAAAGCTGAATCCACAAGACAGTTTTCCAAAAAACCCCACAGATTCGTTCAAATTGCTGGTTATGCACAAAATAATGTGATTACAGTTCCACAAGTTTCCTCAGAAAAGCGTGATTATCTACCTGTTGGTTATTTTGGCAAAGATTCAGTAATCACTGCACCAAATTTTGCACTCTACGATGCTCCACTTTGGAATTTCGCATTAGCTGCATCTCGTCTACATAGAGTCTGGATTGCAACAGTATGTTCGAGGATGAGAACAGATTTTCGTTACTCAAATACACTTGGCTGGAATACATTTCCAGTTCCACAGTTGACTGAGAAAAATAAAAGTGATTTAACTAGATCTGCGGAGGAGATTTTGCTTGCACGAGAGTCGCATTATCCTTCAACTATTGCTGATCTATATGATCCTGAGACTATGCCTGTCGATCTTCGAGAGGCTCACGAACGAAATGATGAGGTATTAGAACGCATTTATATTGGCAGACGCTTTCGAAACGACACTGAGCGACTTGAAAAACTTTTCGAGCTTTACACAAAGATGATTTCAAGATCTTCATCAATTAGAAGTAATTTGGAAGTACAAATATGATTAAAAAAAGAAACATACCCTCCGTTTCGGTCTCATTTGATCATAACGGAAAATCATCAATTCCCAATGCTCTTGGTATGCGCGAAATGCAGGAAAGAGCTTATGAACGTCGTGGCGAGCAATACCTTCTGATTAAGTCTCCTCCAGCATCAGGAAAAAGTCGGGCATTGATGTTTATTGCACTCGATAAACTTGAAAATCAAGGCCTTAAAAAGGCCATCGTTGTTGTACCAGAAAAATCTATTGGCTCCAGCTTCAATGACGAACCTCTTAGCAAATTTGGATTTTGGGCTGACTGGGTAGTACAGCCTAAGTGGAATCTTTGTAATGCTCCGGGAGAGGATGGCGGTAAAGTTAATTCTGTCGGTGCATTCTTGGCCAGTGAAGGCAAAATTCTCATTTGCACACACGCAACATTCCGCTTTGCAGTTCAAAGATTTGGAATTGAGGTTTTTGATGATTGTTTAATTGCAGTCGATGAGTTTCATCACGTATCTTCTAATCCAGATAACATACTTGGTGAATACCTCGGGCAGATGATTGCCCGCGATAAAGTTCATATCGTTGCAATGACAGGCTCATACTTTCGTGGTGATAATGATGCTGTTCTATCTCCGCAAGATGAAGCTAAATTCGACACTGTTACCTACACCTATTATGAACAACTTAATGGCTACGAGTTTCTAAAAGCGCTTGATATTGGCTATTACTTTTATTCTGGCTCTTATGCAGATGACATTCTTAAAGTGCTAGATCCAACAGAAAAAACCATCATTCATATTCCTAATGTCAATTCGCGCGAAAGTACGAAAGACAAAATCAAGGAGGTTGATCACATCTTAGAAGAGTTGGGCAGTTTTGAGGGTGTTGATAAAGAGACAGGGTTCTTGTTAGTAAAAACACCAGAAGGAAAGACTCTTAAAATAGCTGATTTAGTTGATGACGAAGGACCTAAACGCGATCAAGTTTCAGCATCGCTGAAAGATCCCAAACAAAAAAATAATCGTGATCACGTTGATATTATTATTGCTTTAGGAATGGCGAAAGAAGGGTTTGATTGGATATGGTGTGAACACGCTTTAACTGTTGGATATCGATCAAGTCTCACAGAGATTGTTCAGATTATTGGACGTGCAACTCGTGATGCCCCTGGAAAAATTCGTGCTCGCTTTACTAACCTGATTGCTGAGCCAGATGCGTCTGAGCAAGCTGTTTCCGAAGCGGTAAATGACACCTTGAAAGCAATTGCAGCTAGCCTGCTTATGGAACAGGTACTTGCACCACGTTTTGAATTTAAAGCTAAAAATCCTTCAAATGCACCTTCTGAAGGTTTTGACTACGGTGACGCTGGTTATCAGCAAGATAAATGTAATGTTGGCTTCAATCAAAAGACAGGTCAATTTCAGATTGAAATAAATGGATTAACAGAACCTAAGAGTCCGGAGGCTGCCAGAATTTGTAGGGAAGACTTGAATGAGGTCATTGCAACCTTCGTCCAAGATAAAACGACTATGGAGCGAGGGCTATTTGATTCTGAGCTAGTTCCAGAAGAGTTGACCCAAGTAAAAATGGGCAAAATCATCAAGGATAAATTCCCTGAGCTTGATGCAGAAGATCAAGAGGCCGTTCGACAACACGCTATTGCAGCTTTAAATATTACACAGCAAGCAAAGCAAATTGCATTAAGCGATATTGCAGGTGTCAATAGTGAGCCATCAGTAAACACGGCACTTATTGATGGTGTTCGTAGGTTTGCGATGGATGTAAGAGAACTAGATATTGACCTTATTGATCGGATCAATCCTTTTAGTGAAGCTTATGCAATACTTTCTAAGACTATGAACGAGGATAGTCTTAAACAAGTTGCTGCTGCCATTACTGCTAAGAGAACAAGCTTAACGCCAGAGGAAGCTAAAGAGCTAGCTGTCCGAGCGGTTAAGTTTAAAAAGGAACGCGGGCGCCTACCTGAAATGAGTTCTACAGATTCTTGGGAAAAGCGTATGGCTGAGGGTGCTGCAGCCTTCGTTCGATTTAAAGATGAGGGTCGATATGACTGATCTAGACGACCTACGTTCAGAGTTAGATGACTATGCTCAGCCTGCGAAAAAAGCTGGAAAAAGTGCACTCGTAGAGAGAGTTATTGCAGGATTTGAGGAGATTCAGCGATTCGTAGACGAGCACGGGCGCGAACCACAGCACGGTGAAGATAAGGATATTTTTGAGCGCCTATACGCTGTTCGACTAGATCAAATACGAAAACAAGAGGTTTGCAGGGATATCGTTTCGCCAATTGACCATCAGGGTTTATTGAAAGGTACAGCTAGTTCGATCGCTAATATAGAGGTTTCAATAGATGATAATGAGTTACTTGCTGAACTTGAGGGTATTGCTCTAAAGCCAGAACTCAGTGAACTAAAGCACGTTCGATCGACTGCCGAAATAAAAGCAGCAGAAGAAATCGCCAATCGCGAAAAGTGCAAAGACTTCGAAATTTTTAAACCAATTTTTCAAAAGGCAAAGAACGAAATAGCTGAAGGTATACGTCAAACCAGACCTTTTGGTAAAGAAGTTAGTGTGGAAATTGGAAACTTCTTTATCCTTAACGGACAACTAGTTTTTGTGGCCGAAGTTGGAGAAGAAATAAAGGCACCTAACGGGGCAAATGATGCAAGATTACGTGTGATTTTTGACAATGGAACAGAAAGCAACTTACTTCGACGATCTCTGCAACGAGCGCTATACAAGGATGAGGCTGGTCGGCGAGTAACTGATCCTGATGCAGGCCCTCTTTTTAGCGATAACCCTCATGATGACGATATCGAAAGTGGAACCATTTATGTTTTGCGTAGCCTGTCTGATCACCCATACATATCTGAGCACAGGCAATTAATGCATAAAATTGGGGTAACTGGCGGGAAAATAGAAACACGCATAAGCAATGCAGAAAATGAAGCTACTTATCTGCTGGCTGGAGTTGAAGTTGTTGCAAGTTATAAGTTATTTGGTATTAACAGAACAAAACTTGAAAATCTATTTCATCGGCTTTTTGCGCCAGCTCAACTTGACCTAGTAATCCACGATCGCTTTGGACATCCAGTCAAACCAAAAGAGTGGTTTCTCGTGCCACTTCAAGTGATTGACGAAGCGGTTACGCGTATTAGAGATGGTTCTATAACTGATGTTGTTTACGATCCAAAGTCAGCAACTTTTGTCTCTTCCAAGAAGAAATAATCAACTACCAAGATTTCGACTGAAATAGGGAAAACTTTCTATCTTTCAGCTAGCTCACTCTGTGAGATAGTGACCAGCCCATAATCGCCTTAAATAAATAAGGAGGGTACATGGATAAATTCACATTTTTAGCTTTATGTTCTTTGATATTTTTCTCAGGTTGTGCAACTGTTACACAAGGCACACAACAATCCATCTCATTTAAGCTTGAGCCAAAAGAAACCATCTGCGAAGTCAGTCGCGTGGGTGATGGCAAGTTAGGTAGGGTCAGCAGCTCATCCAGTACAATCTTTGTTGGAAAAGATAAGGATGACATTATTGTTGTTTGTAACGCCGAAGGATACGAGCAATCCACTACTAAAGTGGTCAGTGGTGCTACTGGTGCTGGCGTAACAGGTGTTTTGTTAGATTTTGGCATTACAGATATGATCACAGGTGCTATGTATCGCTATCCGGAAGAAGTAACCATAGCTTTGACTCGTTCGTCAAAATCTAATTAAAAGATTTGGCTAGTGCTTGCTGCCCAGATTTAATCTTCTGACGTGCCTTTTCGGCCTTAACATTCTGCTGTGCTCGCTTCACTTGATCTTTCATTGATTTAATTCGTAACTGATCAGGTGTTAAAGGCTTTTTAGGTTTGATAATGTTTTCTGAAAATTCGTAATAGCGCATGGTAAAGAATCCTCGGTGTTTCTTTTATTTACCATGCGCTAGTGCCAAGTTAAGTTCTAATCTGCATAG
>JACCDW012058397.1_pt1 | contig 11136 bp, 7 predicted proteins | sample 7449781 | NCBI WGS metagenome assembly JACCDW01 (sample SAMN15323449, study PRJNA562643) | freshwater metagenome | isolation source: river surface water | place: USA:Blue River Watershed | collected 2017-08-18
CGAGCACGTGGCCAGCCTGCGCCTGATCCCGGGCCTGGACGTGTGGCGCCCGGCCGACACGGCCGAAACCGCCGTGGCCTGGGCCGTGGCCCTGCAAACCGCCAACCGCCCGAGCGCCCTGTGCCTGTCGCGCCAGAACCTGGCTTACGCCCCCAAGGCCGACCTGGGCGACATCAGCCGCGGCGCCTATGTGCTGGCCGAACCCAGCGAAGTGGGCATCCACAAAACCCACGGCGTCATCATCGCCACCGGCTCCGAAGTGCAGCTGGCCCTGGCCGCCCAGAAGCTGCTGGCCGAGCGCCAAATCGGCGTGCGCGTGGTCTCCATGCCCAGCACCAATGTGTTCGACCGCCAGAGCACCGAGTACAAGCAAAGCGTGCTGCCCGCCGGCCTGCCGCGCGTGGCGGTCGAGATGGGCGCCACCGACGGCTGGTGGAAATACGGCTGCGCCGCCGTGGTCGGCATCGACAGCTACGGCGAATCGGCCCCGGCGCCGGTGCTGTTCAAGCACTTCGGCTTCACCGCCGAGAACGTGGCCGACACCGTCCACGCCGCCCTGCTCAAACAGTAAATTCCCGACCGGCGCCGTCCCCCACCAGGGGCGGCGGGATCAGGCCCGTGAAAGGGCCGGGGTCTACAAACCGGTTACGTAACGGTTCAGTAACTTTCCTCAAAGGCACTCACCATGACCATCAAGGTTGGCATCAACGGCTTCGGCCGCATCGGCCGTCTGGCCCTGCGCGCAGCGCTCAAGCATGGCTACAGCGACATCCAGATCGTGGGCATCAACGACCCCAAGCCCTCGGATTACCTGGCTTACATGCTCAAGTTCGACAGCGTGCACGGCCGCTTTGATGGCACGGTGGAGCACACCGACGACGCCCTGATCGTCAACGGCAAGAAGATCAAGCTCTCGCACGAGCGCGACGCGCACAACCTGCGCTGGGGCGAGATGGGCGTGGACATCGTGCTTGAGTGCACCGGCCACTACCTGACTGAACCCACCAGCCAGATGCACCTGGCCGCCGGCGCCAAGAAGGTCGTGATCTCGGCACCGTCCAAGGACACCGTGCCCATGTTCGTCTACGGCGTGAACCACAAGAAGTACGCGGGCGAGGCCATCATCAGCAACGCCAGCTGCACCACCAACTGCCTGGCCCCCGTGGCCAAGGTGCTCAACGACAAGTGGGGCATCAAGCGCGGCCTGATGACCACCGTGCACGCGGCCACCGCCAGCCAGGCCACGGTCGACAGCTCTTCGCGCAAGGACTGGCGCGGCGGCCGCGGCATCCTGGAAAACATCATCCCCAGCAGCACCGGCGCCGCCAAGGCCGTGGGCAAGGTGATCCCCGAGCTCAACAAGAAGATCACGGGCATGGCGTTTCGCGTGCCCACCAGCGACGTGTCGGTGGTCGACCTGACCATCGAGCTGGAAAAAGAAGCCAGCTATGAAGAAGTCTGCGCCGAAATGAAAGCGCAAAGCGAAGGCGCCCTCAAGGGCATCCTGGGCTACACCGACGAGAAGGTGGTCTCCACCGACTTCCGCGGCGAGCCCTGCGCCAGCGTGTTCGACGCCACCGCCGGCATCGCGCTGGACAAGAACTTCATGAAGATCGTCGCCTGGTACGACAACGAGTGGGGCTATGCCAAACAGTGCCTGGAGATGATCCGCGTGGTCGCCAAGAAGAAGTGAGCTTCTCGCACCCATGAAAAAGCGCCCGCGGGCGCTTTTTTGTTGCCTAACGACCATGGCTGCGCAAAATATTTCCACCGTTCAATCAATTGGTTGACGAAGATGGTTAGAATTACCAATTCGTCAACCAGGAGCACGGAATGATCCACGATCGCATCCGCCGCGCACGCCTGCTGCAGGGCATGAGCCTAGACGGCCTGGCACAACGTCTTGGCGATATCAGCAAACAAGGGCTGAACAAGTTCGAGAAAGGCGACTCAAAACCCAACTCGACCCGCATTCTTCAGCTGGCCAAAGCGCTGAACGTCAAACCCGAATATTTCTTCCGTTCCGACACCATCGAGCTGGCACCGCTCGAATTTCGCAAGCTGTCCAAAATGCCGCAAGCACGGCAGGCTTCAGTGCGCGAAAAAATGCATGACCACCTGGAACGCTACGAAGCGCTGGAACGCTGCTTTGAGGCCGAAGCCACCGTTAAGGTCTTACCCGCCCAATCACTGCCTGTTGCCAGCGCTGAAGAGGCGGAAATCGCCGCCCAACAACTGCGGGAGCAACTGCAGATTGGCCACGATGCCATTGCCCACCTGACCGAATTGCTTGAAGACAACGGCGTCAAAGTGGCTCTGCTGGATGGCCCGGATGACTTTGACGGAGCTTGCGCAGCCACCCATGACAACCAGCATGTCCTGATTGGCCTTAATCGCCACCGACCTGGCGAACGGGTCCGCTTCACTGCGGCGCACGAACTGGGGCACTGGGTCATGGCATTGCCTGCCGACATGGGCGACAAAGACAAAGAGGCATGCTGTCACCGTTTTGCCGGCGCGTTTTTATACCCCAAAGACCGTGTGCTGCAAGACTTTGGCAGCCACCAGCGCTCGCGGGTTTTTGCGGCTGAACTGTTGAACGCCAAGCGCCGCTATGGCGTGTCGATGCAGGTTGCACTGCGCCGACTGAAAGACCTGGCACTGCTCAGCGATGCAGGCTATCGCAACGCCTACTTTGCATTCAACAAACACGGCTGGCGGACCCACGAGCCTGAACCACTTCTGCCAGAGCGCCCTCGGAGGTTTGAATCCTTGGTCTATCGAGGGTTGGCTGAAGACCTCTTTACTCCATCCAGAGCCGCTGAATTTTTGCAATGCAGTCTCCAAGAGCTGGACCCCCAACTGGATCGCTTGCCAGCCACCGCATGACAACGCAGGTCTACATCAGCGACACCAACATCTGGATTGACTTGCGCAATGCGGGTCTTCTGGATGCGCTGTTTAACCTGCCCTTCACGCTGTGCTGCACAGACTTTGTTCTGAGTGAACTGCAAGACTTTGACTACACCCATTTGCGTGCACGGGGCCTGGTGGTCGAAACACTGGATGAGCAAGCTACTGCCGCGCTCTTCCCGCTGATGCAAGCCCACAACAACAGCTCGTTAGCCGATGTGTCGTGCTACCAATTGGCAAAACAAACGGGCCACGCCTTGCTCACAGGCGATGGCCGCTTGCGCAAGCAGGCCAAGGCTGACGGATTGCAAGTACACGGTGCACTGTGGTTGCTGGATCAAATGGTGATGCACCAAATCATTCAGCCAAAGAACGCTGCCCAACACTTGCAGAGCATGCTGGACTCTGGTTCCAGATTGCCTGAGGCTGATTGCCAAAAGCGACTGGCCTTGTGGATCGCTTGAGCTTTAGCCACCCCACCCCGTAAACACCGCCTTCAACCGCTCCACCGTATGCCGCCATTTGGCTGCGCGAGGTTGGCAGACGGTGTTTTGGTTGCCGAACAGGCCCACTTCGTTAAAGGCTTTGGCGGCGTCCATAGTATCTAGCCACTTCACGCGCACAAAGTATTCGGCTTGCTCAGGGTCGTCGGCTGTGGTGCGGTAGAGCGGGCCGTGTTGCAACACGTCGAGCGCGGGGCGGTCGCCCTCGGGGGTGGTCACCATGAAGTCTTTAACGGACTGCACGGATTCGGTCACTTCGCCCACACCCACAAAACCCGTTTGCGGAATCTTGACCCACACGCGGTCACCGGGGGACAAGAGCTTGAGCGTCTGGCTGTACCAAGTGCCGCCACCGCCGCTGATATAACCATATCGCCGAGCGTCATCCCAGCTGCGGTGCTCGTTGGAGCCAAACGACACATAGAACTCGCCATTCCATGGTTCTTTGCCCTCTCCTTTGCCCGTGTTGGTGGCTGCGGCGTTGGCTTGGGTTTCGCCGGGGTCGATCATCCAGGCGCGGCTGAGCAGCTGCTGGCCGCCGTGCTCAAACACCTTGAAGAACACCACGTTGATGGCAATGTCGCGGGCATTCAAATACGCCACGATGCGCTCGGTGGACGGGTCCAGCTCACTGGCCACGATGATGATCTGGTGCGAATGGTTGAGCGTGTCTTCGTCCAGCACCGTACCAAAGCGCTTTTGAAAATCGGCCTGCAAACTGCCGCCCTTGGAAATGCGCTGGTAAATCTGCACGATGCGGTCGGCCGTCAGGTCCACCACCCAAGAGGCATAGTCCAGCGCTTGCGCCACGATCTCGCGGGGCGTGCGGTCGCGCTTGAGTTCGATCAGCACCAATGAGCCGTCGGGCGCAATGGCCAACAGGTCAATGCGCCCACCATGTGAGGTGACTTCTTGCTGGCCGATCAGCATCCATTCGCTGGAAAGGATGCGCGGCTCGCGCACGATCATGGATTCCAGCAACTGCTCGCTGGCGAGCTTGGCGGCAGGCAAGATGGCGGGCTGGTCGGAGACTTGCCAGATGGCGTGTTGGATGGGCATAGCAGGCTCAGGACTGGTTGCAGATAACAAGTCTTTGTGTAACTTGTTGATTTGCAATGATTTTTTCTAAAGGGGTCATTTGTTATCACGTGGTCAAGATAACAAATGGCTGGCTTTTTGAGCCCCGTGTGAATCCTGTTTCTTGTCTAAAATTTTTTTCCCAACGCAGCTTAGACATCAATGAAATCAATGACTTAGGGATGAAAACTCGGCTTTCTTAGCTAAAAGCCAATCTAGTTTTGTCCATCCCTAGACAAGAACCAGACCGCCGCCGAGCGAGGGCCTTCACAGTCAATGATCTTGGCCCTCTTCATGGCCTGAAGCAGGTTTTTCACCTTGTTGGTCTTTTGCTCCGGGGTCAACACAGCGGCCAGCTTGCCCATCAACAGATCATCGAAATCAGCGCGCTTGGCCCGCTTGTATTTGCGCAAGTAGCCCACCACCAACTGCTGATAGTGCTGGTCATCGAGTCCACGGTTGTGGATATAGCGCGCCTTCTGGCCCGCCGCATCAGCCACCTTGGCTGAAATAAAGAGTTTCTTCCCGCGCCCTTCAATCAAGCCAAGCTCGCGCAACAGTTTGGACTGGTTACTTGCCAGCGCTTGGCCCTTCTGTACCTTGTCCAGCAACAACACATGCGGCAGGCTCAAATCGGTCCGCGTCATCAAGGCCCGTGCGAACTTGGCATCCATGATGCGCCCTGCCAGCGTCAGCACCACACGCGGGTGTCCTTGCGGACTGGTGTCAAACGCGTAATCCGGCAGCGGGAAAAACCGCTCGCGCTGCGTCACAAACATGCGCCGTATGCCGCTGCCCGCCTGCTCAATCATGCGCAAACGGATCATGCCGTCGATCAGCCATTGGTTGCGGTAATGCTCCGGTGGTGACTGATGCTCCAGCATCCATTCCACGCTCTGCGGAATGAACTCGCCCAGGTTGGTCAGCACCAAACGGTCCGGGTGCTCGACCACATTGATCTTGCCGCCCAGCACATAGTCCTGGTGGGCCACACAATTGTGCAGCGCTTCGCGTACCACCCAGGGGTCGTACTGCTGCACCGGGGTGGGGAACAGCGTCCCGTCTGGCATGTGGTCCACGGTCTCATTGCGGATACGGCCAAACACCTTGTCCGTCGCCAGCAAAAACGGCATGCCAAAAGGGTAAGACGGCTGCACAGTGCCGCTGCCCAGCCGCGAAATCCAGTGGATCTTGGCATCCACATGCGCCAGCAAATGCGCGGACTCGTCCTTGCCCAGCAAGAGCAAGGCCGAGCGTGTGATGCGCCCCTGCTTGGTGACACGGGCCTTGTTCAGCAGGGTCACATCACTCAGACTCGCAATCTCGGCGCGAATGGCATCGTGCCTGCGCGCGTCGGGCTCGCCACGGATGCAAAACTCGGTGTAGCGCTGGCGCGCTGCCGCCACCGCCTGCGGGTCCAGGTCGTCCCAGGTGGCCTCGGGCACCACCTCGCCCGTCCAGTCGTCTTTGAGCCCCAGTTGTGACCAAAGCCGTGCCTCTTTGTCCGGATGCTCGGCCAGCTTGACCTTGTGGCTGTCGATGCGGATGTAGCGCACCTGTTTGAAGGCCACGGGCGCACTGCGCGCCGGGTGAATCTCCAGCACGACCACACGGCCATCAGGATGTTGCAGCTCATGAAATTGGAAATCGGCGCGCGGCTGCGTCAAAAACTGCAGCCACATGACCAAGGACTGATTGCCGTTGCCCTTGTCCGACTTGACCTTTTGGTGGAATGGGTCAAACGTGGTGCCCTTCACCTGGCGGGTCACATCATCCACGCCCCAGATCATCCATGCCCGCTCATGCCCTTCCAGCGCTGCGGCATTGGCCAACGCCGAGATGTACTCGCCAATGTCCTCCGCCTGATCCCAGTTGGACTTGAACTCGATGGTCGAGCGTTCCCGCGCTTGCACCAGCAGGTCTTGGAGTACAGCGAGCATGGATGGGTCACTCATGGGCTGGATATTCCTCGATCAGTTGCTGACCAGCGCATCGGCCAAGTGGCTTTGCACCGATCGCGTTTTCTTCAGGCGTTCCCGCAGATCGGCGCAAAGGGCGCGGAGTTCATTGACGCGAGTGACGATGCGGGATTGCTCATCCAGAGGCGGAAGTGCAATTTTTAGCGCCACAGATTTGGCCAAATAAAGGCATGGTTGGGCACTTTGTTTCACCTCCCGCCAAATTTCTGCTTGACTATCTTGAGACATCAACCTGAGCGCGAAAAAGTCTACTGATACACCGACATGCACGGGCCGTAATACTGTGACACTTCTAACAAGGACCATATCAAGCGGCTCACGAAGAACACAAAGACGACCAAGTGTGGCTCCGACAGAAACCATCAAAATATCGCCAACGAGCGGTTTGCAACGTTGCCAGCACTTCTCCGCAATATCGCGGGGAACGTAGTCTGTTACCCGGTAGTCCATAACTTCGTGACGAACATTCTTGGCTGTAACAAGCGGCACTTGCGTTGCATCATCACATCTGGTCGGCGTCAAATGCTCTCCATCTGTGACCATGGAGCAAAGGTCTGCAACTCGCACCCACTCCCACCCCTGCGGCAACTCGAACGGTTTGTCCTCGTCGGTGATTGGCGGCAAAGGTTTGTCGCGTTTGATCTTGCCTTGGGCGATGAGGTGGTCTTTTTCGGTGCGGATTTTTTGCAGGAGGACACTGGCGGGTTCGTCGGTGGGGTCTTGGGGGACGAGGAGGCCGCGCACGGCGAGTTGAAGGATGGTTTGTTCGAGGGCGTCCACCGCTTCGGGGCGGTCGAGCAGCAGGTCGAAATGGGTGGCGATGCGTTGCCAGTTATCGGCCAGGGCCTCGGGGGTGTCGCTTTGCAGCAGGCTGCCAAACAGGGTGCTGACGAGTCGGGCGTGTTGTTCGGCTTCGAGCTGGCCTTGGGCTTCGAGGGCGTCGCAGAGTTGCATCAACTCTTCGACGCGGGTGACGATGCGGGATTGTTCAACCAGTGGTGGAACGGGGATAAGAAACTGGCCCAACTTGGCGATGCTCAACCCCTCGCGGGACACACCGACTTGAACATCCATGACCGTTTGCTGCACATGCCGCGAAACTAAGACTTTGTGCAAAAAGGCGTTTAACGCTGGAATTACCGTTCTCAGGATGGTGACATGCTGGCTGACATTGGCCTCATCGAAGTCACTTGGAACGACAGCACAGCGACCAATCGAGGCTCCCGTAATGTTGAACAACAGGTCGTTAGCAACCACAACTGTGCCTGACATCTTTGCGTGAGTTGCTGGCGGGATGTAGGCTACTCCCTCCAGTCGCAGACCTTCGTTCCACACGTTCTGTGAGCGCAAAAATTTCACGCCGGTTGAAACGTAGACCTCTTTGCCACCAAGCGGCGTGCTTCCTGCGCCGATTTTCTGAAGTAGCGCATTGAGCCGAACCCACTCCCACCCAGCTGGCAAGTCAAACGGCTTCTCCTCATCCGTCATTTCTGCCAACGGCTTGTCCCGCTTGATCTTGCCTTCCGCAATCAGTCGATCTTTCTCAGCCCTGATCTTTTTGAGCAGTTCACTCGCCGGTTCATCGCTCGGGTCTTGCGAGACTAGCTTGCCTTGCACGGCCAGCGTCAAGATGAGTTCGCGCAGGCGGGCCACACCGCCGGGGGCTTGAGCAATCAAATCGAAATGCCGCACCAGTGGCGGCTGCAAATTCACCAGGTATTTGGCGCTGGGTTCTTGCGCCGTCAGCTCTGCGCTCACGCTTTGGCTCCCAGCGATTGGGCCAAGATGCTTTTGAGCTGGTCGCGCAGGCCTTGCGCCTCGGTTTGCAGGCGGGCGTAGTCGGCCAGCAGTTCGTCGGGGTCGTGGCTCACCACTTCGGCGGCGTGGGGGTTCTTTTGGTCGAGGTTGTAGTTGGCGGCCTTGATCTGCTCAATGCTCACCTTCCAGGCGCGTTCGTTTTCCACGCGGGCGGCAAAGCCGTCGGCCTCTGTGCCCCACCAGGCTTTCTCGGCGTCGAATTCTTCGATGCGAATGGGCTTGGTTTTGTTGTAGCTCTTGACGCCCTGCGGGTAGGGGTGCTCGTAGTACCAGATGTGCTGGGTGGGCGTGCCCTTGGTGAAGAACAAAAGGTTAGTCGCTATAGGGGTGTAAGGAGCAAACACTGCTTTTGGCAATCGCACGATGGTGTGCAGGTTGCATTCGGCCAGCAGTTGTTCTTTGATGCGGGTCTTCACGCCTTCGCCAAACAGGGTGCCGTCAGGCAGCACCACGGCGGCGCGGCCATTGTGTTTGAGGACGTGCTTGATGAGCACCAGAAACAAATCGGCCGTTTCTTTGGTGCACACGTCGGCCGGAAAGCCTTGCTCAATGCCCGGCTCTTCAATGCCGCCAAAGGGTGGGTTGGTCAGGATCGCGTCCACGCGGTCGGCAGGGGTGTAGTCGCGCAGCGGGCGGCTGAGGGTGTTGTCGTGGCGAATCAGGCTGGGCACCTCGATGCCGTGCAGCATGAGGTTGGTCACGCACAGCATGTGGGGCAGCTGCTTTTTCTCCACGCCCAAGATGCTGTTTTGCAAACGGGTTTCGTCGTCTGCGGTTTTGACCTGCTTGCGCAGGTGCTCGATGGCGCAGACCAGAAAGCCGCCCGTGCCGGTGGCCGGGTCCATGACGCGCTCGCCCAGTTGGGGGTTGGTCATGTCCACCATGAACTGCGTCACAGCGCGGGGCGTGTAGAACTCGCCCGCGTTGCCAGCGCTTTGCAAGTCTTTGAGGATTTTTTCGTAGAGGTCGTTGAATTGGTGGCGCTCGGCCTGGCGGTTGAAGTCCACCGTGGCCAGCTTGTTGATGACCTGGCGCAGCAGCTGGCCACTCTTCATGTAGTTGAAAGCGTCTTCAAACACGCCGCGCACCACATAGCCGCGCGGGTTGCGCTGTACGTCGCCGGGCAGGTTCTTGAGCGTGGGGAACAGTTCGTTGTTGACGAAGTTCAGCAGAGCGTCACCTGTCATGCCCTCGGGGTCTGCCGCCCAATGGCGCCAGCGCAGGGCTTCGGGCAGCGGGCTTTTGTAGTCGTCGCGGGTGAGTTCGAGTTCTTCTTCGAGCGCGTCAAACACCTTGAGGAACAGCAGCCAGGTGAGCTGGCTGATGCGCTGGGCATCGCCATCGACGCCCGAGTCCTGGCGCATGATGTCCTGGATGGATTTGATGAGGGGGGTGAGGTTGGACATGTTGTTAAAGGTCCGTCATGGCGAGGAGGGAAGCGACGTGGCCATCCACGATGTTCGGATTGCCGCGCTCCGCTCGCAATGACGCTGGTGAGGTTTCATGCGTGGCTCGGCGCGTAAAGCTCGCGTTCCAGCGTTTGCAGGGCTTGAAGGTATTGGGGGCGACCGCCAAAGCTGCGGATGATTTCAACGGGGCTGCCTAGCTGCGTGAAGGGCTGGAGCTTGAGCACCTCGTTGCTTTCGATGGTCTGGATGCCTTCGTCGGCGTATTTGTCGATCAGCGCCTCGATCACCTGCCGGGCCACGCCGCCGTATTGGGTGAAAACGTTGCGTTTTTTCACCCGGTTGGCGCGTTCACGGCGGGTCAGCGGGGGCTGGTTGTAGGCGACATGCAACAGCAGGTCGAACGGGTCCAGGTCTTTTTGGCCAGCGCGCTCCACTTCTTCGGCCAGCGCTTCGTACAGCACACCCCGGCTTTCCAACTCTTGCAGCAGCGCGGCTTTACGCTCGGCGCCGTTCCAGGCCTGCAAGAACTTGTCGAGCGAGTCGTATTGCTTGACGAGGTTGATGCGGGTGTAGTCGCGCAGGCTTTCGGTGATGAGTTTGCCTTCGGGGCTGAGGTATTGCACGCGCTCGCGGGCCACGGTCACGTTGACTGTGCCGCCCACCACGTAGCGCTTGGGCTCGGTGCTGCCGGTGCCCATGCCGGGCGCGGTGTAGGGTGGCGTGGGTTCGGATACAGACAGCGCGGGGTTGCCCTCGCCTGTGCTCAGCGCGGGTGATTCGACCGGGGCCACGGGGTCGTTGCCTTTGGGCTCGTAGACCTGCGCCGGGTCACCGTCAAAAGCCGGGTCGGCAAAGAGTTCAGTGGCGCGCTTGAAGTCGAGAATGGTGAACCAGGTTTTGCCCAGGTCTTCGCGCAGGCGGGTGCCACGGCCAATGATCTGCTTGAACAGCGTCATGGATTTGATGTTCTGGTCCAGCACGATGAGCTTGCAGGTTTGCGCGTCCACACCGGTGCTCATGAGCTTGGAGGTGGTGGCAATGACCGGGTAGGGCTTCTCGGGGTCAATGAAGTTGTCGAGCTGGGCCTTGCCAATCGCGTTGTCACCGGTGATCTGCACCACGTAGTTGGGCTCGGCGGCGCACAGGTCGGCATTGGCATTGCTCAGGGCCAGGCGCATGCGCTCGGCGTGGTCAATGTCTTCACAGAACACGATGGTCTTGGCAAAGCGGTCGGTGGCCTTGAGGTATTCGGTGATCTTGGCGGCCACGGCTTCGTCGCGCTTTTCGAGCACGAGCTTGCGGTTCATGTCGGCACCGGTGTAGATGCGGTCCTCAATGACGTTACCCAGCTTGTCGGTCATGCCAGAGGACGGGCGCCAGCCAAAGGCGTCTTTGTCCAGGTCCACTCGGATGACTTTGTAGGGTGCTAGAAAGCCG